>Ga0307515_10022698_pt1 | contig 11044 bp, 10 predicted proteins | sample 17_EM_MG_FD_194513 | JGI IMG/M metagenome (GOLD analysis project Ga0307515, IMG submission 194513) | Populus trichocarpa ectomycorrhiza microbial communities from riparian zone in the Pacific Northwest, United States - 17_EM | ecosystem: Host-associated > Plants > Roots > Unclassified | place... | reverse complement strand
TCCCGGAAGCGCTGATCGGCCCGAACGACACGCTGACGCTGCCGCCCGAGTCCGACGCGGTGGACTGGGAGGCCGAGCTGGTGGTGGTCATCGGGCGCAGCATCCGGCGCGGTGACCGGGCGGCGGCCCAGGCGGCGATCGCCGGGTACACCGTGCTGAACGACGTGTCCCTGCGCGACTGGCAATTCCGCACCCGCGAGTGGCTGCAGGGCAAGACCTGGGAGGCCACGACCCCCCTCGGCCCGTGCCTGGCTACCCCGGACGAGCTGCCGCCCGACGCCGAGATCAGCTGCACCATCGACGACGAGGTCGTGCAGAAATCCACCATCGCCGACCTGGTGTTCGACGCCGCGGACCTGGTCAGCTACGTGTCGACCATCATGACCCTGCGGCCCGGCGACCTCATCGCGACCGGCACGACCGGGGGAGTGGGCCACGCCCGCAAGCCTCCGCGCTATCTCCGGGACGGCCAGACCCTCGTGACGCGCGTGCAGGGCATCGGCGAGCTGATCACACCGGTACGGCGGGAGCCCACCCCATGATCTCGACCTACGCACAGTGGATGGCGGAGGGGCACGAGTATTTCCTGTCCTGCGTCAAGAACATCAGCGACCGGGAGCTCGACGGTCCGAGCCGGCTGCCCGGCTGGACCGGCTGGCACCTGCTGTCCCACGTCGGCCACAACGCCCGAGCCCTGGCCAGGCTGGCGCATTGGGCGGCGACCGGCGAGCAGACCCCGATGTACGCGAGCCCGTCCGCCCGCGCGGAGGAGATTGACCTCGGCGCCCGGTGGCCCGCCCGGCAACTGCGCGACTTCGTGGTAACCGAGCAGGACCGGCTGACCGACGCACTCGGCCGCATCCCGAGCGGCCGATGGCAGGTTCCCGTGGTGACGGCGCAAGGCCGCACCGTACCGGCGAGCACGATTGGTTGGCTGCGCAGCCGCGAGGTCTGGATCCACGCCCGCGACCTCCCGTCCGGCGGCGACTTCCCGGATTTCCCGGCGGCCTTCCTCGACGCGCTGATCGACGACGCGCTCGAGCGCCGGCGCGCCACGCAATCCCTCGACCTCGACGTCCAGGCCACCGATCGGAGCTCGAGGCCCGGCGAGGGCGACGCGCAACAGGTGCTGGGCCCGGCGGCTGACCTCGCCCGCTGGCTCACCCGGGGAGAACAGTCCCCGGCCCTGCACACCAGTACGGGCAATCCGCTGCCGCAGCTTCCGCCCTGGCTTTAGCGTTCCCCCGGTCCGCCGCCCGGCCGGGACCTCACGGAGAGAGAAACACCTATGCCGACAACCGTCACGGCCGCCGTGGTTCCCGGCACGGGCCGCCCGTTCGCCGTTCAGCAGCTCCAGCTCGACGATCCCCGCCCGGACGAGGTGCGGGTACGCCTGGTGGCGACCGGCGTCTGCCACACGGACGCCAACGTGCGCGACGGCCTCCTGCCCACGCCGCTGCCCGCCGTGCTGGGCCACGAAGGCGCCGGCGTCGTGGAGGCCGTCGGCGACCGCATCACCACCGTGGCGCCCGGCGATCAGGTCGTGCTGTCGGCCGCCTACTGCGGGTACTGCCGCAAGTGTCGCGCCGGGCTCGTGGCGTACTGCGAGGACCTGATGGCGCAGGACTTCGGCGGCCGGCGCCGCGACGGCTCGACCTCCCTGAGCTCCGCGGACGGGCCGGTCTCGTCCCACTTCTTCGGCCAGTCGTCGTTCGCCACGCACGCGAACGTCGTCGAGACCGCTGTCGTCAAGGTCAGCCCGGACGTCCCGCTGCGGACGCTGGCGCCGCTCGGTTGCGGCATGCAGACCGGCGCCGGCACAGTCCTGAACGAACTGCGCCCCGAGGCGGGCAGCTCGCTCGTGGTCTTCGGCGTCGGCGCGGTCGGCGGCGCCGCCATCATGGCGGCGCGCGTGGCCGGCTGTACCACCGTGATCGGTGTCGACCTGCACGAATCCCGGCTTGAGCTGGCCGAGCGGATCGGCGCCACCCACACCGTCAACCCCGCGACCACCGACGTCGTCGAGGCGATCGCGAAGATCACTCATGGCGACGGCATCCAGTACGCCGTGGACACCACCGCGGTCCCGGCGGTGCTGCGCCAGGCCGCGGCCAGCCTGGCGATCCGGGGCACCCTGGCCCTGGTCGGCGCCGCGCCCGCCGGCACGGACGTGCGCTTCGAGATCGGCGAGTCGCTGGTCAAGGGATGGACCTTCAAGACCGTGATCCAAGGCAGCGCCGTGCCTCAGGTGTTCATCCCCCGGCTCGTCGAGCTGTGGCGGCAGGGCCGTTTCCCGTTCGACAAACTCGTCCAGACCTACGCCCTCGACGACATCAACACCGCCTTCGCGGATTCCGCGAGCGGCAAGGTCGTCAAGCCCGTCATCGTCTTCTGAACCACCCGTTGGTTCGTCATACGGCCCTGCCGTCCGGCACCCGCTGATCCCGTCCGTCAAGGAGATACACCGATGAGCAACGACGCCGAACTCCCGCACGCCCGCCACTACATCGCCGGCGAGTGGATCGATTCCGGAAAACGCACCGAGTCCCGCAATCCGGCCACCGGCGAGGTATTGGGCACGTTCGCCGACGGTGGCGCCGCGGAGGCGAGGGCGGCGATCGCCGCCGCCCGCAACGCCTTCGACAACACGGGCTGGTCCCGCAACCGCGATCTGCGAGCCAAGGCCCTGTTCGAGATGGCCGACCTGCTCGAGCAGCGCCAGGACGAATTTATCGGCCTGCTGGCCCGCGAGAACGGCAAGCTCCTCGGTGAGGCCGGGTTCGAGATCAGCCTGACCATCCCGAAGCTGCGCTACTACGCCGCGCTGGCCCTGGCCGACCACGGCAGCAGCGCCGAGGTGAAGCCGGGCCTGTACTCGATGACGTTGCGCGAAGCGGCCGGGGTCGCCGGCGTCATCGCGCCGTGGAACTCGCCGGTCGTACTGGCGGTGCGGTCGTTCGCCCCGGCCCTGGCCGCCGGCTGCACCGTCGTGGTCAAGCTGCCCGGCCAGACCGGCCTGGTCAACGGCCTGCTCAGCGAACTCGTCGCCGCGACGCCCAGCCTGCCGCCCGGCGTACTGAACATCTTCACCGAATCCGCCAACGAGGGCGCGCCCCTGCTGGTCTCCTCGCCCGACGTGGACGTGATCAGCTACACCGGCTCGACCGCGGTCGGCCGGAAGATCATGGAGCAGGCGGCGCCGACGCTCAAGCCGCTATCGCTGGAACTCGGCGGCAAGAGCCCGATGGTGGTCTTCGACGACGCCGACCTGGATATCGTCGTGCCGGTGCTCACCAAGGCCATCACCACCTTCGCCGGCCAGTTCTGCATGACCGGCAGCCGCATCCTGGCGCAGCGCGGCATCGCCGACGAACTCCGCCGCCGGATGATCAACTCACTGACCGCCGTGAAGGTCGGTCCGGGCGACGACCCGGCAAGCGAGATGGGCGCCATGATCGACGAGCGCAGCGCCGAGCGTGTCGAGGGTTTCGTGGCCGAGGCGGCCGGCTACGCCAACGTCCTGCTCCGGGGCGCGCGCGACGGGGCGTTCATCCATCCGTCCCTGGTCGAGGTCGAGGAGGTCACCGCGCCGATCGTGCAGCAGGAGGTGTTCGGCCCGGTCGCCACCTTCGAGGTCTTCGACACCGAGGCGCAGGCTGTGCAGCGGGCCAACGCCACCGAGTACGGCCTGGCCGCCTCGATCTGGACCCGCGACGTCGACCGCCCGCTTCGGGTCGGCCGCGAAATCAAGGCGGGCACGGTCTGGACCAACACCTGGGCGGTGGTCCACGACCAGTTCGAGGAAGGCGGCTTCAGGCAGTCCGGCCTCGGCCGGCTCAACGGCGTACGCGGGCTGGAAGAATTTCAGGAAACCAAGCACCTCGTCCACCCCGTCGCGGCCATCGGCTAACTTCTCGGAGATTGTTTCTGGCCGGCGGCAACCTGCGAGCCGCCCGCGGTTGCATCGGCTCCTACCTCGGTTGCTCCGGCAGATGGTGCCCCGGCCACTTCGCACGCTGCGGCAACAGAGGCGTCTGACCGTACGGCCGGGGGCGCCAAGTGCCCCTCGGCGAAGACCCTCGAGAAGCTGGTGAACCTGCCGACGGGCTGGCATTTCGTTCCGTCGAGTGTGGAGTGTTGGAAGGGCTGGGCGACGGCCGACCCGGAGGGTCCGACCCCCGGTGACGGCGTCTACCTGTTCCAGTACAAGGCCGGCCCAGGCTGGCGCTATCACAGCCAGGGCAGCGGCTTCCAATGCAAAGACCTGGGGATCACCTCCGGCAACCCACCGTTCTGCCAGATGGACTAGTCAGGCAATCGCTGGTTGGCCTGGCGAAGAGACCCGGGTGTCCTGGCCGGGGCGGATGGTCAGCCGCCGCCCAGGGCCCGGACCCGGCGGAGCACCTCGTCGGTACCCAACGTCATCGCGACGGCGTGGAGGTCGGGGCTGCGAGTGCTCCCGGTCAGAGCCACTCGTACGATCTGCGACGCCTCCCGGATCGAGCCGTGGTAGGCGCCCGGGTCGGCCTTGTAATCTCGCGGCGTGGCGGCGAAGCCGTGCGCGGCCGCAGCGGAACGGATCTGGCCGAACCACTCCTGCGGGTCGGCGATCGGCTGGTAGGTGTCGGCGAACGCGGCTGCGAACGCCCGAACCACATCGGCGGGAAGTTCCGCCAGCGGACTCTCCGCCAGGTTGTCCACCAGCGCGAACAGTTCCGGGAAGAAAAACCCGTACACCGGCCGGAAGTCCGACCACTTGTGCAGGTCCTTGCGGGGGTTGGGGTGGCCGTCGCGTTCGACGGCCAGCGCGCGTAGCGCCAGGTCGGTCTCCGCGGCCAGCACCTTCGCCAGCTCGCTGTCGTACTCCTCGGCCCAGGTGTTGATCGCCGTGAGGACCGCGGTGCCGGGCATAGTAGCGATGTGGTCGGCGCAGATGCCTACCAGCTTGACCATGTCGACCAGTGCGCCGGACACACCACACTGGTCGAGCCTGATGTCCGCGGCGAGCGCCTCGGCCTGCGGCATCTCGGCCAGCCGACCGTTGATCAAACCACGGAGGAAGTAAAGCACCGGCTCCGCCGGGTAACCCTCCCGAAGGTAGAAGTCGACCGACGCCTCCGGGTCCTTGCGCTTGGACAGCTTGCGCTTGCCGCCGTTGGCCTGTTTGAGCAGGGGAGCGACGTGCGCGTACTCGATCCGCTCGTAGCCGAGCGCGTCGAACAGCTGGTGATGCACCGGCACCGAGGAAAGCCACTCGTCGGCCCGGAGCACGAGGCTGACCCGCATCAGATGATCATCGACGGCGTGCGCGAAATGGTACGTGGGCAGCCGGGGCGACTGGTCCGAACTCTTCAGCACAACCACGTCGTTGCGGTTGGCGTCGAACTCGATCCGGCCCCGGATAGCGTCCACAAACGAAACTCGCTCGCCCGCGGCAGCCTCGGCGCGGAACCGGACGACATACGGCCGGCCCTCCGCCAGCGCGGCCTGCACCGACTCCGCCGAGGCGTCCCGCCAGATCGCCCACTCGCCGTAATAGCCGGTCGGTATTTTGGCCGCCTGCTGCCGAGCGGTCATCTCGGCCAGTTCCTCGCGGGTCGCGAAGCACGGGTACGCGAGACCGCGGCGCATCAGGCCCCGCACATGCGAGAGATAGATAGTCTCCCGGGCCGACTGCAGGTACGGACCGTAGTCACCGCCGGCGACGTCGGACTCGTCGGGCAGCAACCCGAAATACTCGAACGCGCGCTGGAACTGCTCCTTGACGCCCGGCACCTCACGCGCCTGGTCGGTGTCCTCGATCCGGAGGAGGTACCGCCCACCGCTGGCATCCGCCAGGTTCCGGTCGATCACCGCGACGTAGATGCCACCGATGTGCAAAGGACCGGTCGGGCTGGGACAGAACCTGACGACCCGAGCCCCCACCGGCACTTCCCGCGGCGGGAAGCGGCGCTCCCACTCGGCCGGCTCCGGCAGGTCGCCCGGAAAAAACGAGTCGACGAGAGAGATACTCAGCATTCGCGCTCCGTCAGATCCAGCCGCGCCGGCTTGCTTGCCCACCGGCTCGGAAACGGCAACGGCTCAGTAGTCGGGCCGGGATCCCGCAGATCGTACGTCGCAGCCTCGCGAACGACGCACCTAGGTCCGCGGGTACCGCCTCGACTTTGTCGCCAGCGGTCTGCCGACGCCGGCCAAGCGAGGCCTCAGGCCAGTTGCCACACCGCTACCGGGTCGGCCGGATCCGGCCCGTAGGCCAGCCGTCCCGGCTGCGCCGCGGCGAACACCACCGTCCGCTTCGGCGCGGCATCGGAGAACCCCGTCGAGCACGCGTCGATTGCCGGCAACACCGAACCATCAGAATCGAGCAGGACAAAGTCCTCCAGCCGCAGGCTCACCGAACCGCGCACGAGTTGCACGGACAGCTCGACCGTCAACAGCGGCCCAGCAGCGCACGCACCAGTACCCAAGGCGATCCGACCCGGCGTCACCCGAACCTCGGTGTCCGCATTGCCCAGCACGCCAGCCTGACCCGAGGACAGGTTCAAAGAGTTCGGCCCGATCGCGCGCAAATCCCCCAACCCGAGCAGAATCCCCGCAGCCTGCTCCGCGGCGGCGGCATCCTCCGCCTGACCCGCCGACACCGAATCAGCATCGCCGCTCCGCTCCGACGCCCCCGCGGCGGTCACCGTCGCCCCGAACGACCGCTCGCGCCACGTGCCCCGCAACGCCACCCCGAGCAGCCCCGCGACCAGCACGAAGATGACAACACCGAAAAGCACGGCCGCAGGACGAACAGGACTCTCCATCGGGGTACGGCGTTGCTGCTCGACGTCCCAGTCGTCCACGCCTACCCCCATGGTGATCGATGCGATGCCGGTGAATGATAGGGCACGCCCGCAGGCACGGGAGGAAATAACGCGCATACCTCAGCCTGCAAGCCACGCTCGTGGGCACCCCGGCCCCCAATCGTCCCACCGCGACAAACCCCAACCCACAAACAAAACCAGCGCGGGTCAGAACCGTAAAGCAGACCTAACCGGCTGAGACCGCCCGAGGCTCCCCCCGATAAGTGCCAAACGACCAAAGATTGCCCTCCGGATCACGGGCCGCGAAGTCGCGAGAGTCGTAATCGGTATCGAACGGCTCGCGGGTGATCTCGGCCCCGGCCGCCTTAGCCCGCGCATAAAGCGAGTCGATATCGTCGGCGACAACGTAGCAACCGAACGAGCCCGGCTTGAGCGCCCATGGATCGTCGTCGCCGCCCCGCGCGGAGCCCAGCATGACGCCCCCGCCGAGCGGCCAGCTGAGCTGGCAGTGGTCGACGCGTTCGCCGTCGCCGTAGACGACGGTTTCTTCGAAGCCGAATGCTTTGACGAGAAATTGGATCAGGGCGCGAGCGTCGTTCGCGCGCAGGGTTGGCCAGACCTGGGGTGGTGGTGTCTTGGGATCACTCATGGTGTTGATCCTCGTCGAGTAGCTGCGCGCTGGCTTGGACAAAACTGAACTCGTCGGCCAGCCACCGCGATGGCGAGCAGCCCGCGAGCGCGTGGAACTCGCGGGCCAGGTGGGCCTGGTCGAAGTATCCGGTGCGGGCCGCGATGTCGGCCAGCCGGACGCCGGGGCGCAGCAGGCGGCGGGCGCGGTCGAAGCGGGCCACCCGGGCCGCTTCTTTGGGGCGCAGGCCGACCTCCGCGCGGAACCGGTCGGTCAGGTGCCGGGCGCTCCAGCCGACCTCGTCGGCCAGTTCGGCGACGGCCACGTCACCGCCGGTTTCGAGCAGCCGGGCGAACACGTGCGCCACGTCGGGGTGCACTGCCCGGTCTCGGATGCGCTGGCGGAGCACCTCGTCCAGCGCGGCGAAGCGGGCCGGCCACGAGGTAGCGAGTTGGAGGCGTTCGCGGAGCTCGGCGACGACCGGATCGCCGGCCACAGCCGCGAAGCCGGTCGCGTACTCGTCGACTGTCACGTTAATCCACGAGGGCCTTGGCCAACTTGTCGCGGAAGCTGCGCTCGGCGTCGGTGACTGGCTCGCTGCCGAGACCGAGCACGCCGCCGGTGGAGGCCGCGCCGACCACGATGTCGGCGATTCCCACCAGCCAGTGCTTGTAGGTCTGGGTGTCGGCGTCGGTCGCCTTGCCTGCGAGCAGTTCGGCTGCCTCGGCGGCGCGTTCGAGCACGTCGTCGGCGTATCCGGCCGGGTCGCCGGGCTCGACCACCGGGAGCTCTTCGCCCAGCTCGGGATCGCCGGCCGACTCGACTGCCGCGGCGGCGATGGCCGCGACCAGTGGGCTGGCGGAGGCGCGCGCGTCGGCGATCTCGGCGAGGCCGGCGGAGTTTTCCGCGCGGGATTTGCGGGCGCTGTCGTGGCTGGCGGCGCCGGCCGCGGTCAGCACCGATTGCGGTAGGCCGACGAGCAGCCCCCACTCGGCGTCGGTGAAGCCGAGTTTGGCGTACAGCGGTTCGTCAGTCACTCGTGGGATCCTCTCACTTCTTCTGGCGCGTCAGCAGCGCATTGTCCCGCACGACGGGCACCGACAGCGTTTTGTACCCGACCTCGTCGAAGAGAACCGTCATCCGATCTTCTTCGTAGCTCATTACCATGCCGGTGCCCCACTCGCCGTGCCGTACGTGACTGTGCACCGGGAACGGCTCGTCGCCTCCCGCAGTCTCGATCTGGGCGGCCGAGCCTCCGGTGCAGTTGTCGCAGTGCCCGCAGGGTTTGGTCAGATCTTCGCCGAAGTAGGCCAGCAGGGTCTGGGTACGGCAAGCGCGGGTTTCGGCGAAGCCGCGCATCATGTCTGTCCGGGTGCGTTGTACCGCTTGGCGGCGTTCGTGTTCGGCGACTGCGGCTTCGGCGGCGGCGGCCGGCAGCGGGGCGAAGACCGGCACGGTCATTTTGTTGCCGTCGCCGGCGGTGGCCGCACCGACCTCTTCGAGCAAGCCGAGCAGTTGGCCCAGTTTGCGCGGGCCGAGGCCAGTCTTCTCCTTGAGTGCCGTCTTGGTCAGCGGGCCGGTTCGCAGCGCGGCGGCCAGCTCGCGGATCTCTACCAGGTCGGGTGCGCCGCCGTTGAAGAACCGTTGGATCGCCTCGTCCTCGGCGCGCCAGAGCAGCAGGGCCCGGGCTGGTTGGCCGTCGCGGCCGGAGCGGCCGATTTCCTGAAAGTAGCTGTCCGGCGAGTCGGGCAGCGCCACGTGTGCGACCCAGCGGATGTTCGCCTTGTCGATGCCCATCCCGAAGGCGGAGGTGGCGACCATGATGTCGACTTTGTCGTTGCTGAAGTCTTCGTGCCGCTGCTCGCGGGCGCCGCCGGCCATCCCGCCGTGGTAATGCGCGGCGGTGTATCCGGCCGTGGTGAGTTTGGTGGCCAGTTCTTCGGCGCCGCGCCGGGTGGCGACGTAGATGATGCCCGGCCCGTCGGCCTCGTCGAGCAGCGCCGTCAACCGCCGCCACCGGTATACCTCGTCGGGGCAGTGGGCAACCTCCAGGAACAGGTTGCGCCGGTCCAGCTCGGAGATGTGGATTTCGGGCTTGTTGAGTTGTAGCCGGGCGATGATGTCGGCGCGTACCGGCGGTGATGCGGTTGCGGTCAGGGCCAGTACCGGCGGCCGGCCGAGGCCTTTGATCAGGTGGCCGAGGGCCAGATAGTCGGGCCGGAAGTCGTGGCCCCACGCGGAGATGCAGTGTGCTTCGTCGACGGCGACCAGGCCCGGTTTGAGCGCGCGTACCTCGGCCAGCCGGTCGGGGTTGCTGAGTTGCTCGGGCGTGATGAACAGGAATTCGGCTCGGCCTTCGCGGATTTCCCGGATCGCCTCGCGTTGCTGGTTGGGTGTTTCGGCCGAGCTGACCCGGACCGCCCGGATTTTCGGGTCGGCGCGTTCGTTGAGGGCCGCGATCTGGTCTTGCTGCAGGGCTAGCAGCGGCGAGATCACCACGGTGGGGCCGCGGAGCAGTACGGCCGGGATCTGGTAGATCGCCGATTTGCCGCCGCCGGTGGGCAGGACGACGAGGGCGTCGCGGCGCCGCAGCACGGCGCGCATCGGCTTGAGCTGACCGGGGCGCAGTTTGGGCCAGCCGAACTGGTGACGCGCGACCTTGCGCAGCCGGGGGCCGTAAAAGGGAAGCTTCATCGAGCGGCCATAGTGCCCGACGAATGTAACGATCAAACAGCGCCGCGGCGGGCGTGGCGAAACTAGTCAGCGGCCGGTGGGTGTGACGAACTGGCGGCGCCCGGCGCTGTGCCAAGTGGAGGCGTTATTTGCCGCCGAACATCCGGCGGATCGCCCAGATCAGGAACAGTGCGGCCAAGGCGACACCGAGCAGGCGGACCGCGTGGATCTGGCTCCAGTCCACGCCGGACGAGGCCAAGTAGTGGGGCTGCACACAAGCACTGTAGCGGCCCGCTAAATAGAAAGGTTTGTTGACAGTAGGGCCGTGGGAGTGCTTCCATGGATCAGTTCACCGCTCCCATGGCGGTTGTCGGCTGATCTGCAACGGGGTTCGCGCTCACCGAGCGCGCGTCGATCGTCACCGGAGGTATGGGAACCAATGCCGAAACATGGCGACCTATCGCGACTTGCCGCCACGGTTCTGCAGCCCGGGTTCGTCGGCACGACTGTGCCCGACTGGGTGCGCCGTAGCGTGGCCGAAGGCCTCGGCGGAGTGGTGCTTTTCGCGCGGAATGTCGAGTCGCCCGCGCAGGTCGCGGCGCTGACGGCAGAGCTGCGCGCCGAACGCCCGGACGTCATCGTGGCCATCGACGAGGAGGCCGGCGACGTCACCCGCTTCGAGTCGCGGCACGGCAGCTCCCGCCCCGGGAACCTGGCCCTGGGCGCCGTCGACGATGTCGCGCTGACCGAGTCGGTCGCCCAGGACCTGGGCAGGGACCTGGCCAACGCGGGCATCACCCTGGACTATGCGCCCGACACCGACGTTAATAGCAACCCCGACAACCCGGTCATCGGCGTACGGGCCTTTGGTGCCGAGCCCGAGCTGGTCGCCCGGCACAGCGCGGGCTGGATCACCGGCCTGCAGCGGGCCGGGGTC
>Ga0307515_10022697_pt1 | contig 11044 bp, 5 predicted proteins | sample 17_EM_MG_FD_194513 | JGI IMG/M metagenome (GOLD analysis project Ga0307515, IMG submission 194513) | Populus trichocarpa ectomycorrhiza microbial communities from riparian zone in the Pacific Northwest, United States - 17_EM | ecosystem: Host-associated > Plants > Roots > Unclassified | place... | reverse complement strand
CTGAGAATAGAGGAATAGATACTCATGGATTGTAATTCAATTTTTCTATGATGGCAATAACTTGTCCATTGGCTGTTGTATTAACTACAAATGGCTGATAATATATATATATATATTTGAGAGAGATTGTTTGGAATAACTTGAAACAATAGAAGAATATGTAGTTTGCAAATTGTAAGGCTGATTCAAGCCAAATTTTTTTTTTTTTAAAATATTTTTCTTTTCTTGGTGATGGATGGCTATATAGTTAGCACTTTAATGCGTTTTTTACTTAAAAAAAATATTATAATTATATTTTTTTAGTGTTTCCTAATTTTAATATACTATATAAAAAATTATTTTTATATATTTTTTACAAAAAAATAATAATTAAAAAGCATGTCACCAAACATACCCTAAATTGTTTTTGGCAATTAGTATAAAATCCGTCCCACATAACATTTCCCTGTAAAAGATGCAAAAACTAACGAGGACAGGACAGGACAGGACAGGATTTGAACCCAAGGCAACGGCGTCCTCTCCTCGCCTGCCTGCTTGTTCAGCGTTACTGTATAGGCTGGTTTTCATTTGGGCCGGGCCGCTCTGGCCATTATAAGGCCCTTTTCATTAAAATTTAATTTTTTAACATTTTTTAATCGTTTTAATACATTAATATCAAAACAATAAATTTTTAAAAAATATTAAAAAAAAAACCTCTATCCCATAAACACCCCCAAGCAAGATACAGTGAGCCAGTGACATACTCGGTGCTGTAATTCCGAGTGTGGATTTCTTTTAGCTATAGCGTAGATCTAGTAAGATGGGATCTCTCTTCTGCTATCAAAATTTGTCTGCTATTATTAATAATTTGTTTGATTGACTAAAGAAATGACAGCCGTGTTCTTCAAAATCTGAGTAACATAAAATTTTGCAGTTGCAGAGGATTCTTGGGTTAAGTAGAGAAGATGGATTCCTCAACTGTTTTGTTTAACCAGCTCAAGGTAAGGTTTTGGATCTTGAATCAGTTAGATTTTTGCTTAGGCGCTGCATTGGTATGAATCGTCCTTTGTGTTGATGGATTGGAACAACAGGCAGCAGAACCATTTTTCTTGCTAGCTGGACCCAATGTGATTGAATCTGAGGAGCACATTCTTAGAATGGCCAACCATCTCAAGACTATCTCAACCAGGTATGTTTCTTGTTTGTTTGTTAGTTAGTCAGTTACTTTAATTTTCTGAAAATTCGTAATTGTTTTAGTTTAATGGAGGAAATGCGTTGATTTCGTTTTCATTGGAAGGAAGCTGGTTGAAGAGAATGTGTTTGTGAGGTGTTAAATGAAGCTAATTGTGGAAGGCATTGCTTTTTATGTGTGTGTGTGTGTTTAAAGAAATTGAACTGTGAATTTGGTCCTTCTAGTTCCTTTGCCTGTTTGCGTTACTTGAAACTAGAAAACAAAAGAAGAAGCTTGATGATTGAGATTCCATTGATTTTGTCTTTTTTCAATCTTGTAGAGTTGGGTTGCCACTTGTTTTTAAATCAAGCTTTGATAAAGCTAATAGAACATCCTCCAAATCCTTTCGAGGTCCAGGGATGAGCGAAGGGTTGAAGGTATCGATTCATGCTTTATGAAATGAGAAGAATGGAATATTGGAATAAGATATGGGTGTAAAGTTCATGCTTTTTATGTTCATTCATAACTGTTAAATCAAGACTAACAGCATTTATGAAATACATGTGAATAAGCTCACACATGCACAGGTAAGGACCAAGTTAAATGCTCATAAATTGTAGACATTGAGTTGGAACTCGGGATAGGATGATGTTAGCATATATTCACTTTATAGATCATGGTGATTTGCATAATGATCCCGGTATTATGGTCTTTGCCATTATTATTTGACTTGACAACTCAAATCAGATGTAGGACCACAGGCAGTGCATGTTTGTATACATTTTCTAAGGTTATTCAATGGTTACCTCCTGATATATTGGCACCTGTATCAATTTATATCAAACTGCATGCACAAAAATTTCTTAACAAGTTTGTTCTCACATCTACTAGATTTTCTTGTTGGTGTCATGCTATGAGTAGACTTTTCAAGATGCTATATAATTTTAGGAAATTTCACATGCATGAATGGATAACTGGTTAATATTATCTCTCTCTTGCTTGGTGTAGATTCTTGAGAAGGTTAAAATAGCATATGACATCCCCATTGTTACTGATGTGCATGAAACAATTCAGGTAGGCTGCCATCCTATTCTTAAAATTCTCAAGGTTTCCTCAGTTGTTCACATCCTGTTTATTTTGTTTCATGGCTGACTTCTTCTCTTTAATTTTTCGGAAGGTTATATTAAATGCTCTAATGCGTTGAACGATTGTCTATTACATGGCTCTTCTAGACTTTCAGTTCCATTAGGTGGAGCATTACTTCTTAATGGTGTTGAGAATGAGAAATCAAAGTTGATGGGCTTGGTATGGTCCAAACCTGAACTAAGTTAGTTCTATTCTAGTTTCAACTTGTTATGCAGATCCAATTCTTCTGTTTTGCTATATCATTTGGATCTACAGCATACAAGATGTGACCGGTCCTGTCCTTTATCTTGCCTTGGGAGTTGAAACCAGCTATACAAACCCAACGCCGAGTCAACTTTAATTAATTAGATTTAGAAATAAAAGTTGATGTATTATTGTGTCGCAAGAGGATATCATTTATATATCACTGTGATTGGTTTGTTATAACTTCCAAGTCTTTCTAATATCAGTGACCAAAATAATAGAATTTTGAAAAAAAAAATGATTAAATTACTGGCTTGATGAACCTCATGGAGTTTTTCTCATTTGCTTTCCATTGGAATGTGTCGTAAAGAATTTGCAGTTATCCTGATTTCTTGAATTGTGTAAATCCTTATGTCCTATTTTATCTCTTTTCTATTTATAGTCCTTTGATTATGTTCAACTGTTCAACCTTTTCTTCAGTGGCATCTTGCTACCAATACAAAGTATTGACATTGCAATTGGATTCCAAAGTGTCTCCAACAATTTGTAACCTTTTCTATTTTACCAGTGTGAACCAGTCGGCCAAGTTGCAGATATCATTCAGATTCCAGCATTTTTGTGTCGTCAGGTTAGGTTGCTACCTTATAGCTTTGAGCCTAGTGCTTCCATGATGATTTAATTTTGAGTTTGAGAGGGGTGCTATGTGCCTTTTCCTTTCACTGTTTTTTTCAATTTCAGTTCACTTATTTTTTGGATTTTATAACAGACAGATCTTCTAGTTGCAGCTGCCAAGACTGGAAAAATTATCAATATTAAGAAAGGCCAATTCTGTGCTCCTTCTGTGAGTTCTCTCTTTTTCATGAAAAAGTATTCTTATTTGACATGTTTGGGTTACAAGATTTGAAATATAGGTATGCTTCTGTCTTATGTTGTTTCTCTAATTGTTGATCTTGCAATTAAAAACATGCAGGTCATGTCAAATTCTGCTGAGAAGGTAAGATTGGCGGGAAATCCAAATGTCATGGTTTGCGAGAGGGGAACTATGTTTGGCTATAGTAAGTCTGCCCAGTTTTTGTCTCAAATGACCCATGCCATATGCCTGAAGGTGTTGTTTGTTTCTTATTATCATTCAACAGTGTAAAAGAGATCAATTAGGGGATTCTTGAAGTTCTGCAACTCTCTGTCTGAAATTAGTTTAAGAAGTCGCTTTAAATTGGCATGCCAGTAATGTAGGACAGCCTGGGTAATTAAAAATTTATGGGCTGTCTTGCTAAGAAACAATAGTGTGTGTTGAATTATTTGGATAGAAGTTCCATGAACTACTTTTCGTGAACTCCACTAGCTAAAAGAGCTTGGTATAAACATGTTTGAATTTTGAAGTCTTTGATGAATAATAGCATATTTGTTATCCAGTTTGATTTGATCCTACATTTGGGCTTGGTTTGTAGATGATTTGATTGTTGATCCACGTAATTTGGAATGGATAAGGGAAGCTAAATGTCCTGTTGTAAGTCAATTTCTCTTCTATACTATTGTTTCATACCATTTGATACTTCTCAAGTCCTTATCTGTTAAAGAATAATTCCATCAAGAGAGGTAGAAAGTACATAATTTATACAAATTGTATCAAAGCAGAAGGTGAATGGTGATTTGCATTTATAAGGCCAACTAATAGCAGATATTCACCTTATTTTCGTTCATATAGAGAGCCCTTCACATGAATCTCCAAAACTTGGACTTTTTCCATTTTTCAAGCCTTGAACTTAATGTCTGTGAGATAAGGAGAACTCGTTGTATCTGATCAGGATTCTAATTTTCTTTGCAAGAGGACAGCATCCTTTTGACTTTTTTAGAACTTGATCTTGAATTTAATCTTCCATTAAAATAAGAAAAGTTCTTAAAAAATTTCAAAATTTTCCAATCATGAAAGATTAAACTTAATCCAGTTTTTAAGTTTATAGCATTGTCTTGCGTAAATTTTGTTCCTTAGTTTAGAAGTCACCAACTTTTATCTTTCATAAAACATGGTGTTTAAAGTGATAATAGAAATGATCTACAGCTGCTTTGAACATGATTCCCAGGATTAATCTACTTCAGATAGTTCTTTTTGACTAATGTGCTTCCTATGCTTCGATTTTCATGCTATAATCTGGAAGAGTTAACCATTGGTTTAAGTGTTTCAAAACAGGTAGCTGACATCACGCATTCACTACAACAGCCGGCTGGGAAAAAGGTGTGGTTGTCCTACATTTTCAATTGTACAATTAGATAACGGTGAATAGATTCAGCCTTAGTAAAGAGTTAGCTAACCATTATTAGTGTGTGTTACATAATTTTCATAATAAAAGTTATGTGAGAAACCAATCTGTTAATAATATAGGCCTTTGTGCTTTGCATATTGATCTTTGATGCTATGGTTTTGTGCTGTCCTTCCTTCTGGTTCCTGTATTTCCTAGGCCTTCATTTTTAAGCAAAGTTTAATGTGTTGCTATCTACATCTGCTTCTTGTATCTTCCCCCTTATGAAATGGTTAAACTATGCTCTGTCTACAGTTGGATGGTGGAGGTGTTGCAAGTGGAGGTCTTCGTGAATTGATACCATGCATTGCAAGAACAGCAGTGGCCGTTGGGGTGGATGGAATTTTCATGGAGGTATGATGATCTGTTAAAAATGATCAATTTATTATTGGAATGTCTCGGGATTATAATTCTTGTTGCTTGGTTTACCCCATGCACCCTTTTCTCAAGTTTGTGGGGATTCCCAAGTTCATAAGAAGGAAGGGATTAAAGTTAATCGCTCTGGTTAAGAACTCTTGGCTGGCCCGGAGACTTCTTGTAGTTATGTCAGTGTTAGTATCCTTGATCATATACATACAATGGTATCTCAAAGCTTCGTTTTGGTGCTTAGGTGCATGACGATCCTCTAAATGCCCCAGTGGATGGTCCAACTCAATGGGTGAGTTTTACATGCATGGTCCTTGACAAACACCATAGGTGTTTTTAATGAGATTCCATATACAGATATTTGTTTAACCAGGTGCCAGATAACAGTTTTTTGTATTTTGAAGTATAATCATCTAACATCTTTTGTTTTTCCCATGAAATTAGCCTCTGCGCCATTTAGAGGAGCTGCTAGAAGAGCTTGTGGCAATAGCTGTAAGTTCTAGACCCATCTTGAATCTGCACATACAGTTTCCTTAATGCTTATTCACTGTAAGAAACTCATCTTCAGCAATGCTGCACACATTGTATACTTTCATCTCCAATTCCTGAGATGAGAGAAAAAGGTATCCAAGTGTCAGATAGGGTCTCCTGTTTGGGAGTATAATCTCATAGAACCCTAAGAATTTTCGTAATTTTACCTTCCCACCACTTCTTGGTATCTCGGTCATCATCTACCGATCTCTTTAACTCACTGTTTCCTTTTCCATTCATTTAGCACTTTTTTGAACCAAGCATACTTGATTGGTAGGTTGTCCTTGGACTTGTGCAAAAGCCTGCTAGTTTGATTAATTTCACTTGCTGCTTTGGTCTCTTCCTTCCATCTCAAAGTGTTTCCGTATGCATCGTCTCTTTGTGCTATAGCCCTCAAGTAGACATGTTTAGAACGTGCAAATTTCTTGTCTATATCTCAGCCTTTAAAATCCCAACCCTTTATGGACTTGATTGCAGAATGATTTCAATTGTTGCGAGAAAATTCAAATGGGCATTGGTATTGAATTATTCTCATTAAATCATCTTTGACCTGGATGATTACTTTATTGTTCTGATGCTTACTTTGTTGCTCTGACAGAAGGTGAGCAAGGGGAAGAAACAAATGGCCATTGATCTCACACCATTTCGCGATTAGGGAATTGAAGACCTCTCTCAAGGAGTAACAAGGCAAAGTTATTGGGCTGTAAGATCCTCTTCCGTAGTTGAATAACTAGTTTTAAGAACCTTCCATTTGCGGATGCCAAAATCATGCCAGATGCATCCAGTTAGTGTGTTCTTAGCCATTGTTTCTCAGTTTCCACAGGTTATTGTTCACGAAGCAAAACCTTTGGTGCTAGATGACAAGCTTCACGTGTACCTATGAGGTGCATCCTTCGAATATTGGTATTTATTGTTTTCATACTGCATCTCTTAAAGCTTCTCGTGTTATTGTTTTCATATCGCATCTCTCCTCGTGAGAGAGGCCGTTTGCTCGTTCAGTGGAGTAGTCGGATTAGGATTTCTGAAGTAGGGTTATCGCTTACATCCCTCCCGTTGATTATGCATGCATGCCATTATATTTATCGTTTTATTTAAGCAAAAAAAAAAACAGAGAGAGATTATTAAAAATAAATATCTGGAAACAGCGTGTCCCGAGGGCTTGCAAATGCGAAGCGTGTAACGTGTTCGACAGAAACCCAAGTATCCTTTTCCGAACCCATTTCAACAACCGACTTACATGAGATGATTCCTTTTCCGTTTTGGATTAAACAAAAAGCTAGCATATAAACAGTTAGCCCGTCACCTCTCAACCTCAGAGCAGAGGCAAAGACAAACAGGCGTTTTTGGCTAGCTATCTCCCAAGATGACGAGAAGAAAGATTGAAATAAAAAAAATACAAAACGAAGATTACCGAAAAGTGACCTTTTCAAAGCGACGAGCTGGTCTTATAAAAAAGGCCAAATTTCTTTGCAGCGGGTCCAATGCACAGATTGCTATAGTCTCCTACTCCTTGTCGGGTAGGCTCTTTACGTTCGGCCACCCTTCTGTGGATTCGGTCGTCGACCCGTTTCTTGACAACTACACCACCGATAGCTGCGGCAGCAGCTCTAATGAATCTCCCCATGTTAGCACACATGGGCCATCGCCGCCGTCTAGGGGAGTAGTAGATGGGAAAGAAGGGCGGCCTTCGTGGTGGGCATTGCCAGTTGAGGATATGGATTTGGATATGGATGGGCTTCGGCAATACAAGGCTTCTTTAGAAATTCTCAAAAGCAATGTGGCTAGTCGATTAAAAGAGATGGAGGAGAGAGCATCTCTCACAAGAGATTTTGTAGGGTTTCTTGATGCTCATTGATTTTCTTATGATTCTTGTTATAGTTACTGAAAAACACAGGATTTTTAGGGGGTTTTCTTTCTTTTAAGAGTTAGCTGTTAGTGCAGGATGAGTTTTTTTTTTATTTGAATATTTATATTCGTGAAATAATCAATCCAGGATCTTTTTTTTTTATTTGAATATATGAACTATTTTTTTATATTTAAATATCTACACTCATGAATTTTGATCATCTAGCTTACTCTCACAAGTTTTATATCGCAAATCATCTCCAATACAAGTGAGTTCGTGTTTTTGGATTAACCATCATTTTGTCAATTTTTAACATTTTCAAGAAATTAAAATAACAAAACTAGGAGATAAGGTGAGTTTATATTTTTCTTACTCGTTTTTTAGGATTTAATTCAATGTTTATTATATCTTTGTATGGTATTTAATTTTCCAATGTGTTCTCATATCAAGTTTAATTCGGGTGATTAGATTTTAAATTCTAAATATTAAATATCCTTTAGAAATAAATTTAAAAGATAATCTTCTGCAATAATTATGATTTTTTTCCAAGTATTTTTCTATTTAATTGGGTTTTTTAAGCAGATCAGGCCCATGCCCAATATTGCTCTCGTCTAAGAGAAAGCCTGGCTCGGGCTTCTTGGTGATAGAATCAGCCGAACCAGATTTCCAATGTGGAGTCCTATGATCGTACCTTGTTTTACCCTTTTCTTAGTCAAATCAAATTAACCCATGAAAAAAAATACCTAAAAATCCACAAGCACAATGATAGATTGCCACTCATTCATCTCTTCCCCACTCTCATACACACAGACAACATGGCAGCATGTTTTTCCCTCTACTACTACAACCACCAGAATCATATAAGCTGGGCGCCTTTGATACATAAGAAAGGCAAATCCAATGTTTCGGTGAGTGCCCAAATTCTGTTTACAATTTTGCTTTTCCAGTTTCCTCTGTACATATGATGGTGCCATGGAATTCTAGTTTAGTCCTTATTTTCTTCTGCTCTGAACCAACTGAGCATTTTATTAAATGATTTTGTTTAAAATGAAGTTTCTCGGATCAAAATGTTGGATTAAAAATAGAAAAAAGAAACTGTAGCTACAACATGTTTTCTTTGAGGAGGGGGGGCGGTGTTACGTAATTCTGGAAATATGTTAAAACTGATATTTTAGCTGAATATGGTTACCGATTTCTAAAGTAAGCAGCAGTGTCTGCAGGCCAAGGCTTCTTGTCATTTGATTACTGATAGGGCATGCTCAATTTGAATCCCTTTTGCTTTGTCCTGGTACCAAGTTCAATTTGTGAACGTGATCTGAATTTTTGAAACCAAACCAGCCCTAGAGGAAGATTAGCTCTTACAATTTTGATGAATTTTCTGACCTCTGTGTGCATGCGTCTGATTTCTTCAAGAACTCCAGCACCATTTCTTGATGATTTATTTTTCTAATTCATAAGGAAGTATAAATTTTCCAAAAAAGAAATCCCATCTACACCAGAAAATCCTCAGTTTCGTGTTCCATGAGGTTTTTCTAGTGTATGCTGCTTGAACCCAAAATCCCTGTCTTAGTGCCCCTCTGATTTTCTTAAGATTTTTTTATTTAATGAGCCGCCTGGAATCTTTCTGAATGCCTTTTCGAGTTTTGTTATGAATCAATAATTCTGATTTCATTTGACATTTGGTTTTTCTTAGTTTTTTTATATTCATTTGTACTAATACAATATATTGTGCAGGAAAGGTTGCAACGCCCTACCAGACATGCCAATCAAGACCGTCAAGTCTTGCGGTCTAGGACGTGTTGCTCTGCAGGAGTCACAGCCTCTCTCGATGTTGACTTCTCGCCATCACACGCAACCATTTCAGGGGAGCCTTTCAGCGTTCTCGAGGCTGTGAGGAATATCAAGGTAGATATACCGACAACGTCAGAAGCTACCTCAAATTTAATCCAGAGGTTGATGCTGGCAGATTTGGACCCTGCCACAGCTAAGTTAGCTATAGGTATCTTAGGGCCGTTCCTCTCAGCATTTTCCTTTCTGTTTGTTTTGAGAATAGTAATGTCCTGGTACCCAAAGCTTCCTGTTGGGAAGTTTCCATATGTAATAGCTTATGCTCCCACAGAACCGCTTCTCATTCCAACCAGGAAGTTGATTCCACCACTTGGAGGAGTGGATGTGACTCCTGTGGTATGGTTTGGCTTATCGAGTTTCCTTAACGAAATACTGGTTGGTCCACAAGGGCTTCTAGTTCTTCTTTCTCAACAGATCAACTGACTTGCTTCCAAGCTGCACCAGGCATCAAATTGCATATTCAGTTTTGTAAAGGCTGAGCTTGTTTATTCATTCATTTAACCAACAGGAGTTGGTGCTTGTTGACGACAAATTTGTTTATTCATTCAGCCAACAAGTATGGGTGCTTAATGCTTATTGATGACAAAATGTGTTTGAACTTGTGAATAGCTGCTTTGTGGTCATCTACACGATGGCTCGCGTCGCCCGATGCTGTACAGGTGCCTAGCTAATAATGGGACACCTTGTGCATATACATCCACACCAACACAGACAGTAGTGATGCTATATTCGGAGCTAAATTCAATTTGAGTTTGGGAACTGTTTGGATTGGATACATTTTTAACGATGAATGAGTTCTAGAACAAAGGACCTGGGACAAGGAGAAAATAAGCACCAAGACAGATAAGAAGTACAAAATTAGGTTTTGTTATTCTCATCATCAACCATTGTTTTGACATTTTATGGACCATTTCCAGGACACTAAAGTTGATTACCATTTGAATCGGTAAAGTATGCATGGATCATTGCCAACTGAAAACAAAAGCTTTCAAAAGCTGCGTATGTCCAAAAGCAGCATCTTCAAATGTCTGCCACGAGAAAGTTTTCAGACAGCGACACCTGTAAGAAGAGAGATTCTTAGTTCTATACAATTCAGTATTGTAAATGTAGACGGAAAGGGAGAGAGATCCTGTTAATTACCTTTTCACCGAGTTTGAATGGAGGAAGACCTTTGTAAGGGCATGTGCTGCAACGAAAAGCATCCCCTAGCCAACACTGCGTGACATTCAATAAAAAAAGGCCAGAGGAAGAAATATTTAGCTAACCAGCCCACAATACGGAAGGCTTTAAAAGGCATGGCAGTTTTAATGTTTTCATGTGCTAGTCTGTTCATGAACACGATGCCTTGATACAAAGTAAAATGCACCCTAAACGTGACAGCTTTAAAACGAGGATGCAGCTTACTTTCCCGAAACAATGTTGCGGTCAAGCCCAGAAAAATCAGATTCATCTAAGAACCCATGGATAAGAACATGTTGAGACAAATAGTTTAGCATATACAAATATACAATTTCATCCGCGCAAATGCACATCCAGAATTATAAAACTTACACTGCCACATGCTGATTGAGGATTGTTCAGCTGATCCGTGGTGAGTCCCAACTTCACTGTTTCCTCTGCCTCAGCTCTACCACAAGTGCAGTTCTTGCAAGCCTTCCTTGTGCTTCCAACTTCACA
>Ga0307515_10022696_pt1 | contig 11044 bp, 9 predicted proteins | sample 17_EM_MG_FD_194513 | JGI IMG/M metagenome (GOLD analysis project Ga0307515, IMG submission 194513) | Populus trichocarpa ectomycorrhiza microbial communities from riparian zone in the Pacific Northwest, United States - 17_EM | ecosystem: Host-associated > Plants > Roots > Unclassified | place... | reverse complement strand
CATCCCCTCCTCGTGGTGGATTACCAGAAGCTCATCGAGGATGATGCTGCCGAGATTGAAACGTTTTGGCAGGCAGCAACCACACTTGGATTTTGGTAGTACGCACTCCACCCTTGACCTTATCATTCTTCTCCCGCACACACTCACCTACCTCGCAGCTTGAAGAATCACGGCGTTAATGATGAAGTCGACCAGATGTTCTCCATGGGTGAAGAGACCATGTCCCTTCCCCTCTCAGAGAAGATGGCATTCGAACAGGGCGACGAAGGCATCTCCTTCGGCTACAAAGCTTCTGGAGCAAACGCTGTGGATGAATTCGGGAACCTCGACACGGTCGAGTTTATAAACGTCTCCCAGGACGATGCCCTCGCCTGGCCAGAGGCCGTGCACAGGACATACCCTCGAACGGTCAATGAAAGGATGGACAATACCATCATGCCGTTTGTGAAGAAGTCTAGGGCGATTAATGTCGTATTTCTCAAGATCCTGGAGAGGAAGTTGGGACTTCCCGAAGGAGAGCTGCTGAAGAAACACTCGGGTGAGGAGCCCAGCGGTAGTGAGACGAGGTGTATCAAGAGCCCCCCTCGCGCTCCTGGGGACAAGAATACGACCGCGATTGGGGCGCATACCGACTTCGGGAGTCTGGCAAGTGCAACAGCTGGGCTCTTGTTCACTTATTAACCTGATAAACATTCAGTCCTTCCTGCAAAACCGACTTGGTGGTCTCCAGGTCATGGTTCCTGGTACGGCGGAGTGGCAGTATGTTAAGGTGATTTCAAGTAAACCAGCTGCGGACGGCGGTTGACCCTAAGACCGACTAGCCAATCCCCGGGCACGCGATCTGCAATCTCGGTTTGCCCGTTCCGACACACGTTTTCTGCTCTTTCGCTGAACCCGGTTTTACAGGCGACGCGATGGCAATTTTTAGTGGAGGGATACTGAGATCTAACCTCCATCGTGTGGTGTAGGCAAAGATTCCCCCGAACCCGTGCCAAACCACTGAGCTCGCGATACGCATTTAGCCAACCACCGGGCGAACAGAGCAAACACACCCGTTGGTCCCTGGTGTTCTTTACCCGCCCTGGAGAGTCTATGGTTCTTGAACCGATGGCGGAGTCGAGTGAGATGGTGGCCGAAGCTATTCGGAGACCAGAGAATGCGAGCTTCAAAACGGGTGGGACTACAGCCGGAGAGTGGTTCGCGAGGCGGATTAAGAACCAACGGATTAAAAACCGAAAGGTAAATTTCGAATCTTCGAGAGTTGTGTGGGATGTTCACCGCTGAGAACATTTAGGGACCCGAGACGTGGAGGGCGAGCCGAGGAACGGAACACAGAGTATCAGCTTACTGAGACTCGCAAATGCTTGGATACATGACTGGATTTTCCCCGACCTAATTTTCCCTATGCAGACGATGCGTCTATGTTATGTTTGCCTAGCCTCATTCTGTACGAAAACAGGAATAATAGTAAAGACAGATGATTCCCACCTCCTTCCAATGACCGCGATATGGCTTGCATAGTCTACCCGTCTGATTCGTCCACAGCAACACTAACTGGAGCCGAACATTAGTGTCGCCGCCTCTGGGATTCTAGAACTAGTAAAAAGTCGTTCGTGACCACATCTCTGTCGGTGTTCGTCGCTGGCTGGCGTCAACTACCGTGGGAAGTGAGGTGGTGCGGCCCGCGCCCCTTAATCCGTTGGAAACGTCGAAGCCTTGAGGCGGGACAACGTCAGACCTGTTGTACAGTATTGGACTCCCGACGTTGTGGGCTTCCGCCACGGTCATCCCCTTCGGTTACAACATCGAGCTCGCTGGACTGTAACCCAATTGGCAAGGGTGCCATCCGATCGGTAGCACCACAACACTTGGCCGTTTTTCTGCTTGCTGCAGCGGGACATACCTCCATGCTTGAGTTTTCTTCCCGGTTCCAGGATTTCCACGCGTGTTCTGGGAATTTTTCACGGAGTCCCACATCTTCCCTGTGAAGTCCCTACGTCTCGTCTACTCTCTTCGACAACCGCTCAAGAGAAGTAACAAACATCCTTTGAGTTCTCCCACTGATAGATGGCCCGGTCCGCCCCCCACCCATGGTGCGCCTCTGCTACCCCCTTACAGGTAAACCTGTCGGCCCCTCTGTCCCCTGTGGCATCGTTGCGAGCATCGACGTGCACTTACTACGCAACTTCATAGGCAGACGTGTGGTCCATCCCAACGTACATCTGAACGGGTTATGTGTCGGGTGCTAATTCATCTAAGCACTTTCAGACCATTATTTTTCCGTCATGCGAAGACGTCACCCACCCAATCCCTCTCCATCAGTACTCAAACCCAAAGAATATCGCCGTCGCGCGGTCATGGTACTCTCTTGCGGAGTTTACGATCAACCCGGGACTGAGTCTGGGGGAGAAGTTTTCATCACATGTTACTGTTTTGGCGACTTGTCTCGTGTATTGTCTGTTGGTCACCGGTCATTAATCATTGTTGAATTCGGGTCACTAATGTTGGATGTGGTTGAAGTTCGAGTTGAAAACTTGAAGTCAAAAGCGCCGTCGACTCCGATATCAACCTTACATGATCAACCTTACATGGTATTACTTATTCGCATCCCTCCAGAACTTTCCTATTTAGGAACTTTTGCCATCGCTTGGAAACTTCAAGCTTCGATGTCCTGTACGTTCCTTCCGACTCGAGTCCTTTTCCAACGTTTGAAATGAGGCTACGCGATGCTATGCGACCAAGCGCTTGGGGGGTGATGGACTCACTGGACCCAATCTGGCGCTTTTATCCTTTTTGAAATTATGGAAGGGGTGGGCTGATGTCATCGTCATTGAGGTACTTGTCAAGCATTTGAGTTGACCCGATGAGCGAAAATGAACAGCGGGCATCCATTGAAGTGCCGTACCAATCGCAAGCCACCACCTGGTCAAGGTATGGCTCGCACTCGGCAAAACCATTGAGAATGTGACCGAGGATTCGACAGACCGAGGCTAGGGCCGCACCATGACGCCGGAAAGACACCGGATCGATTTGAGAGAGCTTGTCACAGAACGTCTCCCTGAAAAAGGTGAACTTGTGAGAAAGAGCCGCTTGCGAGGTCTGTCCATTTTGAGCCGCTGCGAGTAGCGAGTCGAATGCCGCTCCGAGGAAATCATTCCATTCGGACGTCTGCTGCCTCCATTCGTTTCGCCAGCCGGGTGGGGAATTCTTGTAGATGGACCAGAACGAACGTGGGTGTTGGATGAGGGACTTGCAAACTGGGGGGCATTGTCCTCGTCCTGTGAGGGGCGGTGGTGACGGAAGCCACCCATCCAGCGTGTCTGGGCTTCTTGGGCGGGGCTTCGCTTGTGCTGAGACTTTGGGGTATTTGTTACCATTACTGTGGGCTGCTGGGAAGGACGAGGGTTTATCCCCCTTTCTCAAACCACTGCGCGTACGACTAGCTTGTGCTTATGTAATTAATCTAGTGAAAATTCTAGGTGTTTATTCAGCGTCGGTCCCCATACGAACATGCCTTGCCGTGTAGTCCCATCCATGTGTCTTTCTGAACGCCAAAACGGCGGGTACATCCCCCGACCCAAACGCGGCGATCGTTCGGAGAGCTTTTTTTTCCCAACGACATAGGGGTGTGGGGTTGCATTATCCGAGGGAGCACTCGGCATGTCAACTTTATTGCCGGCGGATATGTATATTGATTTATTTCCGATATTTACCACCCACGCAATAAGTCCACTTCGCTCCAGGCGAGTGTTCGTGGTCCCCACTATCGTGGCTGGCCCGGGGGGCCCATGAAAAAAAACGGGATTCTTACGTAATCTCCCTATACGTGGCCAGTCACCAATAATTGGGCTTGGGTATGGAGCGGGAGATACTGGCCGATCGGTGCAGGTGCAACCAATGCATATAAGGCGTAAGGCCGACAGGCGGCAGAGCCCGGGACGTCCGGTCAGAGCTTCATTACGCACCCGAAGCGCGGGAGAGGATCAAGCTGGATGGAACCAACGCAAGGTCTATATGGCACGCCAATCTCGCAGGTGTGATCCGTCACGATGCTAACCCTGACATGTTAGGCGTTGCTGAAACTTGAGAGAAAGGTCACATCTGTGGCTCGCTCTGCTGCTTTTCAAGTTTAATGGTGTACGACGGAACTGGAATGTGCCCAGAGTCACGCGTTCATGACTATAGATGGACAGCAGTCACGAGGTACAAATCTCGTACAAGATGCATTATCAATGCAAGGGAGCAAGCAAAATATTTACATGAAGGAACATCTGGTCACGAAACACATCCCATTCAACGAATGATGGAGAATGGCATCCCGCCGGTCTTCATCGGTATCATGACACGGTTCAATGCAGTGGTCCACGAACAGATTGTTACAGAATGCAGGGCTGTTTCAGCAACCTCCCAGCATGGATGACAGCACGTCACGCGCTTCAGGCTGGGAGGTTGCGATGAGTGGAGCCGGATTGGTTGTAACTAAAGATGACGTCAGGGGGGGGGAATGACATGAAGGGGGAGAAACGAACTGTTGACGGCTGCCAACTATGAGGACAGGTTTACGGAGAAGTATCCAATCATATTGATGAACCTCTATGTTCCCGAGCGGAATTGTTGTTGGTTGAGGTTTGTACTGGAAGAGCAACCGGGCTCCCCGGTTCCACATCCGGCGGTTCGGCAAGAGCACCCGTGGGTAGTGGATGGTAAGGGAGACAATTCCACGCCGAACCCCCTTCCATAAGCCGCGAAGAGCAGTTAATGCTGGCGTTTGGAATGGACATGCGTATGATGACATCCCGGTGATCACCGCGTCGTAAAATGCAACTTCGAGGCCAGCGAGGCTGATGAGGGTGAATGCGACCGAGTTGATGGAACACATATGTCGGCAGAGACCGCAGGCGAGAAGGAGGAGGGCGACGCGGAGCACTACCGGAAGACTCGATAGAGAAATGTAACAGCCATTTCTCGAGCACATCGCATTTGCGTCGACAGCCTCCGCAACACTCAATCATCGACCCGCCAGAATTCCACAAGTATCGGTTCAACCATTGCTTGCCCAATGAATGTGGCGAGCAGGGAGATTATGAGACTCGCATACATGAGACAGGTGACAGTGACAATCTCGGTCAGTGGATCTCTCTGAACGGGTGGGATGGCGGGAGTGTCACCAGGGATAGCAGACCGGTTGAGAGTGAGGAGAATCGCATGGAGGAGGGCGGCAGATTTCTTGTTCGGATCGGGTTGGAGGTTTGAATGAACATCAATTACAAAGGCGGAGCTGACAGCGGAGAACAGACCAGCCTACAGGAACACGTGAGATAACTGAGAAGAGCAGTGGTGAACAACACACGAAAATCAGTGTGGTGTTGAGGTCCTCATCATACTTCTTGATGTAGTCCGTATTGTACTTGGTCGCTTGTCTCTTGTACACGGTGTAGAAGTCAGCGTGGGGATCATCAGTCTTGGTGGGTTGAAAGAAAGACCTGAGAGCACCTTGAAAGCTACGTACAGTCAACAGTTAGAGAACCGAGAGGGATGTCAGATGGTAGACCTCATGAAACAACGACGTCCATTTGGGAGATGTAGAAGCTATTCGCAGTGGGGACCTTGATGTCAACGGAGGAGCGCCCAAAGCCAGATTCATCGAAGGTATAGGTTGTGTACAGCAGGAGTAGAGATCCGTGATACTTCAAAAACAGTTTTGATAGGGAGAGAGACTTTAATTTCCCTGAGGAATCAGTGGTAGGCGTGGGTGGTCATGGTAGGGGGAGAGCGAAGAGCGAGGTATGTCCCGACGAGTGTTTCGAACCTTCGATTACAAGAGCGCGTGATTGTCACAGTGTGACTGTCACGTTTTACCGTGATTTCACGGCGCCTAAGAATAAAAGTCACTAAGACCCTGGACGTAAAGTTATTGCGGTGTTCACTAAAGTTAGCGCGGCACTTTTTCGCTTATTATTTTTATTTTTATTTTTATATTTCCGGACCCGACCTCATCAACTTGCTCGAGGTCCAGCACCTCGAGAACTTAACGGATTCGCTCGAAAATTATAGCGTCGTGGTCGTAGAGAGGTCTACTTTCGAGCAACGTTGAGTTTTTGGAGAAAAATCAACTCCGAATTTTCGCCGGCTCTCGACTCCGACCTGTGTCCAACGTTCCAGGTAGTGCTCCGTTTTGTTCAGTTCTTTCTGTAACAGTACTTGGTGAGTTCACACTTGGTTTTAACGATGAGTTTTTCGTGCATGGATGTGTTAACACATGGTCACAATGTTCAGCGTATGCGCGGTCCCCCCTTCTCAATGGCAACCGAGAGGTCGATTAATTGTACTTGTAACTGTTCCAACAACGTTGGTAATATATAATTTGTGATTCCCGTGCTATGCGTGGTGGCGACGTCAAGTCGTTATCGTACAACCGTAGATACACTTTATTGGAGTAACATCAGCGATACCAGACCTGCTCGCTTGGATCACATCGAACTATTAATCCCGAACGACCTTAAATGACCACTGGAGATGTTACACCCTCTTGTATCCAGTCATTATGCTCTCCAGCGTGTCGGGTAACGGGCGTCGAGGTTTCAATGTCCCAGCGCCTATCCCATCTACCAACAATACACGTCGGCACGTCCACGCACAAAAAACTCATCGTTAAAACCAAGTGTGAACTCACCAAGTATTGTTACAAAAAGAACTGAACAAAACGGAGCACTACCTGGAACGTTGGACACAGGTCGGAGTCGAGAGCCGGCGAAAATTCGGAGTTGATTTTTCTCCAAAAACTCAACGTTGCTCGAAAGTAGACCTCTCTACGACCACGACGCTATAATTTTCGAGCGAATCCGTTAAGTTCTCGAGGTGCTGGACCTCGAGCAAGTTGATGAGGTCGGGTCCGGAAATATAAAAATAAAAATAAAAATAATAAGCGAAAAAGTGCCGCGCTAACTTTAGTGAACACCGCAATAAACATCCCGGGAAAGTACTTCAATTGAGTTGGTTTCCTGGTCTAACCAAATCCGAGGCTCCTCAAGCAGATAAATAGTCGGGCGGAAGGGATTCCATACTTCTCTTTTTCCCCCTCTGTATAACATCTCCTACTCATCACCCTCTCTGTCCACCACTTTCTCGCAACCTCTGTTCGTCCCCTCTCTCCCCGCTCTCCATGGTCGTTCCCCCCAATCCCCTCCACTCACTTCCCGCCATTTTTGCTAACAACCCACCGTCTACTATCTAACTGCCCCAACTTCTGCACCAGGGGTTCCAGGCCCGACGAAGGTACTCTGAAAGTTGTAGAGCGTTCCGGCTTCCATGCTTGGGCGAGGATTATTGTTGATACGAAAAACGCTCGGGCAAGGGAATCCCGGCAACCCCGGCAGGCGGAGGCAGAACTCCGGGCTCACCGGTGGCTGGCGGGTCCATCGGTCTGTCCCGATGTTCATGGACCATCCGAAGTTGACCTCTGGCGCTATCACAGTTTCCGCTGCCCTCCCACGTACCATGTACCCGCATGTTTTACCGCTTCTCAGGTATCTCGATTATGTCACCTGCTTTTCTGGATTCACATACGGGCTACCCCCTTCTGGAATTCCGCATACGTGACCCCAGACACCCCAATTTACAAATCGCTCACTCGAGCGTCTCCATCCTTCGTCCTCAGACCAAGTCGAAGTTTCGGAGGTGGTCCTATGGCGCGTAGGGGCTATATCAATGGCTAAATTTGAAAGTTTCGAAGTGCTAAAGTCTGCAACTCATTCCATCCAAACCTTCCTGCTCAAGTATCCACTACTATAAGCCCACGACCACCCCGCCAACGGCAATTCGGTATCACCTCAATATCTGGCACAATGGATCCGAGCGACTTCCCCGACTTCTCCATCCCTGATTGGTATGTTGTGAGTATCTCGGGTATCTTGTGGTCACTCTTTGTCTCCAGGATGAACGATCCGTGTGTAGGGTTGGGATTTGTCACAGTGCTTCAACTCAGACCCCGTCGCTTCCGAGGATGCATCTCTCTTTCGGGAGGTCTTAGAATTGTCTCTGCCCTCTCCTTCTCCTACTGGCGAATTAGACCCCACTTTCTCCTCCGGAACATCACGGGACACATCCGTGCAAGTGACGAGACAAAGTGGCCCTCCCCTCTTCCCAGGTGTTCCAGGACCCTCAAGTCTTCAGCCTCAAACTACTGCAATACCGCTTGACAACGATGTGAGAAACCGCGGTGCTTGTTACGATGAAGGGACTGGAGTGAGGGTGTGGGTTACCGGCGGTACACATTCACCCACCGCGATTCCCTTCAGAACACCAGTGAGTTTTGCGCAATTTCGATTCTCGAAAATATTTTGAAACAACACAGCTGGCTCGATCGTTATCCTTGGCCACAACCTTCCCATTCAACTGGATCAAGGTACCGCAGAGGGACTATGATCACGGACGCAAACAATGGAGTTTCAAACGGTTAGAACCCGTTTCCTTCAGCGTGGGCGGTCGCTCGGGAATAAATTTGGGAGATGCGCTCCGCAAGGAATTTGAGGGCCTCGAAGGCTGGGATGACCCAGTACTACAAGATGCCTCAGGAGCCATTTCGTGCCGATTTCTGGTAGGTTCATCACCAGGTTGCGATAAGATTTCCAGAGTTGACTCTATACATCCGCAGTTTCCTGGATACCCAACCAACGGCTGTTCATACCAGGTATGGCTACTCCACTCTTTGTATTTTCACGTACTGACCACAAGGTGGAAGATTAATACATTGGACTGGACTAGGAAACGTCTGCCGATAACGCGTCGCAAGCTTGCTCATGAAGTTGCGAGGAGGCTCGAACGGTACCTTTGTTATATGTCTGTACGTTCGTATCGTGACCGGTTCAACTTCAGAATTGCTCACCAGCACAACATAGAAATTTACTCTAGATGGATCGGTTGAAAACCGGTGGACGATCGGTCAAGGTTTCATGCACATTGACAGTATGTTTTTGGTCCGCCTCGTATCTGTCTCCAAGGGATCCTTCCAGCCGGAGATCTGGGTCGTGGACCCTTCACTTCCAGACGCCCCTCTAGTCTGGGAATGAACGCCGTATCGTATTTATTTCTCCACGCGTTTTCTTGGTTTTTAGTGTGTATATTCATGTATCAAAGATTGATGGAATTTTAACCGCCGACGCCGACGCCGGAGTCCTCCAAATCGTGATGCATAATACGTGTCCAACAGGGGGCATGTTTTCGCGGGTCCCCTTTCCGACCTCGTGGCGCAGACACGCGTTTGTGTGGTTTTTTATGTCAGACGAGATAATCAGTTAGCGTGTTGAGTGCAGTTTCAGCACCGTGGGACTAACGGCCGCATCGAACCAGCACGAACCGCGACTTGAGAAAACGAACTGGACTCAATTGGCAGAACATTCAGCGGTACCCTGAAGAATTTCCCCTCTGATGCGCCGCGGTGGACTTGGAGGGCGTTCCCGGAACGCACCCCACCATCTCCACTAACTACTGGATGTCGCAACCGTTTCTACGACCGATATTATTGAGAGACCTTGATAGTAGTTCTCAACGGGGGAGTCCACAATGGCGTCCTACAGGACGATGTGACCCTGGAAGGTCCGACATTGTCGGCTTACTGTGTTAATCCTAGGTCTTCGCGTGTCCACGAGAGTGTGGCCGTCGCAGTGGGGAAGAGTACTAATTACTAGAGAGGATCATCATAGCCAGTCAATCCCTTGTAAAAATCCCGATGTGGTTCTTTAGTTCGTTGGTGGGCAATGGATCCCTGTACGCAGTGTATGAAGAGAAACGTTCGGCTGACCCGGAGTAACGAGTTTGAGATTTTGAAGTGGTGTATGAGTCTCATCCAATCTCAAGTTAGTACTTAGTGAGGCCGATGGTCCACGGGTTCACTACGTCGGTCCGAAGAAACAACCGCATCAACTGTGACCGGTGGCCGGTCGACCATCGGACCAACAATGAGTTCACGAGACGAAGCCGACCCGGCAGAACCTGGAGACCCACACCTTTCCGTGGGGTGTGTGCGTATGCGCCTGTGGGAGATATTCCCGAAGCGGTCACATCCCACAGCCGTACAGCCATCCTTGTGTGGTATTTATGAGCTCCAGCTCCTTCAACCGGCTGGAACGACTCACTGACACAGAAACCCCATGGGGGCGGGGCGGGTAACGCCTACTGGGCCGAACGCCGGCAACCTCAACGAGACTGGAGCAGGAGAACTGGTTGCGTACGTACGGCTGCAAACACTGATCCCAACTTCCCAGAAACAGATCGTTGATTGTTGTTTCCCTCTTCGTCCGATGACTACCTGTTAGCAAGGATACCGTTAAACCTTCGCGTCCAATTCTGTAAAATCTGAACTGAAGCCGAGGGCGTGTCGAAAGGTAAGTAGGCCAAACGGCTGAACGGTATAGTACGAAGTCCATAGGACTTCGCGTTACGTGAGGCGAATGTACTAGCACCCTGGATTACTGCTCCTCTCCAGCTCCAGGCTAAAATTGAAGCAGCAGAGCGCTGGAGTATAAGGGACGGAAGCGGATGGTTATAATTATCTTATCTTATCGTGTGGGATTTGGGGGCTTACATAATCAGACTCAGTCAGCACTTTTCTGGAACTTGCCAGGCCAGTCCGCGTTAGCTCTCGGACATTCTGGCCCTACCAGAGAGGGGCTGCGCGAAGTGTATATAAGCTGGGGCTGTCAGACGATCGCCCCTCAACTCAAACCCAAAACCCTCACCACCACTAGCGGCCAAATGTCTCTCAGCCGTAACTTCTTCCGCGAATTCCGCCCACTCTTCCGAATGCTCGAGGACCCGTTCTTTGGTCGGGCCCCTGTCGCTTACAACGCCCGAGGTCACTCAGTATTCGACGACCCGTTCCTCGGACTCGCTCGGAGTGGATTGCGACCTGCCGTTGACGTTGCAGAGGAGGGCAACTCGTACATCATCGAAGCTGAGTTGCCTGGTGTCCGCAAGGAGGACATTAACGTCGAGATCGGAGACAACGGTAGGAGCGTAACCATCCAGGGCAACATCGTCCGTCGTC
>Ga0307515_10022694_pt1 | contig 11046 bp, 2 predicted proteins | sample 17_EM_MG_FD_194513 | JGI IMG/M metagenome (GOLD analysis project Ga0307515, IMG submission 194513) | Populus trichocarpa ectomycorrhiza microbial communities from riparian zone in the Pacific Northwest, United States - 17_EM | ecosystem: Host-associated > Plants > Roots > Unclassified | place... | reverse complement strand
TTTTTATATAAAAATTAAAATTGATGCAATAATTAACATGTTTATGTTTTCAAGAATAAACATCCTGAAACTCTAAATATCAATTAGTTTCATAAGTTACTAACACACATACAAAGCATAACACACTGATTCATAAATAAATAACACCAAGACCAACTGTTACATCTCGGATAATAAAAAATAGGTCATATCTCTTCCTTCAAACCTCATTGCAAGGCATTGGTCACCCTTTTATTTATCTATGAAAATCTATGATGGTCTTTAAATGAATTAGACGTGATAAATGTACTTCAAAAGTATATGAATATAACAAACTAACAATGAATGTGTAATGAATGAATGAATGAAATATGCGATAAAGGGGGAAACTCACCTCGTGAGTTGCTGAAAAATCAGTTATGGATTATGGCGTGCATCTAGTTGCGTATGGACTATGGTGCAAGTGTTGCATTTATTGATGGTTGAATAGAAGGAGTTTATACAAATCGAGGGTGACCTGATGTTGTTTACTCATTGATGAAGGTGATTTGTTTCATATACAAACCTCTATGTTGAATACTTGATGCACTTTAAACTTAATGAATATAGTTGCATAATAATATCTAATGCATAATAGTTTTTTAATAAATTATTTATTATTATGATGTAAAATGTTGCATGAAGTATTTTTTTTGGATAGGTTATGTATTGTTTGCATGAAACATGTTAGGAACTGATATGATGCTATAGCGTAAATATTATTAATTGTTCTCATGTTGCAAATATTGTTTCAATTGTGCTTGCAGAAATACCTTAATGAAGTATTTGTTTATGATTGAACTATTTGAACTACTTGCATGACAATTCATTCTTATTATGTTTTGTCACAAATCAACCAAAGGAGTAGATTGTAATGTAAAAAAGATTGGCATTGATTAGTGAAAGATTATTTGCGTTGATGAAGATGTTAGTTTATTCAAATTAGACAAACAATTAGTCAAGTTTATCTTATAGGATATAGTGTAATTATTTATGAAATTATCTAGTTTGTTTGGATAAATTATATAGGAAGTTCAAATAAGTTTTATCAAAAAAATATCAATACAAGTTATTCAAAGATAACTGTCAAAGAAGTATTTTTATGAAACACGATTAGCAGTTTGTTAAAAACATAGCTAGCTAGGAAGATAATGTTTATCAAAAGTTATTATCCTTATCACATGTATGTATATTTAAGGAAATACAATAAGGCAATAACTAGTGGGAGTAGCATTGTGTAGAGCAGCACTTGTAGCGAAGCAAAATTGTCAAACCAGCTAAAGAGTTATATAGAGTTTCGTAGCATATACTCTTAATACACGAGTGGAGCGTGAAGAAAATTCTCGAGGATAATTATTCGTTAAAGAGCTAGAGAGTTTGCAATCTTTTAAGGGGAATTCATGTGTTAAGTATTAGCAACTGGATGTTCCAGTTAGGATGATAACAATTTGAAAATTATGTGTTTTAACAAGCTATTATGGTAGAAAAAAAATAAAGTGTTTTTTCTTGACATGTAAGGTAGTATAGGTAAAAAGGATTTGTAGTCAAATATACTCTTGTAATCTTTTAAACTAGTGAAAGTTATCTGTTTTGGGTTTGGCTGTCCTAGAGGGTTTTTTTATCTTTTGAAAAGTTCTTTAAAGGGTTTTCCCTCCGTAACCAAATAACTTGTTCATTTAAATTGTTCATTTAATTGATCAATGTTTACAAAGCCTTAACATATTGTTTCTTAACATACAAGAAACAAAAAGGGGATTGTCAGTAGAAAAATTAAGGGACCATTTAAATGCAATTAGGGTCAAAATTGAAATAAATATTGAGAAAAAGGTTGAAAACTCAAAGAATGAAAAACAACATCGATAAGTTTTAATCAAGTTATCATCATGTTTTATTTAAGCTTGGGCTTTAACAATTTGGTTCATATGTTTGCAAGTTCTTATGGACTGATGTAGGCCTAGCATGACATTTTTAACCTTAGAACAGGTTCAATAATGAGTTGATGTGTTTTTGTCAAGTTAGCATAAGTTTTGAAAACTAAATATCCAGCAAACATTAACAACTAACTCAAAGCAACATTAAGCAAATAAAACAACATTTTCATTCATTAATCTACATAATGGGCAGGCCACATGGACTCTATCCATGAGTTTTCAAATGGTCATACCATCTCCAAGCTTGTTGGTATAGACTGCTACTTCCTTTCTCTTTTCTTCTTTCTTTCCCTTTCACTTTCTATTATTTCCAACGCTTGCTTGATCTTCTATGTTAGGCTTTTGAACCTTCACAGTAGGGTCTTTCCAGAGGGTAGTTACTCATGGTTTTTCTCTTTTTTTTTTCCTTTTTTTTTCTTTGATTTCTAAGGGTATTTATAGGGTTTTTTCTAGTTTTTTTTATAGATTTCCTTAAAGATTGATCAAAGCTCAGCCTTTTAATCAAAATAAGAGAGTTCTGGATAAAAGTGCTAAAAGCTCTTATACTAGGCTGGTTTTGCAATGATGGTTTTGGTTTTAGGAGTACTTGGTGGTTTTGCTAGACTTAGAGGGTAAGGAGTTATTTTTAGCCTTTTGATCTTGAAATGGAGGTTTTAAAGCCATTAATAAGAACCCTTTAAGAAGCTTTAAGTGTGAACACACAAAAAACAAAAAAAAAAGGTATGTGGTTTGGTTGACCACATTCAAGGCTTCGCCGAAGCAACTTTGATGTAAACATCATCAGAAACCACCTGAAGTTGTTAGAGGAGGTTTATACCTTTCATTTGGATCCAACCTTTCTTAATTTAGAGTTATGTGGCTTCACATTCATTTATCCAAATATGTCAACATGATCAGCCTATAATTTAAAATTGTAGTGATGGTTGATCAAAGACAAGATATAGACTTCTATGGAAGAATTGGGATGTAAACATCTAATTTCATGGAAATAGGTTTGTAAAGGGGGTGTTCTTTTTCCATTTGCAAAAAATCTCATGCCATTTAGAGATCTAGAACTCCACAGCGAGCTCTTGGAAGATGTCAACCTAATCATCCAAAATTTCTTATGAAGGAGATGAACAATGAGTAAATGAAGTGTTGTCTAGGTTAAATCCCTAGAAATTAGGATTTTTAATTTAGAATATGATAGATTTCATTTTAGTCTCAATTCTTCCAATTGCTTTTAATTGCACCGGTAATTGCCTCTCAAACTCTTAATTTCATGCAATTTCACCCTTGTCAAACTCAATCTTCAGCCTTAAAGTTTAGCGATATTTTCATCCTTGTCCTTGTTTTATGATTTGTGTATTTAGACCCTTACATGACTCTTGATTTAGTCAATTTCAACCCTTGAAATCTCACACCTTTTACTATTTGGTCCTTGGTTTTGAATTTTTTCAATCAAACCCCTAATTGGCTATCAAACTTTAATGTTTTTCACAATTAAGCTCTTGATTTTCAAAGTCCAGTTTTAGCCCCCAAACTTTAATTTATTCCAATTAACACCTGAATTGACTCCAAAAAATTATTTTCATTGCAATCAAGTCTTCAATAAGATTGATTAAACCTTCCAAAATCCTTATTGAGTCTTTACTTATCTAAATTTGTGTTTCTTTACCCCAAATAAAAATATTTTCACTAAATGGACTTTTGTCAATCAGAATTGGGTCATCAATTTTGCCAATCTTGTACATTCTGATCATTCAACTTTTTCACTTGTTATTTTGATCCTTCACCACCAACTTGGAAAATCTTTGGGCTTTCTTCATGTGTATCCTATTGGATTTTGGATTCTCTTTTTCTATTTTTTTTTTCTTGATTTTTTATAAGGTCAAAAATGGGTAACAACATGGAGGATTTCATCGATTGTTTAAAAACTTTCAAAATATACCCCTAGTATGGGAGGTGATCCTTATCTTGATTGTTATCTAAAAAAATATTAAAGTCTCAAAAGGGGACGATAATATTTTTATTTATAAAAGATATATAAAATATAGTATTTCTTAATCTTAAATTTAAATATACTAATGTTTATAAATCTTTGCCTTGTTTAGAAACTTAGAGACTAAATAGATGGATCATGATCTGAATGTGCTCTATTCATCATTATTTATGTCATTAAATCATTTAGATCTTTTTTGGGGTTGTTGTAAGCAAGATTTTCTTTTTAAAGTTTGTTCGGGGTGAAAACAATAATCTTAGGATTAAAAAAAGGTGAGATAAGTTGGACTTTATCTTCTAAGATTTATCTAGATTAGAAAGAGAGATTTCAGGGCTCAAAGAAATATTGCCCCTTAGCATTTGCATGATATATTTTAGAATTTGATCAATGGATTTATGCCAAATATTACTTTCAATAAACATATATGATTTAAAAAAAAACAATTAGACTAAAGATATGCTTTATTAAAAAATATAATATAATCCCAAGATACATTAAAAATAAATCCAAGCAAATAAAGTTTTAATAACCTTATCCACAAAGTTAAAATTGCTATACTCATTAGCTTCCTTTGCCAAGCATTTTGTGGCTTACTAAATCGTCATCCATTCTCAGCTGATTTGCTTGTTCAAGGGATTCTTTTTAGGCTCCCATTAGAATTGTTCTCGAGTATATGTTTTTTTATCTTGATTGTCTTGAAATCTCATGCACATCATGCTTACCCAATGACATTACAAGGAGAAATCCCAGGGGAAGGTTCTATTCATTACATGCAAAGGTAGGTTGACTAAACTATTGGTCTCAAAAGGGTCCCTTATCATCGAGTAATCAAACCTTAAAAGGTTGACTTGAGGCCTACAAGATACAAAGAGTATAGACTAGGGAGAATCTCATCAGCTACTAATCATGGCCATGTAGACTTTTGACAAGAGTTTGAGATTTCATGAGTGCTAGTTTGGGGTGTAACCGTGTCATATAATGTGTGTGTGTGCATTGCTCTATATCCATTCCATAAAGATATAAATAGACTGATGCATAAGATGCAATCAAGAGAGAATCATATAAGCAAAATTACAAACGAAGACATAAATCATGCAATAACAAATAATAAACACACATTATTTAGTTCAGGCAAACAAGCATGAAATATGTATAAAACACATCAAGAATATTATTTTAAAAATCAAACAAACAAAGCTTAGCCCTAATAATCCCTAATGGAGTCATCATTCTATCATGGGGAACATCTCGATGATCTGATCATGTGAAAGGTGGTAAAAATAAGAAAAGGAATCGCCACCTAGTTTTGTAGTTACTTGAAACCTTAGCTGGTTTACAAAGATTTTTGAGTGAGGGGCTAGTTATGCTAAAGAGAAGATAACTACAACCCTAAAACATCTTACCTAAGATAAGTTGCATTGTTATTTGATTTTACTATAAAACTACCTATAATGCAGACATGTTAATCTTTAACCTAAACTAAATACTTGTATTTATTTAAAGGTAAAAATTCCTAAGATAATTATTTGAGATCTAGGTTTGATAACGATGCTCGATCCTCACTTTTCAGATTATGAGGTGAGATTTGAAATAATTATAGTTTTGAATTGTTTCCTTTCATTACCCAATTTATATTAACCCACCATAAACTAATTATTTCACCAAGCATGACCACCATAAATAACCATAAATATTTCAACTAGTTTTGTTAAAATAAAGAAGCATAATTGAATATGAAATGAAAATCATCATCATGAATTTATTCAAAACATGTAAAACCCTGTTAAAAAGAAAGGAATTAAACCAGTCAATACTGGGAGGAAACATGAGGGAACCGGTCAAAGAGTAACCTAAAAGATACTAGGATAAGCGTATCCAACATCCACACACAACATACCCTCATTTAAAAGGGGGTATAAATACAATGAGAGGAAAAAAAAGGTGATTTTTCCTCTCCCCATAACCCGGCAGAACAACCCTAGCAGCATCCCCTTTCTTGCAAAATTTTCATCCAAACTACCCTTGTATGTCACCTTCCTTGAATACTTGAGTGAGAGGAGAGCTAAAGAGTAAAAAGAAACCAACAACATTGAAGAGAGGAAGGGGATAAAGGGCTAGCTGGAACAGTAGGGAATAAGAGGGAGAAAACCAAGAGGAAGAAGAAGAAAACCACAAAAACATCCCCCAAATCCTGTCTAAAATCATGTGGTAAGGGTAACCCTACTCTCATATTTGTTGTTTTGAGATTACGAGGCAAAATGAGAAGGAAACCCCAAGTGAGGTGACCTACGGTTCTTGCACCTTTAATTACGAAAATTAAATGAAAAGATTGAAAAATTGAGATGAGAAGAGTATAATTTCATATTCTATAACAGAAGAAATTGATGCATGTTGAAGAATGAACCCTAGCTCAAATCGGCTTGTTAAAGAGATGAAAGAAGGATGCAATGGGATGATACAATGTGTTAATTGTGACCTTGACAAGCACTTAGGATAAAATGCTTAGGCTGAAACAGAATTTTAACAAATGCTATTACCCTTGTTCTGCATCATAAGTTGTAGATCTTGTTTGATTATGAACTTAGAAGATTGGTAAATGATTAATGCATGATAACGTAAACATGTTTGCAATGGAAGTGATAATTTACATGAGTATACTAGAAGGGAGAAAAATGTTGTGTTTCGACCAAGAGGAAAAACAATGAAGGAAGTTCTTTATGTGATGAACATCTTTAGATAAATAAAATAAATGGTAGAAATTGAACTCATGTATAATGTGAAAATAGTTATTAGCTTGTGTTTTATGATTTAGAATGATATGATTGAGAATGATAAAATGAACACTTGATGTTAATGCCCCATGTTTCAGCCTCATGAAAACTTAAATAAGAGAATCCTTGAAAAATATGCATGTTTGAATTTAATTGTGTACTAATTAACAACATTGTGATGAATTTGATGAGATTATTGAAATGAATATGATTCTTGAACATGTTTATTCGTAAATTGAAATGCGTAGAACACCTTATGTCATGTTATAATAGATGAGAATTTGATGATATCACATGAAGAACACAAAGTATGTTTGGTAGGGAAATGACATAGGCTTCGACCATCTTAGAAGAAAATAGAAAAGAAAGACCTTCATGAAGATAATAGTTAATGAGGATCAGCCCAACACCAAGCATAATCATGCCAATGACCCATTGGAGGTGCCAATTGGGTCAATTACAAGAGCTAGGGCAAAGAAGCTTAAAGAAGCATTGAATGAGCTTATTCAGAACATATGGAGCAAAATGGACCTAGAAGGGCTTGAGACATTTAAGGAGCATGAAGGACAACCTATAATTAATCTAATTCAGGTCCAAGAAGAGCCCAATTCATGTGGAACAAGGGGTTGATGTGTCCGACCCCATACCATCCTTGTTAGGCTTGTTTTTTTCCTAATCATACAAGGATGGAAAGTCAGCAATTAATTGTCCTAATTAAGTAAGGAAGTTGACCAGATCTTGTTCCTAAAGAAGGGAGGATTATTTAATGCTTTTCTTAACCTAGGAAGGAATGTAATTAAATCAGCAACAAAGGAGGAAATTTGTTTTCTTAGTTGTCAAAGTTAAACATGGAAATCCAAGCTAATCAAGGACATCGAAAGGGCAGCAACATAAATTTTCAATATCAGACTTCTCCTAATTTATTTGGGACTTCTTAAGATGACAAATCTAATTATAACATATTTAGGATGGTAATTTTTGGATTTTTATTATTTTTTTCTTAGTCTTCGAGTTATTACTTATTTGGGTCAATTGTAAGTGGGCTTCATATAAGTTCACCTAAGGAGGGTCCATTATACTTCTCATTCGCGAATCAATATTCATTGGGTGAGGGTTTTTCGTTTTCAATAGTGCTGGTGCCTAGGTACAAGTTATCTTTGTGTCACACTCCAATCAAACCTGATTTACTTAGCTTTCCAGGAATTAGTGTCTTTGCGTGACCACGTGATCACGAGGTTCGCATCAATAGTGATTAATAGATTCACTTTAACAATATTTGATGATTAGGTAAGATTATAATGGAATGGAGGATACATTACATGTTATCCTTGATTCATAAACTCTTGGAGGTGAATTGTGTTTTGGTCTATGTCCATAACTAGGTTAAGGTATAATCTTTAGGAAGAAAACTTGGTATTGACTTTATGCATGAACTTAGGAAAAGAAATGTCAAAGTGACTTATTTTTCTTTAATGATTTTCAGTTTTAAAGTGACTCAGTTTTCGTTGATGATTTTCAGTGTCAGTTTTTGTTGATGATTTTCAGTGTCAGAATGACTCAGTTTTCATTGATTATTTTCAGTATCAAAATAACTTAGTTTTCGTTGATGATTTTTAGTGTCATAATGATGTAATTTTCATAGATAACCTTCAATAAAGTTGAGAATGAATGTCTTATTATAACATTATTACTATGCAAATGCACGAACACAGGAGATTTTTGTATGAATGTATGTGCGTACATGTATGTGTGTGAAAATGATCTTTGACGATGCCTAGATAAAAATATACTGAGTAATGGTCATTGTGTGTCAGGAGGTGCAACCAAAATCGAATCTTCGACCGAGTAAGGACATATTACAGAAGGAGTAGGTAGGTGATTCTCACATTTATCTGATTTTATTAAATTTTTGAAGTATTATTACTAATGTTGCTACTTGAATTCAATTGTTTAAATTATTCATGAATTGTACTGAATGATGAGATTAGCTTTGACTAATGGTATCCATGTTGGATAATCGGGAATGAATGATGAGATTAGCTTCAACTAATGGTATACATGTTGGATAACTAGGAATGAATGAATCCATATTGGATAACCGGGAATGAATGATGAGATTAGCTTCTACTAATGGTATCCACATTGAATAACTTGGAATGAATGAAAAGATTAGCTTTGGCTGGTATCCATGTTGGATAACCAAAAATGAATGATATGATTAGCTTTAGCTAACGGTATCCATGTTTGGATAGCCAAGAATTATTGTGTCAATTACAATTAGAATTAATGTTTAAAGAACCATATAAAAATTGACCACAATTAGGAGAGAATAGTTATACATAGAAGGATCCTAGACACACAAGGATTCCTAGACTATAATACATGTCATAGACTGATGTTGAAAATAGTTCAAATAAAATAACACGACATGAGATTGTACAAAGATGTGAAGTAAAATATTAAGGATAGACTCAGTAGAAAGTTATTAATGAGAATCTACCTATTTAAATGTTAACACAATTACAATTACATGTCTATTGTCCACTTATATTATAAGAAATGTTTATACACTTACATTGAGTTTGGTTTATAACAGGGACGTCTCATGATCATAACGCTTAGCAATTTCTTAAAAAGTATTTTGTAATAAACTATGTAGTAGTATGAATAGACAACTTGCATTTTGTAAAAACTTTATGATATCAACATTCGAAGTTGTGGTTGTAAATTATGGTGTGTATGAACACTTCATGTTATGAACGCAATGGATATGTATCCTTCCTTTTGTATTACTATCGTATATTATATGAATGTGTGACATGTTAAATCACTTAAAGATGTCTAATTATTGAAATGATAGATGATATCATGCAATGTATCGATGGAACGTGATAAAACAAAATCATCTCATCTCCTGCTTATTACAAATAAGTAGTATATCTTATCTATTGAATTTTGTGGGTTATTACAAAACAACATCAATATTAATATACGTTTGCGATTTGAAATTTGACAAATAAATCATAAATTATTCTAAATATAAATAAATCACATATTAAGATTTAAATTTACATTAACGAGTCATTAGAGTCGGTTGGAACTAGGCTAAAGAGGTTGGAAAGAGGAGAAGCAGTGCCAAAAAAAAAAAAGTTGGCACCTGTATTGTATATACCCGATAACATGTGTACTTTTGAAGCTTCATATCACATGCCATTAGGGTAGGGGTGCATGGATATTTCTGCTATGTGCATAACTCCTTCCTTTTTCTATTGGTATGGGCGGTGTCAACCACCTTCATAGGAGATGGGAGATTGGAGGCAGGGAAGGCTATTATTGTTGATGAATTTTTTGGGTTGTCTTCCCACAACTTTGGGAGGCTAGTTCTTTTGTGTTTTTGTTGTTCCATTGTCTCCTTTTATTGTGAATATGTTCTATTTATATTGAGGAGGATCCTATATAAAATAGAAAAAACTAAATTGATCCACACCTTAGCCATGGATTCCTAATTAATTAGATTTCATCTTCTTAATATATAATATATTATTCAATAATTTTATAATTTCACAATTTATTTCTCTTTTGCATAACCTCCCTTTTTTTATCCTACTCTTCTTGCTCCACTTTTTCTTTTTTTCTTTTCAATTCATTCCCTAAACTTTATATATATATATATAAAATAAGAATTGAATTAAATATCGAGAAATTGGGGATAAAAGAATGAGTGTATGCCCCGAATAAAATTCCTGCACAACTGATCCACCTTCTCGCAGACGTGGATGGGCAATTTGGTGGTCTGTATGGAAAAGATAGGGGTAGCAGCCACTATTGACTGGCACAGCGGAACAGTACTCCCAGCAAGGGAAAGGTGGCTAACCTTTTCTCATTTTCTGGACTCTATCTCCAATGTATCCATACGTGTGCTTATGATCAACTGATCTTTGGTGAAGAAGAGGCACCCCACCGTAGTGCCCAAGATCCTCAGTCTTTGAAAAACCACTCTGATTACTAATACTTCGAGCAAGACGGTGATCAACAATCTTAGATCGTCTTACTAATGCTCACTTTTTGACTGGAGGCTTCACGTACAAGACAAATAAAGGCATTTAAGAATCTCCTGCATCTGAACTGAGAGTCTTTGAAAAACCACTCTGATTACTAATACTTCGAGCAAGACGGTGATCAACAATCTTAGATCGTCTTACTAATGCTCACTTTTTGACTGGAGGCTTCACGTACAAGACAAATAAAGGCATTTAAGAATCTCCTGCATCTGAACTGAGCATGCCTCGATCGGCAAATTAGTATCATGTCGTCAGTGAAAAATAAACGAGAGATTTTCAGACCC
>Ga0307515_10022692_pt1 | contig 11046 bp, 6 predicted proteins | sample 17_EM_MG_FD_194513 | JGI IMG/M metagenome (GOLD analysis project Ga0307515, IMG submission 194513) | Populus trichocarpa ectomycorrhiza microbial communities from riparian zone in the Pacific Northwest, United States - 17_EM | ecosystem: Host-associated > Plants > Roots > Unclassified | place... | reverse complement strand
TTTCATTTAATGGAATCTTGCAATAAAGATCGGGTACTTCTCCTCTTGTTGGGAGAGATCATTCGATCGAAACTAGAAGGGTAAAATTACAAAACCAAGGTGGAGTGCACTGAAGTTTGAGAAGCATTACAGGTTCGATAATTTAAGAAAAGAGATTTTTTTTTCTAGTCTAGCACAGTAGAAAAAAAATATTTCCAAACTAGGCGTGTGTTGTGCATATATCATATGTGGAACAAACAAATTTAAATTTCTCCATTAATTTCTCAAATAATTCATTTATGCAAAAATCAACAAATATTTTTATAAAGATTCAATGGTACAAAAGAAACACAAATGATCCAATGATTATATATATAAAAAATGACATGGCAAAAAAACAAAAGATAAGAGACAAAAGAAAATTAAAACAAAAATAGAAATAAGTGTTGGAGACACACCAGAGTTACGATTATAAAACTTCCAGTACCACCAGAAAGATATCGACAACACAAATCTATATTCACCATAAAAAGCCAACTTCTAAGCTGGTGATGAGATGCTGGCAAGCGAACATGTCATTGCTTTTATAATACACGTTTGACTCAGCAATAAATCTGAAGTTGATTTTTTAATGGTGTTTATGGATTTATTTTGTCAATATTTTTTTGGTGGTGCTGAAAGTTTCATCATTGGAGCTTGGAACATCTTATTTTTTTTCCTAGCCATTAGATATTTTTGTTTTTTCCATGTCATTGGATATTTATAAAATGTATGTTGACTTTTCCATAAGTGAAATATTTGAGAAAGGAACGAAAGAATTGAGATTTGTGGTTGACCATGTGCTCCATGCGCAATGCACATATATTACCTGCACGTATTATTAGTTTGGGAAATATCTTTTCCTACTACCTTGCTAGTCTAGGAAAAAACTCTCTAGGAAAACCAAACTGAGCCCAAATTTGCTTTAAAAAAATTGTCAAACCTAATATTGCTAGACACTGCTAGCTAGCTCTATGTTAAATTATAGCCTGAGTAATAGTACAACATGTGGCTGCCCATCTTGTACAGTTATTTAACAAGCAAGTGAATAGATTAAATGCATGGAGAGGTAAACTGCAGGTTGCAGAAACCCATGAGTGGACATTTCATGGCTCGGTTAATTAGGTAAATCGTTACTCCAAATGAATAGGAAATATGGCAAATTTGATTCTCAACACATTAGGTTCATTATTATTATTATTTTTCATTCGTGATTATCGGGACAACTTACATATATTTCAACTAAATTTTTAAAATTCTAAAATTAATAATTATATAAATTTTCATAATCTTATATGATATTCAAATTACTAATCTTCATAGAACAAATTTAAACTATACTCGTAAGGTTATATTAACTTATAATTTATTAATGGACTTTTGATATACAAGCACGAATAAAATTGTTAAGGGCATGAAAATGGGGCAAACGGGAGTGGATCCAAGCTTGAAGACATTAGGTTAAACCTTTTTCCTCGTAATCAAGCTAGAGAACTGTTCGAAGAACCCTTCACATTTAAATTACCATATCTAAAAACAAATTATTGTGATTTTCTTAGGGTTCAAGAATCCTAAATGATACTGTTTATTATATATAAAATAATGTGGATCACAATGTATCGTTTGAAAGGCAAAACGTAGAGTACTATAGATATATACTTTTGACTCAGTAATAGAATCTGTTACGCCTGCATTTGACTCTACTTTTGGTCTTGTTATTACAAGAGGGAGAAATGGTATCATCCCATCCCTAATTCCAAGGTATAAGGGAAAAGTAGCATGCATGAAAGAAAGAAGCTCCCCTTCTTTTTTCTATCTCTCTCTAGTTTGATTTCAAAGTCTTTGTCCCTTTTGAAAACATATTGGTGATCAGGCTGCTGCCTCCTCCTCCTGCTGCTGCTGCTGCTGCTGCTGCTGCTTCTGCACAGATAGAAACGAGAGAAATTAAGAGATCAGTACACTATGATTCAGTGGTTGTGAAGAAGTGGAAAAGGAAAGAAAGGAAAGGAAAAAGCAAGGAGAGGTGTGAAATGAGACAATGCGCTTTGCCGAGGAACCGACCGTGATGATCTTTCGAAAATAATTCTGGCTAGCTTGTCGTGTTAGCCATCTCTCAATGTCATTGCATTAATGGCTGGGACAACTCTCTCTCTCTCTCTCTCTCTCTCACTCTCTCTCTCTCACACACACACACACTCACACACACACACACATGCCATTCGTTCTTTTGACACAACAATTATTTTCCACCTCCAAATTTCAAAGACAATACTCTATGATCCATGCTTGGCTTAGACAACCATGTTACAGAAATGATATATGAAGCTTCCAATATCCCAGGTTTTTGTCTTTTTTTTTTTTCAAAGAATAACATATCTAAAGAATTGAATTCACCATTCTTTCTTTCTTCTAGAGCTGTAACTTAGTCGTTGACTAAAGTTTTTTAATTCAAGGTCAAACCTCTCCATTATAAATAATAAGTAAAAAAAAATCATCTGGTCGTTGACTAAAGCAATAAACTTTTATTGAGCCTGGTAATGATGCAATATATATTTACTCGTAGTTCATTAATATTTAATACTCTTCTGAAACAAAAAGGGGCTTGCCCAAAGTTTGTTAATCCATCAACAAGGAAGAACTATTCATTAAGCCCAGATCATATTCTATTTCTCTTGCATAAAAAAGTAATACTCGATAAGTGGTAATGAATCATATTCTTTTATAACTCTTGAATTAAAAAGAATCATATGGAAATTCATTTATAAATTTACAAATCATGCCGATTATAATACATAGAGATAACCTGGAAATATGCATAAAGGATTACATTGCAAATAAAACTAAAAGACACTAGTGTTTTAATATGGATTGTGCACAATGCAATTCATAGTGATTGATGCCTCCCTTAAAAAACCAAATAGTTGAACAAGCATTCATGGGTAATTTTATATTTTCATATCTTTATTACATAATGTAATTGTTAGAGAATAATTATAAATCATATCTTGAGACTTCATCTAATAATTTAATCTTTTTAGTTGAATTAATTTTTTGACATGGTATTAGAGTCTTGATAACTAAGCGCTCACGAGTTCAAATCTCATTATCTCTATTTATTTGATAAAATTAAATACAAGATAGTGTGAGCATGTGCAAGTTTCAAGCCCAAAGAGCTTTTACTTGAGGGGGTGTGTTAGAGAATAATATAAATCATATCTTGAGATCTCACCTAATAACTTAAGTTTTTGAGTTGAATTGGTTTTTTGACAGTAATTACTCTTATGTCCATGAAAAAGAAAAACATAGCTAATGTTTGAGGGGCTTTTTCGAAATTTCACATTTTTTTGTACAGTCTAATTACCCCATAGCCCTTGGAGTTAGCTTTCTTTTGCCTAAGGTAAAGGGGTATTTTTGGTTTTTTGACCTTAGTTTTGTTTTTTGCAATTATATTGCGGAGTCAAGGGTGTTATGGTTTTTTATAAATAAAAAAGTGATTGACGTGTGGAGCTCCTCCCGGTGGCCGTTGGTCGCCTTAAAGGATGACATTCGAAGCGGCACGGTCTCATATTAGAGTTGTTGGTTTTGAAGATTAAACCGATTTAGCTTCGGTTTTTTTTTTTCATCCTTTAACATTAGCTTATTTGGCCCTGAACTTTCTTTTTTTTTTCCTCTAGGGTTATCCTAGATTACTGGTTAGTCAAGTTAACAAGAATTTACTCAGGTTATAATTGTTTGAATATCTTTTTTAAGTTAGAAAAATATTGACCTACCCTACGGCATAGCACGGGCAAAAGAATCTAGTATATATTCAATCACCGATACATAATTATTTAATATATATTTTGAACAAAGATAATGACACTTAACGTTATGGTTTTAAATTGATATCACGTAATATCTATAAGATTTACTCAATTATTCATTTAAAAAAAAATTCATGCAATATTTCAAAATCTAAGGCCTCGCCAAACATAGTTTCTTATAACATGCTTCCACAAGCACATAAATTTTTTTTTTTATTTATTTATTTATAATCACAAAGAATTTTTTTTTGGTTTTGAAGGGGGGATTAGCAATAGCATGTCAAGGAATTAGTTTGCTAAAACATCTTAAATAGTATTTGGAGGTAGAAGATAGGCTTTATACATGACCAATGGAAATTTACACGCATATTTCTTTTGATTTGAGTATTTTAATAATATAAATCATATCTTCTTTTAAAACACTATTTAAACAAGATATTCCCACAATTAAAACAAGACCGACATACTTTCAGGACAACACAAATTAAAAAAAAACCCATCAATATATAAATTTGGTGAAGATGCTCCAATGTTTTTTAAGAATGAATAAGAAGATGATCTACTGATTCCTCTTACAACATATATATTAAACTAATCATCAGCATCAATATGTAATACTTCAACTTTCAAACACACAGACCAAGAGAGGACGTTGCATTATAGTTTAGGCAGAGGCCTCCGTCAATATATGTAACTGCAGACGCTCATTTCTTTACCAACTTCCATTAGTAAGTAAAGCACAAATTAATTAAATGGTAATAATCCAAAGTTTTGGATTTACCTTACTTATTGGTTTGTTTCTAGCTGTCTTTTTCACTTTTATTTTACGAGGCAAGCGAAGGTGCTGATCTTTCGTCATCCTCATTAATTGTTGGTTTCCCTCAAATCGCATTATTAATATATGCTACTGTAATTAATACGATATATCATGTTAGATTCTAATTATGTAACAAAAGAACAAAAGACCTCTCTAAACTAAATTTCTAGTCATTTCAACATCAATGCTGGCTTTCCTGTCTAGCTCTCATTTTGGCTCATCTTCAGCATCAAAGTGTTTCATATTCAATTCCCATTTGAGATCCATCCCTAATCTCAACGTCAAACTTTCACATCCAATTCCATCTTTTGATCTCTTCATTGGATAACTCAAGTTTCTCTATCCTTTCCTTCTCCCAAACATCCCACATGCACATGATTTCAGTTACTCAAACAAGGCCTAGCTTGCTAGCTAGCTAGCTATCCTGTCAACATTGACCAGCTCTCTGTAACTTTCTCTTAAATGATGTTTCTTCATGGATTCAACTAACATGGTCCAAATGCATTTTAAGGAAATCCCTCCCTTTTCATTCTCCATGGACCATTGCACTAATGCCATGAAATGTAACATCTTGATCTCAAAACAAGAAACAGCACTTCCCATTTTCCAACAAAATTACAATGTCCAAACCCCCAACACAACCCCATCATGTTACATACATGGCAAAGTACTCATAAAATGAAACAAAAGAAGAAGAGTCTTGCTTTGGATGGTCATCATTAGTGCTTCAGTGGAAGGAACTCAAAGAACTGGCAAGGAGCGAAGTTATTAGCATTCAAAGCTTCAGCAGCAGAAACTGATACCTCACTCTCTCTCTCGTTAATGCTTTCGATATTATTGTTGCCGTCACCGCCACTACGAAGAGGAAACAGTTGAAGGGTTTGAGATTCCCCAGTACCACCTCTGGATTCATCCCCGTCATTGATGACACTGCTATTGAACTGGTTAATAAGGGCTCCATGATGCCCATTTTCTCTGTAAGGTGCTATAAAGACGTTGAGGTCATGAGCCTTAATGAGCTTCGCTGCTGCTGCTCCTTGTTTTGACATAGTTGTAGTGCTACTAGTACTAGAGATAGTGTTTCTTTGGTGGGTGGGAGATGGACAAGACAACTGCATCATCTCCCACGTGGCATTCCTTTCTATAAAGTTCCTTCTATGCTGTAATTCTCCTTCATCGAGTTGCATCCATCCATCTGGTCTACAGTACTCTGCCATTGCTCCTTTTGTTGCCCTTGATATTGAAACAGATTCCTGAAATTTAATGAAGACCATGCAAAACATGATTTTTCTTGCTATTGTCTTATTAAAAAAACAAAAAGAAAAAAGAATTTGAATAGTGCCAAAAAACTCTATGATCCTTGTGTTGTTTACATATGAATCTATACTACTATCTAACAGTATTCAAGTAATAATGGGGTCACGGTTTGTATACGAGTTATTTCTGAATAACAACAACAAAAATCAAAACTATTGAAGAGTGTAAGAAGCCAAATTGCTTCTACTGCTAGGGTTGGTATTTTGTCTTTTCATTATCAAGGTGCCCAGATATTCCATGGAATAAAAAAAAGAAAAGAAAGGGTGCCCAAAGAACTGGTCTTCACAATGCCATGAATGCATAATAAGCACAAGACCCAAAAAACCCAGCTAGTTTCATAACAGCAGCCCCGACAGAAAGGAAGGAATGCAGCTTTTAAACCCTTTTCATTTCCCAACAAACAAAGTTTTTGTTGTTTCTTCAATTCCATATCTCCCTACTACATAAGCTTCTTCTTTAAACTCTATAAACCTAAAACCAAAGGAAAATGCACTTCTAATCATAACAAAATTATTAAAACTGCTTAATTAATGTTTGTGTTATGTTCCTTTTTAGGGATTAAAGTAAAGGTATTGTACTAAATTTTTTCTCTTTTTAAGAAAAAAGGAGCCTTCCTTAATCCATTAAGAAAGACAAAGGAAGGTTATATAGTAAGTAAAAAGAATAGACCTCTGATAGTGTACTGCAGTTTGTAGAGGGAGCCCAGTTCTTGGTTTGTTCACCTTCATAACCTGTCCTACTTGCCTCTGTAGACAAAAAGAAAAACAAAAAGATTACGCAACTTTACACCTCTCTAAAACCAACAATTTCAATACTAAAAAGCAAGACATACATGCTATCAGGCTTCTCTAACTAACAAAAAAATGGAATTCACAGAAAGCCGTACATATCAAACATTTCTATCTTTTTCAAGCCCAGGATTGGAAATAACTCTAAAAGGGCTTGTTGATACTCTAATATTGAAGGGTTTTTTTCTTTCTTTCTTTCTTACCTGATTCTTTCCTTTCAAAGATTTCAATACCATGTCCATTTTGCAGATGACCATCAAAAGAATCAGATTCCATTTGACGTCGACGCTTTTGCCTTTCTCTTGCCTTGTGGTTTTGAAACCAGTAAAACACATTCTTTCCTTCAATCCTTCCATATCTACGAAGCTGTGCGGTTATGTCTTGAATTTGGTCAGTTGAGGGTGTTCTAGTCCCTCTTCGATACAAATCTTCAAGGGTCCTTAACTGCTCCGGTGTTGGATTCCATCTTGAGCTCATTACAACTGGCTGTGTGTTGAATTCTCTTTTGTTTTGATCAGCCATACTTGCTACAAAAGCAAACATGAAGGACTATAATTTATTTACATTCAATTAGTAACTCACACCTGAATAGACAGACAGACAGACAGACAGAGGGAGAGAGAGAAAAGAAAAGAAAGATGCATACCCAGATGATACTGATTGAGTGCAAAGAAATCGGTGTTATGAAGGCGACTGCCAAGGCAAGGAGGACTAGAGGCAGTTGGAGTGTTGTTTGTAGAGGGTATTGGCCTTGGAACTAGTGGCCTAAGCTTCCTGCCATTGAAAGAATCTGATATGTTGAATTCACCACCATCATTATAACCCATCATCCACATTTTCGTATAAACAAGCTTGAAGGACAAATAAGAGAAGGGTTAAAGAGAACAGAATTGAAAGTTTTATCGACAGAACTGGATATATAGTGAAACCAGAAGAAGAGGAGTACTAAAGTAGATTCTTTTGTAGATCCCTCCCACTCCTTTTTTTCCTCACAGGGAAATGTGTGTTGAAATAATTGGGCTGAAAAAAATGGTCATGGTTTAGCAGGAACAGGAAAGGAGCATGCAAGGGAATAGTATGGAGCTAGCTAGAAGGTGACTCAAAAAATGTTGCCCCTACCTTTACAACATAGGTAATAGATGTTATTCATTTATAGTAAAAGGTGTTGCCCTAGTTGAAAATGTTGGGGGTAAGCTGCTGAGCCAGAAATATAGAGAAGTAGTGATTAATTTTTATTATTTTATTTATTTTAAAAAGGTTAAAGATTGAAGCAGAATTTGAGTTTCCGGACTTTAAAGAGATGTGGATTGATCACTACAAATCTACATCTACAAAGAGATAGGTAAAGAAATGGGTGTTATATGTGTTGGTTTATTATGGAACAAGAACAAAAGTGAGGGCAAGACATGAAGTTGACTAGGCTGTATCTTAGCTAGAGTGAGAAATAGAAAGACAAGTCTTGTGTTTTTTCAAGTGTGAGAAAGTAAGTATACTATACTCTAGTAGTAGTAGTAATAGGAGAGGACAAAAGCAAAAAAAAAGTTGAGAGAGAGAGAGAGAGAAAGAAGATGAGTAAGGGAAGCGTGGAATTCTGGGAGGATTATCGGGAGTAGCAAATGAAAAACGACGTGACGATCATGAGGGTTATCATATGCCTCATCACCCTTCCTTTACCTCTCATTTATTGTTCTCCTTCTGTCTCGTGCCTTTCACACTTGCTCTAAATCCGAACTGCCCCTCTCCTCCTCCTGCCTCCCTCGACCTTTTCTCTGTCTACATTTTCTCTCTTGACCTAACAACCCTTTATGATTTCTCTTTTTTTCTCTCCTTTTCTACACATATTAATTCATGCCTTTAATTTGTACTATTTGACATAGGGACATTTATGTATAGATCGTGAATTGTCTCTTATTTTGTACATTTTTGCTCTCCCCTCAAATGTTCACCACATTTCTTACATCCCCATCTATTTCTAGTTCTCCATCACATGTATTTCATAGAGTTCAATACATATGTTTGTTCCCTTGTTTGATTATATGTTATGGTTGTCCTTCCTTTATGTTAACATATGAGTATTGGTTGTGGTATGGCTAGAATTAGATCGTTGTCCCGCGATATAGTGTCGGTGGAATCAAATTTTTGTTATACATACAAGAAAAGCATCCTGGAATTGCAAACATTTTTCTAATAATTTATTTTAACCGTATGGAGGCTAACCCGATGTAACCTGATCGACTTGATGGGTCTAAAGAAAACTCGAACGACCAATAAAAACATAATTTGATTCACAAAACTTGAAGATAGTACCTTTTTAAAAATAATATTGAAATGATAATATATTAAATCGATCCGGGCCAACCCGGGTTAATCTGTCAAATTCTCAACTTGGATCATGAGACCATGTTAACTCCATATAAAACAAATCGAAACAAATTATGAAACTCAATTCCCAATCAACCAATTATTGAAGAATATAATTGAAAAAAAAATAATTAAAAAATAACAAAAAAATTGACATTAGTTAATATGTCAAACTTGTGACTAGGGTTATGAGATCAGGATAATTTCATAGAAAAAACAAAAAAATAACTCGAGTCAAATTGAATTAACCTGCCAAACACGCGACCAAGGTTATGAGATTGTCATAACCTCATAAAAAGTAAATCAAAATAAAGTATGAAGCTCAATTTTCAATAAATTCATTGTCAAACGTTGACTTTTTTTTAAAAAAAAATCAATCCAGAAACAGGATATAATAAAACGACTTAAGTCTACCGAGGTTAACCCACAAAATACATGACCCGAGTCACAAGACCAGGATAACCTCATAAAAAGCAAATAAAAGTAAATCATAAAGCCTAATTCATAATCAACTCCTTGCTGAAAGATGAATTACAAAAAATACCGTTTAAAAAAGATAAAAAAGAAACTTGAATCAATTGGGTTAACTCACTAAATCTGTCACTTGAGTTATGAGACTGAGATAATCTTATAAAAGTAAATTAAAATAAATAAAGAACCTAATTTTCAATCAATTCAATATTAAATGATGAAAAAAAAAACAATGTCATTTAAGAAAATCTTGAGTCTACCGAATTAACCCGTTAAAACTATGATACAAGTCATGAGATCAAACTAATCATATATAAAGCAAATCATAATAAATTATAAAGATTAATTTTTAGTTGAAATATAAAATTAAAAAAATATAAATTTAGAAAAAAACTATTAAAATGAATAGTTTATTATAAGATGATACACAGTAAAATTACAAGATATTTTTTATTTATACTGTAATGCAATGAAGTTACACTTTTGCTAAGGGATTTACTGTGCATCATTTTTGGAATTACCCCTCCTTCTTACCATACCGATGTATCCTCTCTCTCTCTCTCTAATTATAGATTAAATTCATTTCTTGGGGTAGTGTCAATATCTGTGTCAATGCACGGTCTGGGAGCATGCAGCTAGCTGCCCCTCAGGCCCTCAGTTACCTTGAGGACATGATACAAATCCCTTGGTCATTATCATGATGGAATGATCGATTCAATTTAAGTGGATGGTTGGGTGCCCTTTTGTCCTCTTTGAAATTGGATATTATCATTATTGCTTAATTATTGCTACAACATTGTTCCTATAGAACAGTGAGTCAAAAGCCAATTTTTGTGCACCAAAGGCAAAGCCTGCCTAGAATTCATGTACGAAATAAATGAAAGCGAATTGAATTAATCAATTACTGAGGTGACAAATATATTATAGAATTAAATATATATGGTACTTATAATTTGATTTTTGGCCTAGCTAACTAGCTATAAAGAGGACTGACTCTATAGAGCCAATGTCCGGAACCCTAACCTACAATTCCTAGCTACTAGCTACTGTACGCAGACGAGTATATTCTATTAACTTTGAAAAACGGAGAGACGGGTATATTCTAAGCTAAGCTATAAGATGGTTTAAAATGAGACCATTGACATTCTTCCATGGTTGCACGCAGGGATGAGGTTGACTTGGGAAATTTGATGTCAAACCTCCTTTTAAAGCTTCAGATATGTAGAGAAGTGGGGAGTTTAAGTATTATACGAGGGACTTGAATTAATTAATCCTTCTTGATTATGGCTTCCTCTAGCTTGACTTCCTTACTAGTTGATTATGTGTTTAGAAATATGGTGGGGATGGAGTGTGGTTTTTTTTTTTTCTGTGGGATCTATAAAAAAAAACATAAGGAAAAACATGTAAATATTGTTTATATATATATATATATATATATATATATATATAATATTTTAATTTTATTTATGAA
>Ga0307515_10022691_pt1 | contig 11047 bp, 2 predicted proteins | sample 17_EM_MG_FD_194513 | JGI IMG/M metagenome (GOLD analysis project Ga0307515, IMG submission 194513) | Populus trichocarpa ectomycorrhiza microbial communities from riparian zone in the Pacific Northwest, United States - 17_EM | ecosystem: Host-associated > Plants > Roots > Unclassified | place... | reverse complement strand
GGGCTAGGGCTTCCTTATCTTTAACTATCCGGTTAATTTTATATAAGCTAGTTATGAAGGTAATAGTATTAGGCCGTTTTAAGTTCTGGTAGAACCCTATAGCGCTAATATAGTAGATATTAACTAGTAGGAGGTTTGTAGGTTTCTTTACAGATATTTTATAAACCGTATTTTGCGGTTAAGGGCTTACAGCCCTCCTTAGCTCCTATTTTATCTTCCGTAAGTTATCTTTCCGGTCTATTTATTTAGTGTGGCGTCTAATATTCCTTGCTGTTCTTTAGGGCTATATAGGGCCTGGTCTCTCCGGTTTATTACTAGCTTCCTAGGTCCCTAGTATTAGCGGCATAATATTAGTAGTTTAGGAGCGTCGTAGTATACGGATCCGTTGCGGATTAAGCTATATATCTTTCTTAAATGCCTGGTTTCTACGCATAGCATCGGCCTAATAAACGGTATCTATTTATAGCCGTATAAGGTTTTCCATTATAATGCTAATTTCCTTTACAAAAGACGGTGTTAGGGGTAGGGTTTTGGGCCAGATAAGCCGTCTACTCTGTACTTTAAGCTGTAAGCCTAAATAGGCTAGCTATTTTCTCCTTAAGATTATATTATGGCTTCCTAAGTCCGTAATAAGAAAGGGGACGTTATACTATCTTTGTCCGTTAACGCGGAGGTATATTCGCAAGATAGTTATAATAGGTAGCCCTATCCGTCCGTTATACCCGCGAATAGGAATTGGTTTGGGCAGTTCTTTAAGGGGTATATTTAAAAAGTTAGCCAGCTCCACGGCACACTGGTTATCTATTAAGGTAAAGGCATTTACTCTAGAGTTAGCCAAAGCAGAGGTTAAAACTTAATATCTATTATAGAATAAAGTATAAGGGATAGTGTAGCTTTTTCTACTAACTAGCCGACCTAGATTAATATATAATATATTAATCCCTTTTAACCCTAGAGAGAAGTCTTTCTTTAGGGTTCTTCTTTTTCTAACTCTGCCTCTGTACTGTCCTCCTAGATTAGTAGGACCTTATTCTTTTTTATATTTATTAGGCATTTAGCTATACGGTAACCCTTTTAACCGCATATAAAGCAAGCTCCTTAATCGCTAAGGGCCTGTCTACGGGGGTCACTATATAAAGGCCGAGTATATACCGGAGTTACGGTAGGACTAGCTGCACAGCTAGCCATTAGGTTAATAATAGGCGGTACAGTCGGTACTATAGGGGTTGTAGATCTTACTAGGGCACTACGGCCTGTTCTTATAGTACTTATATTCTAGTTGGCAGAGCTTCTAGCCTTATACCACTCGGCATATGCCTTAATTTAACGGAGGCCCTAGTTAATAGCTAGATATTAGTCCATAAGTTCCTTTAGCGTCTATATGGTAGTATAAACCGGTAGTATGGCGCGCTATAGGTCCAGGGTAAGCTTGTTAAAGAGGTTTAGTATTAGATCTTCCTAGGGGATTCGGGCCTGTCCGGCTAGGTGTAAAAAGCGGGTCTAGAAAACCGAGAAGTGTTACGGACAGCTTAAGTACAATATTACAACTACTTGGAGAAGAGTCGGAAGAAGCTAGTTGGTTAATAAGGGCACGGTCCAGGATAGATCCAGTAGAACCATGTAATAAGGAATGGTAGCCGAGGTTATATAGTGTAATCTATATAATCTGTATAATCTATATAATCCGTAATAGAGCAGATAGAGCATACGTACCTTACGGAGCGAAGGGATTTCTTAGGCGTAAGGTTGTGTATTTAAAGGACCACAGTCCCTACTCTAGATAGTTCTCTCTTTGTAGTAAATCTTAGAATATAATTGGAGTTAATCTGTTAGGCAACTACTCTACTAGTTATTATTACGTTGTTAACACTTTGTTTATACCTATATACCCAGCCCAATAATAAGTCTACCGTAGTACTCCTATAAGGCTCCATTATATATTTACTACTAAGGTTACAGTACTAAACACAAGAAGAGTTAAACAACATACCACCTAAAGCACTAGTTATAACACTATTGACGGCAGCGACTACCTTAGAAACAGAAGGTAATACTAGTATAGTAGATACTAATTTACAGTTAATCACACGAGGTTAGTTACAAGAAATGGTTAATTACTTATAAGATAATAATAGAATATTTAAAAAACGCATTAATGGAATTAGAGCAGTAAAGGTTAAGCTACCTTTAATTAAATAATTCTTAGGAAAAAAGTTAAAGCTTAAAGGATTTCTTATATAAATGCACTTTAAGGTTATGTAAGAAGGAGCAAAGCTAGCAACATCATTAGACCAAGTAGCATATGCAGGGTTATTCTTAACAGGAAGAGCACTTAAGTAGTTTGAACCATATCTTATACAAATATAGATAAATGGTATAACAACTACTAACTAGGACGTATAATATGTGTTTATAAGTTAGAACGGGTTTACGAAACGGTTAACGCAAATATTTAGAGACCTAAAGGCAGCAACCATAGTAGAATAAAAGCTTTAAAGTATTATATAACGCACTTTAGCAATTAAGTATATAACGCAGTTTTAGACGCTAGCTATATAGGTTAAGTAAAACAATAGGGCGCTTATAGCACAGTATAAATAAGGACTTAAGGCTAAAGTCTAGAACGCAATTATCCTAATAGAAGATGCGGAAACTCTAAAAGAGTTAATAGATTAAGCAATTAAAATTAATAATAGGATCTATTAAAGGGAATAAGCTAAAAAAGGGCAAGAAAGAGTTCTATAGTTATATAAGGCGCAGAGTACGCATTAACAGATATAGAGTTAAAAACTATGGAATGGCGGAGAGCTAATAGACCTAAGTAGTACTAAAGAATTTAAGAGATAGATAAAGAAACTATAAAAACCTAAAGGTTAAGAATCTAGTAATTATAGGACTAAGGAGCAAAGGCTAAACTAGGGATCTTAATAGCAGATAATGTTTAGGCGGACTCTATAGTAAAATTAGTGGTTTAGAGATAGAGCTTATATAAATTACGGAAAATAAGGTTATTTCGCCAAAGACTGTAAAGGTAGTTAGAGTAACCACGTGGTAAAAGGCACTAGGTTATTAGAGTACAATAAAGCAGATACTAGTATATTGCGTAAGACTAAGGAGTATTTAATATAGCACTTTACGTTTTATTATAATAACGCATATTAAGTTTATAAAGATACTAAGTATGGTATAAGCTATTGGCTATAGGAGCCAAAATTATCTAAGTTTAAAGGAACTAATAAACTAGCTTATAGATCGGACATTAAGGACAATAAGTTTAACGTAAATAAAGTATTTACCAATAATAAGGTAATAAGGGTAGCTTACTAAGAGCTAGCAGACCTTAGAGAAGTTAAAACAGAAGCAGAGACTAAAACCGTTATAGTATAAGGTTTAGAAACGGGTATTATAACACCGTTGGATACAATTTCTATTACTTTATAAGATAATAGAAGTAATATTAGTAAAGAACTAGACAAGTAAACGACTGCTAGTGCTAGCTTATTACTTAATAAAGGTAAAAGGCCACAGGCTTAAGATTCTTAAGACGAGATACAAGACGCTTAAGATTCTTAAGACAAGATAAAACATATAAAGGCACCCATAACGGACAAAAACCGATAGGACAGAGCCAAAACTTAGTTTATAGACAAACAAATAAGTATAGGACGCAAGTTTAAGAACTATAAGTTTGGGGAACGAATAAGAACGTTAACAATCCTAAGTAAACGCGGTGTTTAGCTTAAAGATTGAAAAGTTAATACTAGGATAAAGAAGCAAGACGACTTTAAAGATCTAGCTATAAGACATAGGAAACAAGAAACTATAGATAAGTTTAGATAAAGAATTATTATATAGTAAAAGCAAAAGTTAGACAAGAGATTAGCTATACTAGGTTATAACAGGGATAGAGCACCCGTATAAAGAGTTACTAATAGGCTTAAGATAGGCACGCTAAGAGCAAAATAGTTAAATAAACTAGAATAAGAAGGGGATCTAGGGATTTTAACTAGATTTAAAAAAAGATATACTAAAGGATATTATAATGCAGCGATAATAAGGTACTTTCTAACGGATAGACTATATATACTAAACCAGTTATATGGAAAGTGGTATAGGCAACGGCACAATAATAAATAGTGTAACAGTCTACAGACACTATGCTAAGGCATAGGCTTACACCCTGTGTGGTGGCGTTAAGCCCACCCTCGTATATCTCGTATATGGGAAATAAGTCAAATCTTACGAGTCATAGACCCTATGGTCAGGGCTCTACATTTATGTATATATTCCACTTCATGTCCATAGATTTACAATCAAGTCGCTCGTTCAATACCCACACTACAAAGCTTACAGTTATAAGCCCGGATCGCACTACCTGCTAACCAATCATTCTACTATCTTATCTTAAAAAGCCTTCTCAATTACTTCCACTACCTTTGCAAGTGTCTCGAGCTTCTTCATCTATCAAACGAACGGACGATCGACCCCTGTCGACGAACGTACCCGACCGACAAACGAACTGACGAATCAAATCAAAAGTTCGGAACATCAAAATAAGGTTTAGCCAAGACGCTAGCTAGACCCTGACTTGGACCCTGCCTGACCCAATTAAACTCTAAAATGGCGACCTCTACGAGCGAATCTTATTTAAAAATCAACCTCATCCTTAACAAGCCATCTGATTGGACTTAATAGTTCTTTATTGTATAAGATACTACTAAAACTAACGAGGTATGGAAGTATATTGACCCATCTACGAAAAAAGACAAGCTTCCAAAACTGGAACTACTAAGTCAACCTACACCCAGAGACGTACTTCCCAATGCTATATCAATAGCCAAGCTAGACCCAAACCAACTTACAGCCTATAATCAGCTCTATGCTAAATATAAGGATAATCTCTAAGTACACCAGAAAAAAGAATAGGCCATAAGAGACATTAGCAACTACATCGTTCAATCAACATCGGTAGCCTACCTCCCTCTTATTGACGGCGTTAAAACAGTACACGAACGGCTTCAGGCATTGAAGACTATACTAGCTCCTACCACCTTGGGCCGAAAACACGACGTCCTTATCTAATACACGGCTCTTAAAGCCTACAATAAAAAGCAGAGCATTGAAAAATGGTTGAACAACTAGCGAAACGTCTATAAGCTTACGGAATAATTGAAGCTACTAAATATAGAGGGATTTAGGCCACACTACAATTTTATCTAAGCAATTAAGTCTATCTCTTTTAGCTTCGCAGGAGCACTAGAAGTAGATCTTATCAGGAAGAAACGGAAGGACAAAGATACTCTATCTATCATCAATCTAATTAAGGAATTTAAGGAGCACTACCGCATGCAGCAAGCAGCATCCTCTGCTACCCCTGCTAATAACTTAGCCTTTGCAACGCTTTAAGGCAACTTAAATTTAGATTCAAATTCTAATATTAATTCTAATAGCAATTTAAATTTAAATTCGAAATGGCATAAGAAATGTATATACGGTCTCGTACATCGATTTAACGACTGCTACTACATCATCGAGCACAAGCGACCTTAAGGATGGAGACCAAGGGCAGACATCCAAAAGAAAGTAGATGAAATGATCTCATCTATACCTTCAATTAAACGCGCGGTCAACCGAATTCGAAAAGAAGAATAGGAAGCAAAGGAGAACAATTAAAAGGACGCAGAATCTACAATTGATTTTGATTCTAAAACCCCACCTTCTAAGACACCGACTAGCTATGCTGCCGTGTTCAGTACTGGTCAAATTCCGTTCGAGCTCTAGAATACCTAGATACTCGACCCTAGTGCAGATACACACGTCTGCAATAATAAAGAAGACTTTACCTTCTCTTACCCAGCAGTAGAAGACGACTACCTAATTGCTGGTGGAAATTTCGAAAAGATTTAAGCTTACGGAACAGTAACCATTACTGTTAATACACCTACTGGGAAGTCAAAATTGAAGCTATCCTATGTAGCTCTAGCACCTACCTTTTTTACAAATATCATAGCACTATTAAGGGCTACTAACAACGACATCCATTTCGACTTAGGACGAAATATGCTATACCGACTAGTAACTGGCGAAACAGTATGCTATGTAAAACGACTAGGGGGCCACTAGGCACTGATGCACAGAGAGCCTACGGATACCCTAGATTCGACTCTATCAATATTCTCAACCTTAAAGAGATATCAGCCTAGCCGCATGGCCCGTAAACTAGTCGGAGCCACAGCTACAAAATGGTATAAAATTCTAGGCCACGCAGGACCTGCCGCTATTGAGCAGCTTCCTAAGCACGTCAATAGCGCAGAGCTTACCGAATTAACTACCGAACGAGCACCGCTCAAAATCGAATGTAAAACTTACTCAATTGCAAAGCACACACAGCAGATCTCTTGAAGATGAGAACACGAATATCCAGCCACTCGACCATTCGAACGGCTCGCATTTGATATTATTACCCTCGGAGAACTAGGGTACAACGGCGATAGATACGTTATGCACTTCTATTGCACGTATTCCAAATTTAATTTTGTATTTACCGCCAAGAATAAGGACAAAGCTACTGTCCTACCTACTATTCGCAAGACCCACCGTTTAATTAAAATACGATTCCACTAGGACGTCGTCTTCTTCTGGAGCGATAATGAACGAGCTTTTAGATAGACAGGAGACACCCTACAGACATGGTGTGTAGACGAAGGCATTACTTTTGAATGCCGAGCACCGTATACCGAGGAACAAAATGGTAGAGCAGAACGATCTGGACGAACCCTTATGGTATAATCAAGGGCTATGCAACTAGAAGCTTCCTTACCCCCATCTCTAGGACTAGAAGCGTTTCTTGCTGCTGGTTATGTACTTAATCGAACCCCAAATAAGCAACTAGGATGGAAAACTCCGTACGAGATTGCCTACGGCAAGCCGCCATCACTTACCCATATGCATGTATACGGTTGTAAGACCTATACACTGGATAAAAGAATTAAAAGGGGAGATAAACTAGCTCCTCGTGCATTAATTGGACATCTAGTCGGCTACAATTCAACTAATATCTACCGCATCTGGATACCGAGTCTCTACAAAGTCATTCGAACTAGAGACGTCACATTTGACGAGACCTCGTTCTATGACCCCAAGGGTCAGAACATCGACTACCTACTAAGGGAGGCATTGGAAGACACTATACAGACGATCAGTCTACCAGAACCTCTCCATGAGGACGAATCTGAGGACGAATCTATCCTATACACAGTTAATCTTAACCCTCAAAGATCTACCTCAAATGCAGATCAAACGACTACCCCTAAATCGACCGATTCAGTAGAGCGTCCTATGAAGGATATTGAATAGTTACCGACTCCTAGCAGAACGGTGTCTCCAGATCTGCCCGAAACAAAAACCACACCGGGAGGACTTCAAGACGATATCGTGAATATAATTAAAACAAGTCCTACCCAGCCAAGCAGTTTATTAGAACCGTTAAATACAGCTCCATAAGCTAACGAAGTCTCGGCCAAACCTTCTGCCGACCTTATCCTACCAGAAGGATTAAAACGAATTTGACGTCAAGCGTATGCAGTAGCACTAGCCAATCTATCTACCCTATTTGGTTACTACGCTGGCTTTACTATAGGACTAGTAAAGGACATCAGCCAAACTAGATCCTCATCCTTATCTCTATATTGTGATAATCTTCCTCCTAAACTAAGGAACCTTAAGGAGCTAAGAAAGTATCCTTTGACTGCTGGCTTTTAAGAAGCTATGGAAAAAGAATATAACGACCTAAAACGCCGAGGGATATTTAAAATTGTACTAAAAGAAGAGGCAAGCAACGAGCAGATCCTTCTACTAAAATGGGTCTTTAAATATAAGTTTAACAGCGACGGTTACCTATAAAAGCTAAAAGCTTGACTGTGTATCCGCGGAGACTTGCAGATTACCGAAGAAGAGACCTATGCAGCTACCCTAGCTACTTGAATATTCCGTGCCCTTATGGCTATAGCAGCCGCATTTGATTTGGAAATTTAACAGTATGACGCCATAAACGCATTTACAAACGCTAAGCTCAGCAAACCAGTCTACTGCTACTGCCCAGAAGGATTCGGTCAAGATGGATATGTCCTAGAGCTACTTATAGCGCTATATAGATTAAAAATCTTACCACTACTTTGGTATAAAGAGCTTACTAGTATACTGGCGAAATTTGGATTAAAACCAGTACTAGGTACTAACTGCCTATTTACAGACGGACGACTTATTGTCTTCTTCTACGTAGACGATATCGCCGTCCTATTCGCCAAAAAGGACCTTTAAAGACTAGAAGAGTTTAAGGCTAAATTACTACACCGATACAAGATCCGTACATTAGGAGACCTACAGTAGTTCCTAGGAATTCGAATCGAATGAGATCGACTAAATCAAAAGCTCTAGCTCTGCCAAGACTCCTATATCGAAAAGATAGCCAATTAATTTAATATTCAACTAGGGAAATTTCCTAATTCACTACTTCCTGCTGAAGAACTGATTCCGTCTGACTAGTAGATGAACCCTTAAAGAACACTAGCCTACTAGCAACGGGTAGGTTTACTTACACATCTCGCTGTATATAAAAGACCTAATACTGCTAAATCGCATTCTAAACTGGCCGAATTCCTTACCAATCTAAACTAAAAACACCTTAACGCAGCAAACCAAGCTATTACTTACTACCTCGGAACAAAATCAATAGCTATTAAATACTCTGGCGAAGCATTTAGAGCACACGTCTACTTCAGAAACCCTAAAAAAGAAGATATTACCTTTTACGGAGCATCTAACGCAGCATTTGCGGACCATAAAGAAACTAGACGGAGCTCTTAAGGATATCTATTTATCCTATTTAGAGGCCTAATTAATTAGAAAGCAACCCTACAGCGATCTATAACTCGTTCGACTACCGAAGCAGAACTTCTCTCCCTATCTACTGCTGCTGTTAAAATCATCTGGTGGCAAAGATTCTTTAAGGCAATTAGCTTCAATCTAGAACGCAACTTTACCCTACTATGCGACAATATGCAGACTATCCGTCTACTAAGACAGGATACACCGAAACTGGACACCAAGCTTCGACATATTGACGTGTATTAACACTAGCTTAGACAGGAAGTCCAAGACAAAAAGATCGACGTCCGTTGGGTTCCTACAGACAAAATGCCTACTAATGGCCTTACTAAGATCTTACCTTGTCAAAAGCATGAAGCATAGATAAAGCAATTGAATTTGGTGGACATTCGACATTAGATTACTTAATTACAATATCCGCAGTACTTGCGATATCCGCGATATTCGCAATATCCGTTACAGTTACCCTATCCTTTTACTACTCCCAAATTATATCTAAATTTCTCATTTTAGTACAGCTTCTACCTTTCTTTCTACAGCTTTAACTACACTGTTAAATCTAGGGGAGTATGTAACAGTTTACAGACACTATGCTGAGGCATAGGCTTACACCCTGTGTGGTGGCGTTAAGCCCACCCTCGTATATCTGTCAGATAACTTATATAGAGCTATTTATTGATGAAATGGGTTAATTGATTGATGATCTTGATTATGTCTTGACCTAGGGCCCCTAGGCTTAGACGAAGATATTTACAATGCACGTGACCCGTGCACGTCCTACGCCACAGAGAATACAGATTATCTGACATACCCCCTTAGCTTCGACCTGGTCGAGGACGAAGCTAACCACCTTCTTGTGTCCGTTAATGCGTTAATTGAGCTGTAATCTCATCTAAATCCTTCCGTCTCGCTCTAATCTTCTCCCTTAGGTCCTCTAATTGCTTCTCCTCATTTAGCTACTTCTTAATATCCACCATTCCGATTATATTAACGAAGCTTTAAAACCTCTGCTTGGGCAGGGCCTTCGTAAGTCCATCGGCAATTATCTCCTTTGTCACTATCTATTAAAATCATACTCATCTTATTGCGTATTCCTGACGTAGCCAGTATTAATAGATGTTAACGTGTCGGAGCTTCGTGATTAGCTTTGCCGTATCTTCTATAATTAGTTAAAGCGTTTAGGTATTATCGCATTTAATAATTAAAGGCTTATTTAGCTGTAACGTTATTACTTTAAACAGCCTACTAATAAAGATAGCTTCCTTTACTATTTATAATAGGGCTAATAGCTCGGCTTCTATGCTTAACGTTATAACTATACCCTACTTATTTGCTCTCTAGGCGATCGGCCCCCTAAATAGCTTTATAATATATCCTTATAAGCTCTTTCTGTTAACGGAGTTATCTGCGAATAATACGTCGCTGGCATAGATAAATAATTACGCTTTACTTCTACCGTCTCTATTATCTTGTCCTTAGTCGCGTATTTCTTTATCTCTCCCTCTACTATTTATTCCTTCCTTATCTCCTCTATAGTAGATTGCTCTACTCCTTATGCTATATAGGTATTAGATAACTCTATCTACCGCTTAATAGTGCTTTTAGCTTAGGTCCTAATTAAACCTTACTAGCTATAATACTATAAAGATAATATCCGGACGCGTTATAGTAGCTATATAGAGTACTAAACCTAGTTTTCTCTAATATAGTATTATAGAAGCTAGTAGGGATATAGGACAGATTAATAGGTCTATATTAGGGGACGGACGCGTTAGACGGATTATATAGTAATTAGTAGGTAGGAGTTCAGGTTCTACTATAGGAGTGTTTAAAAGACGCCCTCTAAGATCTATCTTATACTAGTTAGCTATCTTCTTAATATAGGCTTCCTGGAAAACCTTTACCGCACATGCAACCTTACTAAAAGGTAGCGCCACACTCTAAAACTTACGCATACCCATCTTACCATCAAAAACAATTGATTTTCCAACTTTCAAGACCTAATTCCTACCACCTAGCGAGCTAGAGGTGGATTTATTTGTCATTTTACCCCCTTATCCTAATAGAAAATTTTCTCTAGGGGTGGTCCTAGCTTATAAGCGAGGCACGGACAGGAACACCAAAACCACTACCACTACTACCAATACCAATACCAATAGGG
>Ga0307515_10022690_pt1 | contig 11047 bp, 5 predicted proteins | sample 17_EM_MG_FD_194513 | JGI IMG/M metagenome (GOLD analysis project Ga0307515, IMG submission 194513) | Populus trichocarpa ectomycorrhiza microbial communities from riparian zone in the Pacific Northwest, United States - 17_EM | ecosystem: Host-associated > Plants > Roots > Unclassified | place... | reverse complement strand
TCGAGGTTTTTTTTGGTTTGCTCATGAGTTATGACTTTTCTTTTGGTTCAATAAATTTAGTTCCCTCCCATATCATTCTAAATCATCTCTATATGGCTCCTTGTTTGTTCTAACCCTTCCAGTTAATTTTTGGTTGGGCTAGAGAAGGCCGGAAGTGGGAGCGGGCGGGTGTTGCATCGCCCGGTCGTGTTGCATGGCAGGGTAACCTACGTTACATTATTCCTTTGCCGGTAACCGGGTTCGGGCCCATAGATGGGCCAGCTTTTAAAATACACATCACACAACAGCAATCCGGCCAAATGCTCCCAGAATAAATAGAAATTCTTTATAGATGGTAAAATTCACAAAAACAATTTTGTTTGGGAGTGAAACACAAAGCATCATTGCAGTCCTCACTCTTTATGGTGGTTTTCATGCCTTCTCCACCAACACCCTGACTTCTTTTCCACCTGCAAAAGAAACAATCAACTCTACTCTCCATTCAAAGTGGGGAATGCAATCCTAGCACATTTTGAAGAGGGCAAGAGGGGTGTGCTTGGTAACCAGCCTCGTAGTTGATCGGGGCAAGGAAGATTGTGTGGCCAGAGATGGCTGAGTAATTTTTGGTAAAGCCAGAATGTGCAAGGAACAGTTCTTTATTGATGGACTTCCAGCCTGCAGACAGTCATACACAATAGGGAGACAAAATTCCAAGTGCTCTATAGTGCTCTCCTTGTTAGCTGGAAGATGTCAATATATTATAAGACTATTAATATGGGCTGTCTCCAGAATTTAATAAAAAAGTAAATACAAATTGAGTCTGCCAATGGAGTCATCAATAGTGATATTGCTGCCAGGTTCTCGGCACTGCTGGGAGATGATATGCTGTTGGGGAGCAGCATTTCAATTTTTGAATGCTAACAGGGTCAGCCTTCAGCTGATTCAGTTGTGAAACTGGATGGAGAATCATGGAAGATGCACTGGATCTCTTGAATATAAGACTTGTTAAGGTAGGCTGCTGGTGGTAATCTATCCATGCGAAGGCGAATCCCAATAGTTATAAAGTACCACTCAGAAGGGACACCAAAAAAAAAATATGACGTTTAATTTTCAGCCTGGGATGAAGTTTCTGCACTGTAATAGCCCGACAGAGACTCTGCCACTCTTTCTCTAACTGAAAATGTTGCTGCTGGGTGTAGGAATTTGTGATGGATATTTGCTATCCCATGATAGAATTGGTAAGAAAGAGATTGAAAAATCAAATTGGAGTAATAGCATTCAGCTCAGCACAAGATAGGGGACATCTGTTTTACAATCTGAATTAAGGGACAATTAAATGGAAAGGGGGATGTGGGGAAAGGTTAGAAAGATTTGACACATTATGACTTGGCGTTTAAAGTGTTTTCTATTGAAATTCTGATTACTAGAGGTTTTCAATAATCTAAGCTGCAGGAACAATCATGTTATCTGATATTTGGTATATTTAATCTATCTTGTACTTAAGATGCACACTTGCATGCCATGTCCAGCCAAGTTTGAAATGATCTTTATTATTGAGATGTTGTAATTCCCATCAGCCCAGGTGGTATCCATATGTCATACATTATAGGGACAGTCTATTTTTGGTATACTCCCCCTCTTGCTTCCCTTCATAGAGTTAGGAAACTAAGTAAACATATAACCAAAACTATGAAATTTGGGATACCTATAGTTGCTTTCTGGAAACTGTCAATGGCAAGTGGGCAATCAAAGAGTACCACTGTAACATGAAGATGGCCATTCAAATTGATCAAGATTTGTGTATATCCATAACAAAAGTGAAATAACATTCAGTAAACATTTTATTAACTTTCAATTGACATCCTGTTACTATAAATACAGGGTATTTGTAAACCTTGTATACTTATCATTCATACATGCGTTTATAGGAGTCAGTGCCAGTATTATCTCATTTTAGATAGGAAGATGTAGCGATTTGGTACTGGAATGAAGGGTACTTGGAATACTCCAGAGCGGCTCATGAACCCAGTGATTAGTATTGATATGGCAATGAGAGCTGTGATGTTGAGAGAGATGACAGTATGATTGCAGAGGATTTTAAGGTAGACAACTTAGAGTGTTGGGAGAGAGAGGGTATATGTGGATAATGGTGAGAAATTGGCTGTAATTGTGATTACTGCGAAGGTAGTGACAGTTAGATCTGAAATGGACCAATCATGAATAGCTGAAAGTATTAATGTGTATTCACACTGGGGTGAATAGCTGATTTGTTGGATTGATGTGTATTCTACCTGAATGGGAATAGCAGGTGTTTCCATGAATGCAGTAATAATAAATGTGGATCTCTACAACAGAGATATTGGAATCCCTCAGAAGACTACCAATTCAAACCACGTATAACTTCTATCACAAGGTGTTCAGTTAAGTGATCTTCAACAGGATTAATTCTGAGCCACATTCTGACTGGCAAGAGTGAGCCAGCATGGCGACTGAGTGTTAGCAATGGGACCAGATTACCTGCCAGAAAACTGATGGGACAATCCAATGAGGGTGAGAGTGATGATGATTGATTGAACTGTCTATCATACAGAGAGAGATGAAGATAGATATATATATAGAGGAAGAAATCATCTCAATCACTAAGAGCAAATCAACAAGAGAAACATTAAGAGAAACAACTAATCGGAAAGCACTAATCGGTAGGCACAAATCTGACAGTCCTAATCCGAGCCGAGGCTTGTGGGGAAATAGCTGCCGTACCAAGCTCGAGAATGACGTAGATATTGCTTTCGCACCAACCTTGAGAATGGCAAAGAGATAGCTGCTGCACGAAGCCCTGTGATAGAGGAGAAATCGTCACTGTACCAACACCATGGCTAGCGCTGCAATACACTCCATACCCAGCCCGAGGCTAGCGGGGAAATTAGCTGCATACCAAGCCCGCTAACTCCCCTGCATATTTCAGTCCCAATGGCCTGTGGGGAAAATCTCTTAGCAAACAAAGACCAAATTAGGACAGCAAAAATGAGTCACTTCAGGACGTGACCTATCCCAAAACTCGACCTGTAGAGTCTGGCCGGGTGAAACCTGGTCCAATACCCGTCAACCCGCAGGTTTCGCCAGGTGGTGTAAGACCCATTCGTTCCAATCTCTGGTGCTGTGTTCCCAGTTTTACATTTGAGGTTGCATTCATATATGCTACTGTTGATGGTACAATAGTGACATTGGCACCTCATGGTATATTTGCTGTGTACAAGCGGCCACAATGAGCAAAACGAAGCTATTAACGCACCCTACTACATCCTGACAATGAATATCCACACATTGTCAATGATGTTTGGTCTTAGATCTTTGGTAATATGAGTGGCACTTGACCACAAGCATCGATGAACAAGGAAATGGCAGCCTGTATAGGCAGATATAGACAGGATATTCCTGCGACACCCTCCGGGACAGTAACAACTTATGTCATTTACAGAGCTCTCACCAAGTATTCTGGATGCTTTTAGAGTATAAAACCAGTCAAAATGACATATATAGACCATAAAGGCCACGCCACGCTGTGATGAACCATGATAGAAGGCCAACAATCATTTGCACTCTGTTGATGCTCATTTTCAAGATCTGGCAGGGAACATTTCACTTTCTCTTCTGCCTACAAAGGCAGCCAATATTCCATTTATAATGATTTGCAATCTGTCACCCCGCAGATTACCCAGAAGATAAGGCCAACAATTGTTGACGCTCTGTCAATGCTCATTTTCATAATGGGGCAGGGAGGGTGTTGCAACCTGTTTGGTGAAAAACTGTAGTGAGAATTTCCTTTATGACTGTCTGCAACCTATCAGCACTATGTTTACCCAGGACTCATCACCAACAATCATTGACACTATGTTGACGCTTATTGTTATAATGAGTTACGGAGAGTGTTGTTTTGATTGTTGGCAATGAAGGCGGCCAATAGTTCGATTATATATAAACATGACTGAATTGGTTCCAATTACATGACTTACATGACCTCAAGTTGTTGATGCTCCGTTGAAGCTCATTTTGCCATGGGTGTATCCACACTATGCAATCAGTTGATTTGGCATAGTTCATCATTCACATTGTTTTGGCAGCCTTTCTAGCATTTTTGTTTGCTATCTTCTTGATCACTACATTGTTCTTTACTAATGCATATAAATATGTACTAATCATCTCCAAAATCCCATGCCTTTTGATCAATGCATGTTATCACTTGCAGGCTTGCGTAATTCGCTGCTCTGGTTTTGAAAATAGATGTTAGCTGTGTGACGAAACATCTGATAGTGTACTAACCAGTGGAAGTTCCTTCGTCAGTCAGCATATCTGGATCAAAATCCGTATCTTGCTGGCTATCCTGGGCAGATGCACCACGAGTAATAATTTCAGCCCATGGAAGATATGTATGTGAATAGGTATACCGGGGCAGAGAATTGCCAATTTAGGAACTTTGAGCTCCAGAATCATCACTGGTTGGGGTCGGGGCATGCTTCGCAGAGGTGGTGTTGGTTCTGGAGTCAGCTGGCTGCATCCATTGAGTGAAGGTGCAGCTGTTCCTCTTCATGTCCAGCGTGGCTGCATATGCTATGCAGTGACATTGTTGCAAGGCAGGCATCCGGCCATGTGGTTTTGACGAAGCATAGCCATGTGTCCTTCTATTGTATCCTTCACCTTGTTATGCACCAGAAACTCAATACCCCACTCCTTCTCTTCTCGGATGTTGGCGTCAGGATTCTGGTTCAGATATTTTGTTACCTCTATCGTAACGCACAAAAACTCATCTTTGCCCATGTTGGCCATGTTCAAGGCCTAATGCATGCCGGACAGTTCCAGCTGTACCTGACTTCCTGGCCCTGTCATAGTAGCAGACATGATGAAAACATACAATAATTTAGTTGCTGCTTCAAACAATGAGGTTCAGTGCTGAGTTCTTCCAGATATGCTGCCGTAGCCAGCTCTACAGTGACTAGTGCCTGTTTCGGCCACTCACAAAAATGCTTATCATGTTCTGCGTGTGCGACAATCCCAGAGCTGACAACATCCTGGGCTTGGAGTTTGCGGACTGTGTCACTGCATGCCAAGGTCGACCATGGAGGATCCCTGTTATTGGAAACGTGAAACTGGTTATGTAGCTTTCAATGGACACCTGCTGTATGTTATATGTTCAATTGATGGCTGTTTACCTGGATATGGACATACTCCAGTCGAATTGCACAGAGATTCTTATTTTCGCTGCTTCCAGTCTTATGGACCAATTGTAAATTTGCATGCTGGGTCATATGTTTGGTGGCTGCATTGGAAGTATTGTGGTGGACAAACTGGTGTCTGCATTCTAGGTGTGTGCCTATGATTGATGTAGTTAATATCGCATACACCAATCAACTGGATTCAGATATTCTCTGACATGGCAATGGTGGTTGTGTATCCATTATATAGTTGTGTCGAATAGGAGAGGATGATGATAACGAAAAGAAGTTGGAAGCCCTGGGGACTGTATACTAAGCTTCGTGTCAGAATGGATAAGTCGCAGCCAACAAGATTGTTCTACTTATGACGAATCCTCCAGAGTAGGGCTGGAAGTTGCAGGGGTTTGCATGCACTCCAGGATGTGCAATATGTCAGTCCACAGTTGACTATTTGGTATTAGAAGAAAATTGTGGTGTATGACAGCCAAAATGGCATGTTTGTAAGATATAAATAGGACATTCTTCGAGGGAAATGACCTCTACTAATCTTTGCCTCAAATAATCCTTGGGATATTATATGAAACTGAAGTGAACAATCAAGTAATATTGGATTATTAGCCTAACTATTCTGAATTTATTGACAGTCAAAAAGCAGATTTTGTTTTGTTCAAGAAGCGTCAATGTAGCAGACTGGACATAATGACGCAGCTTGCCTCCATATTGTCCATAACATGCAACATTCAACATCTCGCCAAAGATCAAAGTCAACACAAACTTTGTGCGTCAATGCTTCAAAACAGAATATGGTGCCGCTTCGGTGAGATAAATCTGGCAAATCAACAAATTGGTGAACCGAACAACCTCATCAAGCGAATCAAGGCAAGAGCGGCTTGGAAACAGAAGCAGTTGTAGCCCATGAGGCATTGCACAGCTTGTGATCCAAAAACAGGCTTGCGGCCAAAAAACAACCAGATGCCAACTGTTTAAGCAATCAAGAGAAAGAGCCAAGTATTGAGGATTATGTTTAGCGAGAAACCACTGGGGCAAGAAAGCAAGTTGAAGAGGCAGAGGTAGCGATTAGGCAGCAACAGGAAGATACAGGGACAACATCAGAGTCTGAAAAAACATTTTTTGAGATAGCTGTTGATATTGGATATAGTAGGAGCGATATCGTGTGTTACAATGATGGGGAGGATGGGGAAGATGAGGATGATGAAGAGACAGAGTTTGGCCAGCTGAGCGAAGATGATGAACCTGGCTGGGCGATGGGCACAATCACCAAACCGGTGCAGCAGCGCATGACGAGGTTTCAGCAGAACTAGATGAAGCTTGATCAATTGACAAAACCGGGATGGGAGGATGTAACCGACAAGTTTGATGTAGTAGATGAGAAGTATGAGATATGTGAACGGAGGGTTCCCACAGTCATTGAACTGCACATGGGTGATGGTGCAGCTACACCTCCACCAACAACATTAGGGAAGCATATGTGGTGTCTTCACAATGTCCCCAGAATATATCAAATGCTGCAAGGGACTTTTCGACCTGAATGTAGTCAGCTGTGGCAAAGTTCTGGGACTCCAGATTTGAACATAGGTAAAAGCAGTCTGGCGCCCACCGCAGTGCATGATTCAACAATCATTGTGAAGTCCATGCCTGTTGATGTCTTGATCTTTTACCCTCCATATGGCCTCCTCAGCTAATCACCAAATTGAAATTGAATTCGTACAAAGACACGGTGCTGGCTCCCGCCTGAGGGGTGGAATATACTGCCATATCTGCATGTTTGATGTCAGATCTTGGTGAAAAGAAATTTGGGTACCAATATAGCTATGTGTCAGCTGTTGTTGATTTTCAGTGACAACATTGTGAGACATGATAATTCATCTGTGCATGTCAAAGGATCAAATGCACTACGGGAAAGTTCTATAATCCAAATCATGCTACAAGACTGATAACACATTCGATGTCGGTTTGCTGATGATTGTTTATTTAGAACGCGAAGGAAATATTAGTGACGAAATATTCAAATACAATATATGTGAGTGATATTACACTAGTCATAGCTAGAGCGGTCAGTGCTCAATACCAATCTGTCTGAATGATGACTGTCATCCTGCATATAACCATGTATACAACTGTATAACTCTCTGTGCAAACCTGGTGCAAATGGTGGAGATTTTTGAAATTGCTTATGGTACGTGATGCAGATAAATGAAAAGGAGCGGGATGAGAAACGGTGAGGAAGTCGAGAGATACTTACAGGACACAAGTGAAAGGATCCGAATGCCTAAAATGCCGGCCGAAAGCCCCGGAATGTGACAGGGACACTTCATCTCTCCAGCAGATAATGTGGATGGAGTTTCAACAGCATTTGAAAGGCAACCAAGCTCCGGGAAACAAACGCTGATACTTACAAACCCAATATTGGATGTGAATAATGAGTATAGGATTTGTTGCATACAATTATTGACTATATATAGGCTGTTTGGATGTGATAAATGTTAGCATCAACAGAGCGTAAACAATGTTGATTCATATACAGTCGACAACCAAAATGCTGAATTGTCGCATCTTTCTGAAGTGAATGTATTGGTTGGCGTTTCAGTGCAACAGGCGGAGGACAAGCTCATTGACCCAATGTAAACATGACCGTCAATGGATCTTCAACGAATTTTGGCATTGCATGTTGCAACATCCAATGGGCTGCACAGCAACAATATCTCATAATTGAACAATCGGCCTTCTTGCTAAACAATGATGGTAGCAACAACATCGCTATTATGTTCCAAACATGAGCATCCATGGAGCATCAACAAATTTAGGGTTTCCATCTTGAATAGGCAAGGTGCTGTGCAATGAGATAATTCAATAATCGAACTATCGGCCACCTGTCTGCGCAAAAATGCTATCCAGCACCTCATCACTATGCACTGAAAATGAGCATTACTGGAGTGGCAATAATTTATGGGCTTGCATCTTCGAAATTAATGGGGCTGTACCAACACATTGATCCATAATCGTATACTCAGCTGCTTTTCTAGGCAACATTGCTTGCCAAAACGTCGCAACCATGTCCTACCATAAGCGTCAACAGAATGTCATTGGAGCATCTACAATTTTTGTTCTTGCATCAAGGATAACCTAAGGGCAATGGAACAAAGCTAACCCACAATCAAACTATTGGCAGACTCTATTGGCAAAAATGCCATTGATGATAACATGTCTGCCTCCTGCAATTCAGCGCTCAAGAAGTGTCAACAATATTTGTGGAGGCTCAGCATGCTACTCAGCAATCAAGTGAATTGCGCTGTTCCTAAATCACGTTTTCCGCGGTCATTCGTATCAATATATTCTTGTATACAATTTCACAAATGCGCATTCAATGTCTTGCAGATTTGATTTTTGAATTATTTGCTGGAGAGTGACACTTTCCGAACCTGCATTGTGCATTACTATCAGGTTACTTTCGGCAGAGTGTTAGGTTGTATTGCCCAGATTCGTAATTCCTACCACCCTGTCAGATTCAAAATCTTTAAATATCTCATTACCACAGGTTATATCATCTTCCAAAAATCATTCTGTCTTTATTCATGATTGGAGTGACCAGACTTTTCAAGTCATTGTTGTTGCGTGGTGGACTTCTATGAATGTAGACTTGAAATGTCGTATTGCTTGGAAATATTCTTGACATGCATCTTCCGGGCAATTCTATTTGCACTGTGGCATTGCGGAAACTGGAAGCCCTGGAATCATATGTACATTTGTCATCATCATCTTTGTCATCTATCAGAACATGGTACCAGCTCAATGGGGAAACACTTATAGGCAAACGCTCAGATCACAAGGATAAGCTAGTCAATATAGTCGAAAGTGTCCGAATTTACTAGTTTAACAGTCAATTAACCAGCTTTGGCTATCTTAAAGACGAATGGAAGTCGAGGAATTACCATAGAAAGTTTGCTGAAATCGTGCATATTTGGCATCCAGGTTAATTCTTCTGGACTGAAATGACTGAAAGAACTATCTAACCTGGCAGCTAAGGGTTTCGAAACTTCTGAATTCCACTAGGACATGTGGAATCACTACCTCATGTTAGGATTTGTTGTGTCTCATATTCCCTGGTATGGTATAGCAACTATCTAGCTACGACAGTCTTATATTGCATTATGAAGTGAGCATTTGATGCCGTCCGCCTCAACTGTTAGCAAAATTCGCTGAAAGCAATTTGGAGTGAGTGTGGATGCATATACGAAGCAATTGCTGTCACACAATAAAGCCAGTTTAGCTTTGAACAGATGGACATCAACTAACAAACTCACCGTAATGCCAGTCATTGCTTACTATATGAATTGACATTGGGCATTGCATGAAGTACAACTCGCTTTTGATGAGGTTGATCACCTGTTGTTTTCCAGTTTTGAAAGTTAATTCAGGATGATAAATCAAAGGGGCAACATACTGGAGTAAGGCTAGCCATGCATTTGAAAGGAGTGCTTGATCATGTTTAGCTTACCAATGGCCATTTGTGTGCAGTTACGACTGATAATGCTTCCACAAATTACTTAAAGTCATACAAGCTGCAATCAACACTTGAGGACTGTAGAATCGAGTGGGCTGACATGAGGAACTACATACCATGCATGGCGCACACCATACAGCTGGCTATATGTGTATCCATGGGTAGTATGGGTGTAAAACGCCACACCATGTCTTGGGAAGGCTATGAGTGCAATTAGCAATTTGGAGAGAATGGAATTATACATATTGGGAACAGTCAAAGACTGAGAAAAGTGGACAATGCTAGAATCAATAACATGTCGGCCATGAGACCAGGTTTAGCAAAGATAATTAATTCAGTACTTATGTCAAGATATTTTGCATGTAGTGAACGTGACCTTCATATGCCTGAGAATGCTGGCTGTATTGATTGTGCTAGAACCGCATCATCAAAATGAGTTCATTGAGTGTCAAAATATCACAGTCCACATCAACATGGTACCGATCATGCATGTTAAAACAGCTTTGTACTCAACTCTGGAGTTGTTCAAGTGAGCCTAATGATTATGAGAATTTACCCAGAAGTGGTGCTAAAATCCAAAATACAAGTAATTACCAGTCACTGTTCACAACACAGGATGAAGATACTATTATCAAGTGCGTCATGGATGATTTGATGACATTCCAAAATTGGACCTTTTGGATGTGGAAGAGGCATACACGTATATTGCATCACGTTATCATGGTCTTCCACCTCATGTTGTATCATGTGAATGGCACTATGCGAGCTGTGCCGAAGAGGTAAACTCAATAGATAGAGGACTTGTTCTTCGCCGTGAAGTTAGCTTCCCAGAAGCGGTCAGAATTATATGCTGCAATAACTCCATCGATGGGTAAGAATCGCCGTTCTGCACAGATCCTCGATCTTTTCCGCAAGTTACGATCATATCAGTAGTGGGAGAAGGAAACGGACATGAGTGGTGAGCACGATATATTCTATACTACCCAATACCAAGAGGCCTTCCTAATGTGTGTGGAGGATGAATGCTGTACCAACAATGGAAATGTGACGGTCTGTAACGGCGTTATCAAGTATGCGTGGTTAGGGTTGCCGGATGGTCACGTGAGGTGTCCAGCGCCGGGTAACCGCCAACCTTATATTGACATCGCGACGGAGACTTAGCTCCGTACCGAATATCTTACCACTTACTTCTACACCTGATCTCACTCACGTCCGTGTGCAACCGTATACCATACTATATCCATATACTGCCGAGCGCCGGCGTACGCGCCCTTACACTATATTCGGTCTTTCAGAAAATCGGATACGTTTCGCTCACGAGATCACGCGAATTTAC
>Ga0307515_10022689_pt1 | contig 11047 bp, 9 predicted proteins | sample 17_EM_MG_FD_194513 | JGI IMG/M metagenome (GOLD analysis project Ga0307515, IMG submission 194513) | Populus trichocarpa ectomycorrhiza microbial communities from riparian zone in the Pacific Northwest, United States - 17_EM | ecosystem: Host-associated > Plants > Roots > Unclassified | place... | reverse complement strand
ACGGAAAATCCGTACGGGCCGCCCCGGCCGTTTCGTATTGCCGCCTCCTTCCTGGCTCCCCTTGAAGAGAAGCGTTTCTGCATCCGTGCGGCCATCGCGTCAATTAGGTGCCGACGATCGAGTGAATTGTCAGGTGACACGCGTTCTTGAGTTTCTTCCTGCGTCTATCCCTCGTTTTACAGGCTGCAGGTCATGGTGGGCATGACCGCAGAGAAGGGAACGTTCATGAAGAAGAGCGCTGCTGTTGTCGCCGGTGCGATCATGGCTCTCGGTATGGCCGCCCCGGCCTTCGCCGACGCCGGTGCCGAGGGCGCCGCTGTCGGTTCGCCGGGTGTCCTCTCGGGCAACGTGGTCCAGGTTCCCGTGCACATCCCCGTCAACGTGTGCGGCAACACGGTCAACGTGATCGCCCTGCTGAACCCGGCGTTCGGCAACACGTGCGTCAACGACTGACGACGTAACACACCAGCCGTTCCGGCTGTGTCACGGCCGGCCTTGGACACGTTTCGTTCCAAGGCCGGCTTTTTTTCCCACTTCTTCAAGCAGGAAGACAACGAGATTGCGACAGACCCTGGGTAAGGGAATGGTCGCGGCGGCCGCCGCGACGAGCATTCTGTCCCTGTGCGGCAGCCCCGCCCTGGCCGATTCGTACACCGGCGGCGCTGCCAAGGATTCGCCGGGCGTCCTGTCCGGCAACAGCCTTGAGGTTCCGGTCGACGTACCGGTCAACGCCTGCGGCAACACCGCCGATGGAGTGTCCGGGCTCAACCCGACGTTCGGCAACTCCTGCGCCGGCGGCAAGGAGGAACACCGGCACGGCGGTGAGCACGGCGGCCACCACCGGTGGACCGAGCCGTCGTACGGAGACTCCGACGACTCGGGCGATGACTACGGCTACGGCTCCGGCTATGGCTCCGGTTATGGCCACGGGCACGACTACGGCCACAACTACGGTCACGGTCATGGCTACGGAGACGACTCGGGTTACGGCTCCGGCGATCACTCGGGCTACGGCTCCGGTGACTCGGGCCACGGCACTCCGGAGGACTGTGAGGAGACGCCGCCGCCTCCGCCCGGCGGGCACCACCACACTCCGCCTCCGCCCGGCGGCCACCACCACACGCCGCCTCCCCCGACGGGTGGGCATCACACCCCGCCGCCTCCCACCGGCGGACATCACACCCCGCCCCCTCCTACGGGTGGGCACCACACCCCGCCGCCTCCCACCGGTGGGCACCACACCCCGCCGCCCCCCACCGGCGGCAACCACACCCCGCCGCCCCCCACCGGCGGCAACCACACCCCGCCGCCCCCCACCGGCGGCAACCACACCCCGCCGCCCCCCACGGGCGGGAACCACACGCCTCCGCCCACCGGTGGGAATCACACCCCGCCGCCCGTCCTGGCGCACACCGGCAGTGAGGCCATGCTGGCCACGTCCGGTGCCAGTGCCGCGCTGATCGCGGGTGGCATGATCCTCTACCGACGAGGCCGAGCCGCGTCCCGTAGGTAGTACGCACGGGGTGCCGGACGTCACCGCCCGGCACACCCGCGCCGCCCGCGCCGTCAGCGTCGTACGAAAGCCGGCGTGCCCCGTCGTCCGGGCGCCGGGATCATCCCGCCGCGCGGCTCCGAGCGCAGTCGGCGTTCGACTCCCCGCACCAGCGCGCCCGCCGTGTACGTGGCGCCGTGCACGAAGCGCATCGCCGGGCCGAAGCCCGAGGCCGTCACCAGGCCCGCCATGAAGAGGCCGGGGTGCGAGGACTCGAAGTCCCGGCCGACCTCGGGGGAACCGTCGCCCACCGTGGCCAGGGAGCCCCTCAACTCGCTGGAGAGCAGCCCGAGTCGGCTGGTCGTCGCCTTGAACCCCGTTGCTGCGATGACGTGTTCGGTGTCCAGGGAGCGTGTCCCGCCCGCCCGGCTCACCGTCTCCAGACGGACCCCGCCCGGCACCACGTCGGCCGCCGCGACCTCATGGCCGAGCAGCACCTCCACCACCGGTTCGACCCGGTCCCGCACCCACCAAGCACCGGCCGGACCAAGGGCGTTCGCCGCGATCCCGGCCCGGGTCGACTCCGGCAGCCGACGGAAGAGGCCGGGGCGCTCGGAGTAGAACCAGTTGCGCCAGCCGGGGCCCAGGCCGCTGTGCGGGGAGCGGGCCGACTGCCACCACGGGCGCTCCCAGGCCGGCGGCACGTCGTTCCAGGACAGCTCGTCCGCCCGCGCCAACACCCGTACCCGTGTGCCCTGTTCGGCGAGCAGTGCCGCCGTCTCCAGCGCCGCCTGGCCGCCGCCGATCACCGTGACGTCCTTGCCGCGGAAGTCGTCCAGCGAGCTGTGGTGACTGCTGTGCGAGACGAGGGACCGCCCCAACCCCCGTAGCGCGGACGGGATTTCGACGAACGGCATGACACCGACCGCGAGCGCGACGGTCCGGGCGTGCAGCACCCTGCCGTCGTCGGTCACCGCCTCGAAGCCGTCCGGCACCGGCGCGATCCGCTCCACCGTCCGCTCGTCCACCTCAGGGACGGCGTTGCGCGCGAACCACAGGCCGTACGAGGCGAACATCTCGACCGGGATCGGCTCCCCGTGCCGGGCCTCCACGCCCTGGGTCGCGCAGTACCCGTCGAGCGGCCAACGGCCCTCCGGATCCGACAAGTTGGAGGCCCAGGGCTCCGACTTGAGGAACATGCCCCGGGGCATGTGGTCGCGCCAGGACGCCATCGGCCGGCCGAAGACCCGCAGGTTCAGCCCGGCGGCCGCGGCGTGGGACGCGATGGACAGGCCGTACGGGCCCGCGCCCACCACCAGCAGGTCGTACATCAGCAGCTGCTCGCTTTCTCGTCATCGGTCAACTCGGTCACCTTGGTCAACTCAGCTGGTTCGACGGGCGTGTTGGGGTGGCTCTCGCCTGCCTGCCGGACCACCCGCGCCTCCGCCGGACGCGCCGCCGGGGCCGGTCCGCCCAGCCGCTCCCGCAGCTTGCGCAGCACATGCCGTCCCCACAGCCCCCACATCGCGCGGCCCGGCCCCGGATCGTCCGGCGCGTGCCAGGCCAGCTCGCGTCCGCCGAGCATCGGCCGCAGCGCGCTGAGCGGCGCGTAGTTCTCCACCACGAACGACCGCCCCGGCCGCGGCGACCCCTCCGGCAGCGGACGGTGGGTCAGATCCAGGTGCAGGGCGCGGACGACGTCCAGGCCCGCGGAGTCCGCGAAGAGCCGGAACTGGGCGCCGGGCCGCGGGTTGAAGTCGAGGAGGTGATAGTCGCCGGTCGTGCCGCAGCGGCGGAAGTCCAGGTCGAAGATGCCGCGGTAGCCGAGCGAGGCGGTGAGACGTTCGGCGAGCGCCTGCACCTGCGGGTTGGGCGTCCAGCGGCCCACCGCCGTCAGCCCCGCGCCACGCGGCCAGGCCCGCTGCTTACGGCCGGGGCCACCGCCGCGTACGGCGCCGGAACGGTCGGCGTACCCGTGGAAGAACCAGTCGCGGTCCGGCCCCGACGGCAGAAACGCCTGCAACAGCAGTCGGCTGCCCGCCTCCTCGGCGCGCAGGAACAACTCGCGCGCCTCCTGCCCGCTGTGCACCACCACCGTGCTGCGCAGTCCGGTCCCGGCCGGTACCAGCCAGGGCCGGCTCCACTTCGCGACCACCGGCAGCCCCAGTTGCCACGCGGCGCTCGCCGCCTGCGCCGGGCTCTCCGGGATCAACGTCACCGGGTGCGGGATGTCCGCGCCCGCGCACACCGCGGCCAGTTCCGCCTTGTCCGCGACCCGCTCGGGCAGCGCGCCGGGCTGCTGCGGGAGCAGGTAGGAGGGCGCGAGTTCGTCACTCAGCCGGCCGACCGCGACGGCGCTCGCGTCGTCCATCGGGATCAGTACGGCCGGACGCGCGATCCGCGCGGCCACCCGGCGGAGCGTGCCGACGATCTCGGTGGACGACGCGCCGGGCGGCGGCGGGGGATGCATCTGGCAGACAAAGCGGGAGCTGCGTACGGGACTTCCGGTGGAATCGGCGACCACATGCACCTCCACTCCCGCCCGGCCCAGCGAACGCACGGCACCCAGCGTTCCGTGGTGAAAGGGATTCCGGTCGATCCGCAACAGAACTGCGGGGACACGGATGTCGAGCAGCGACACGGACTGTTTCCTTCGGTTCGATTCACCCGTGCGGGCGATGGAGGAACTCGGAAGCCGTAACGGCGGTGGCGTAATTCATATTCATATGACTGAGTGTCAGTAGAAGGAAAAGCAAAGTCGGAACGGAGTACGAGAGTGGAGAGAGGAGCAGGCATGGCCCCACAGCAGCGACGGTCCCGGACCGGACGACTCGCCTTCATCGCAGCCGCGGTCGCCGCGTCGGCGGCTTTCGCGTCGGGTCCCGGGTTCGCGGCGGGGGTGACGCGGGTCACCGATCCGCCTGCTCCCGTGACCACCCCGACCGCGGCCACCGCACCCACGACCCCGGCCGTCGTAGAACCCGCGAAGGCACCCGAGGCCACCAAGACCCCCGAGCCGAAGCAGGCCCCCGCCTTCGGTGCCTTCCTCGACTCCGGGGCTCGCGGTGTGGCCCGCATGGCGGCGCTCAGCAGCTGGCTGGGCGGTGCCGAACTGCGCGTCGGGCACACCTACCTGCCCGGCAACCACTGGAGCGACATCGAGGGCGCCCCCGGTCTCCTCGACGTGTGGGCGGACTGGCGGACGGAGAAGTCCGACCGGATGCTCGTCCTCAACGTGCCGATGCAGGAGCACAACGAGGACGGCGTCTCCGACTGGCAGGTGCGGCAGCTGCTCCAGCAGGGCGCGGCCGGTCAGTTCGATCAGCACTTCAAGGCCCTCGCCGAGCGGCTGGTCGACCTGAAGGTGCCGGACACCGTGATCGTGCTCGGCTGGGAGATGAACGGCACCACGTACACCTCTCGTTGCGGGCCGGACCCGGAGGCCTGGAAGAAGTACTGGAACAGGATCGTCACCACGATGCGCTCGGTGCCGGGCCAGAAATTCCGGTTCGACTTCGATCCGACCCGCGGCCGGGACGCCGTTCCCTGGACGCAGTGTTATCCGGGGGACGACACGGTCGACATCGTCGGAATGGATTCGTACGACCAGCCGTCCGGGCTGACGTTCGACGAACAGGTGAAGGAGCCCTACGGACTTCAGGCACATGTGGACTTCGCCAAATCCCACGGCAAGCCCATTTCCTATCCTGAATGGGGACTCTTCCGAAACGGCGACAACGCGGAGTACATGAAGCGCATGCTCGCCTGGATGGACGAGCACAAGCCGCTGTACAACACGGTCACCGACTACTGCCCGCACGGTGTGTGGCAGTGCTCCGAGAACCCGAAGTCGTCCCAGGTCTACCGCTCGGTCCTGTTCGGCCGCACCGAGGACCCGACCCCGACCCCGACCCCGACACCTACTCCGGTTACTCCGGAGCCGACCAAGCCGCCCACGCCCACGACACCGACCACACCCACCACACCGCCCACCCCGACGCACCCGGCCAACTGCTCGCCGGTCGAGCTGGGCGACTGGGTGGAGTACTGGCTCGGCGGGAAGCTGTGCGTGAAGTTCGACTGGTGGCAGCGCGACCGCTGAACCAGAGGTGGCGGCGGGCCGCTCACGGTCCGTCGCCACCGAGTTCCTTCCACTTCCGCACGATCGCCTTGCCCCGCCGGCGCGCGGCGACATCGCAGACGACCGCCGCCATCAGCGGCGCCGTGCGCCGCCGGGCCAGCAACAGCCGCTGGTTGACGACCGGTTCGGGCCGCCAGTGATGCTTGTACGGCTCGTCCCCGCGCAACAGGCTCAGCGTGCGGGGCTCACCCGCCCCCGTGTGCTCGGCGCACGCGTCGAGCAGCATCACCGCCACATCCGCCTTCCGCTCCCGCAGCCGGGGATGCGCGCCGTAGAGATAACCGCCCGCGAGCCGCCGCGACAACAGCGTCAGATCTACGGCGACCACGTCCTCGTCGAGCCGGAACTCGGTGACGACGGCGTCGCCGGAGCGCACCATCGGCCCGACCGAGCGCACCAGGTGCTCGCAGAACCGGGTCTGGAGATGCTCGGACGTCACCTTCCGCCCCTGCCACTGGAGTTCGTGCAGCTCCAGCAGCCGCCGTAGCGCCGAGTCCACCCCGTCCGGATGTACGACGTGACGCTCGACGCCGAGCGCGGTCAGCTTGCGGAGCTTGGCGCGGACGCGCTGGGCCTTGGAGGACGGGAGCCGGGCGACCAGGTCGGCCATCGGTACGGCGGGCAGCTCCAGGCACAGCGAGTCGTGCACGCGGCGGCGCGGGCCGCGCCAGCGGTCGTAGACGCGCTCGACCGCGCCGCCGGGGCGCACCTCGCGGAAGTCGATCAGCGCGGTGCGGGCGGCGGACGCGAGGCCCTCGGTGAGCGCGGTGACGGCCGGGTCGCCGTGGTCGTCGTCCAGGAGGACGTCCCCGTAGTCGGAGATCGCGCCGCCGAGGGGGACCAGTGAGGGAACCGGGCTGCGGACGAGCATCAGGGGTGCGGCGGCGACGAGTTCGCGGCCGTCGCGGACAACGAGCAGGCGCAGGCGGCCCGTTCGGCCGTACGACAGCCACCAGGAGTGCAGCCAGGCGTGCGACTGGAACGGGGTCGCCGCGCCGCACTTCTGGTACAACCGGCCCCAGGCCGGGGCCAGTTCGGCGAACTCCTGGGCGTCGGTGACGAGTTCGGTCGAGTACACCGGTGTCACAGCACGTCGGCCGCGGTGGCCGGGCTGGGCACGGAGGCGGGACGGCCGGTCTCGTCGATCGTACGGCGGGGGCGGACGAGCAGCAGCAGGCCGCCGAGGAGGCCGCCCGCGCTCGCGCCGACCAGGCCGGTCACCGCGGCCGAGGCCGAGGTGGGGGCGGCCGGCTTGATGGCGCGGGCGAAGGTCTGGAGTTCGACGTGGGTCGCGGCCTTCGCGTCGTTCGCGTGCACGGTCAGCGAGCGGGACACGGCGTTGGCCATGTCGGCGGCGAGGTCGGCGCGCGAGGAGGTGGCCGTGACGGCGACCATCGGCGCGTCCGGCGAGGTCGCCGTCTGCACGCTCGACTGGAGCGTCTTCACCGGCACGCCCGCCCACACCTGCGCGTCTCCGAGCACCGCGAGCTGCGTGGCGACCCGGCCGTAGGCCTGCGCGAAGCCGAGCGCGGTCGCGGAGTCGGCCTTGTCGGTGGGGACGGCGATGACGTAGCTGGTGGCCGTGTACGTCGGGCTCTTGACGACGCCGTACGCGCCGCCGAGCAGGCCGCCGGTCACGGCACCGGCCGCGAGGAGGGACCAGGCCGGGAGGGCTTTCGCGCGGCTGAGGGGGAGGTGCTGTCGGATCTCGGTCATGAGGAACTGGCTCCCTGGTGTGCGGGGGACGGCGACGAGGTGGAGACCGCGGCCGCGTACACGTCCATGAGGTGGGCGGCGCTGCGGGTGATGCAGTAGTGGTGGGCGGCGTCCGGGGCGGTGCGCGGACGCGGGCCCTGCGCGCGGGCCGCCGCCAGCGCGCGGGCGAAGACCTCGGGGCCGCCCTGTACACGCCGGGCGGCGGTCGCGGCCTGCGGCGGGAGGTCCTCGATGGCGGGGCAGGAGGCGTAGAGCACGGGCAGCCCGGCCGCCAGCCCTTCCACGACCGCCAGGCCGAAGGCCTCCTCGGGGGACGGCGAGGCGAGCAGGTCCATGGCGGCGGTGAGGGAGGGCAGGTCGGGGCCCGGGGTGCCGTCGGGTGTGTAGGGGCGTTCGCCGGTGAACAGCACCCGGTCGGCGACCCCGCAGTCGTGGGCCGTACGGCGCAGGAGGTTCTCCTCGGTGCCGCCGCCGACCAGCAACAGCCAGTAGTCGTCCGGGAGTTGGGCGAGGGCGCGGATCAGGACGTCGAAGCGTTTGCCGGCGGCGAGGCGGCCGATGCCGCCGACGACGTACGCGCCCTCGGGCAGGCCGAGCCGCTGGCGAGTGCGCAGGCGTTGCGCCGGGTCGAAGCGGAAGCGGTCCAGGTCGATGCCGTTGGGGACCACTTCGATACGCGGGCCGGGCACACCCCAGCGCTCCAGGCGTTCGGCGACCGTGGGGGACACGGCGACCGTCGAGCGGCCCAGGCGCTCGCTGGCGAGGTACAGGGCGCGGACCCCGGCGCTGAGACCGCGGCCCTCCATCTGCGAGTCGCCCAGGGAGTGTTCGGTGGCGACGACCGCCTTCACCCCCGCGATCCGGGCGGCGAGCCGGCCGTAGACGCAGGCGCGGTAGAGGTGGGTGTGGACGAGGTCGTAGCGGCCGGTGCGGATGATTCTGACCAGGCGGGGGAGGGCGGCGAGGTCGCGGTTGCCGGTCATGCCCAGGTGGAGGACGCGGACCCCGTCGGCGGTCAGGCCGTCGGCGACCGCGCCCGGGTTGGTGAGCGTCACGACGTCGCAGTCGACCGGCAAGTGCCGGATCAGCAAACGGAGTTGCTGCTCCGCGCCGCCGACGCCGAGGCCGGTGATGATGTGCAGGGCCCTCATGCGAGCCCCTCCACCGGACGCCGGCGCAGGCGGTGCAGCCGGTACTTGAGGAAGAGGCGTACGGCGGTGTCGTTCTGGCCGATGTGCACGCGGGGGAGCGCGTGCGGGCCGTTGAGGTCGCCGGGGTCGATGGCGCAGGCGTAGGTGTAACCGGCCTCGCGTACGGCGTCCATGGCGCGGGCGTCGATCGTGCCGTAGGGGTAACAGAAGCCGTGGACCGGGGAGTTGAGCAACTCCTGGAGCCTGGTGCGGCTTTCGGTGACCTCGGCCTTCAGAGTGGCGTCGTCCGCCTTGGTCAGGTCGACGTGGGTCAGGCTGTGGGAGCCGATCTCCACGCCCTCGGCGGCCGCTTGGCGGATGCCGTCCGCGGTGAGGAGGGGTTTGCGCGGGCCCAGTGGGTCCCAGGCGTTGTCGCCGCCGAGGCGGCCGGGGAGGACGAAGAGGGTGGCGCCGCAGTCCCAACGGGCCAGCAGGGGAAGGGCGTTGGTGACGAAGTCGGCGTACCCGTCGTCGAAGGTGAGACCGACCAGACCGCGGCCCTCGCCCCGGGCGCGGGCGGCGAGCAGGTCGGCCATGGACACGCCTCGCAGACCGCGCCTGCGCAGCCAACTCAGCTGCCGCTCAAGGCGGTCGGGGGTGACCGTGATGCGGTAGGGGTCGTCGGAGCAGTCGCCCACGGAGTGGTACATCGCCACCCACGGGACCGGGCCCGTGACGCGACTGCCGGTGGTCGGGGAATCAACGGGAGCGGCCATGGATGAGCCTTCGTGTGACGGAGCGGACGGATTCCAGTGCGGGTGCGAAGCCCTGGGCGCCCAGGGCCCAGCCGAGCAGGACGAAGACGACGGTGACGGTCGTGCAGCCGGCCGTGAGACCGAGCAGTGGCGAGGGCAGCGCGTGGGCGACGAACGCGCCCGCGATCGTGGCGACCACGGCCGCGCGAACCGGCCGGCTCAGCTCGATCAGGACCTGCCGGATGCGGATCGGGACGCTGCGGGGGCCCGAACCGCAGAGCAGGAGTACGGCGGTGAAGGTGATGCCGGTGGCGTTGGCGACGGCGATGCCGATCACGCCCCAGGGGCCGACCGCGCAGGCGCCGATCCAGGAGGTCACCACGATGCCGGCGGCCATCGCGCCGACCGGGTACCAGGTGGGGCGGCCCGCCGAGAAGTAGGAGCGGACCAGGACGCCGACCAGGGTCTGACCGAGCAGCCCGAGGGCGTACACGCGCATGACGTCGGCGGTGGCGGTGGTGTCGTGGGCGGTGAACGCGCCTCGCTGGAAGAGGAGTTGGATGATCTGCGGGGCGCAGGCGATCACCGTGGCGGCGCCGAGCAGCACGAGGCAGGCGGCGAGTGCGAGGTCGCGCTCCACGCGGTTGCGGGCCTTCTCCGTGTCGCCCTCGGCGAGCGCCCGCGCGACCACCGGGAAGGTGACCGTGCACAGCATCATCGAGAGCATCATCGGCATCTGGGCGACCTTCTGCGCGTAGTTCAGATGCGAGATGGCACCGGCGGGGAGGTGCGAGGCGAGGAAGCGTTCGATCAGGACCTGGGACTGGCGGCACAGGGCGAAGAGCAGCACGGTGGCCATCAGGGCGAGGTTCATCGGGCGGGGTGTGGCGGGGCCGGTGTCCGCGTCCGGGCCGGTGGGCTTGTGGCTCGTCAACTGGCGCCACAGGGCCGGGAGTTGGGTCAGCACCATCAGGACGCCGCCGCCGGCCACGCCGAGGGCCGCCGAGCGGACGCCCCAGTGGGCGCCGAAGGCGTACATCCCGGCGATGATGCCGATGTTGTACGCCACGTAGATCGCCGCCGGGGCTACGAAGCGGCGGTGGGCCCGGAGGGCCGCGCTGCAGTAGCCGGCTAGGCCGAAGCTGAGGACGCAGGTTGCGGTGATGCGGGTGCAGCTGATTGCCAGGGCGGGGTTGGGGAGGCCGGGGGCCAGGGCTTCGACCAGGTAGGGGGCTGTGCCGATGAGTAGTGCTGATACGGCGATGAAGGCCAGGGTCAGGCGGGGGAGGGTGGTTGCCACCAGGGCTCGTACCGGGTCGCCGGGGGCGCCTTGCGCTCTGCGGGCCAGGGCCAGACTGAAGGCCGGGATCAGGGCGAAGGCGAGGCCGTCTTCGATCAGGAGGGTGGCGGCGAATTCCGGGATGGTCCAGGCGACGAGGAAGGCGTCTGTTTCGCTGCCGGCGCCGAAGAGGCGGGCCAGGGATTGGTCTCTGGCCAGGCCTAGTAGGGAGCCGGTGATGGAGAGGGCGGCGGTGATGAGTGCGGCTTTGGCCAGGAAGCGGCGGGAATCGGGGGCGGGGGTGTCTTCGGAGGTGCGGGCCGGTGGGAGTACGGGGGCGGTGTCGGTGGGTGGTTGGGTGCTGCGCCGTCGGGGCTGGTCGCGCAGTTCCCCGCGCCCCTTTAGGGGGTTGGTGCCGGCCTGTGTGTCGCGCCTCGCGGCGGAGCCGCTGATTGATGCAGTCCCGCGCCCCTTTGGGGGGTTGGTGCCGGCCTGTGTGTCGCGCTCCGCGGCGGAGCCGCTGATTGATGCAGT
>Ga0307515_10022687_pt1 | contig 11047 bp, 11 predicted proteins | sample 17_EM_MG_FD_194513 | JGI IMG/M metagenome (GOLD analysis project Ga0307515, IMG submission 194513) | Populus trichocarpa ectomycorrhiza microbial communities from riparian zone in the Pacific Northwest, United States - 17_EM | ecosystem: Host-associated > Plants > Roots > Unclassified | place... | reverse complement strand
TTGGCCTATAATTAAAAAAAAAAAAAAAAACAACTAAGTGTGCCTAGGTCTGGAAATCCAAGCCCACATGCTTGAGAGAGTTTTTTCTTCTTCTTCTTTTAGGAGTGGACGTTGTTCTCTCAAGTTTTTCTTATATATAATGGAGTGGACGTTGTTCTCTCAAGCCCACATGCTTGAGAGTTTTTTCTTCATCCGGAACAGGTAGGAATATTCCATGACACATTCAAAGATTTTACAGAGGCAGAATTGGATTCTTTTTTCTTTTTCTTTTTCTTTTTTAACTCGGGGTGTCCGGGCCAGCTTACGCGTACCACAACTAATCCCCGGACCTACTGAATATCCTGCAAACCCAGTAGGCAGGTAAGAAACCGCGAGGGTGACAGGCATGCAAATACCTCTAGGTCACAAGCCTCAGTGCGGGTTCTTTCTAATTCATATGCAAGAGCATGCAGATAAAAACCGATCCCAACACGTGAAACCATGCAAATGTAATTTATAGGAATGAGATTGAAAGAAATACAAAGTTCAGTGACTGAAATAAAAAATAAAAACTTCAATGATCTTAAAATAGGAAAAACTAGCTATAAATTGTGGGGTGAATATGTTAACGTGAGAGGACAAAACAATGAGGCTACCGTTAATCCCCATTCTATTTCTTTATACTGTTAATGAGTAAGTAATTCAACACCGGGTATGTTACACGGAAGCCTGAGCAACCCAAGCAAAATTCCTACATTTTCCAAGAGAATTAAGTCCAAGCATACAATGCTACCCACTTTTGTGGGTTTTTATTTATTTATTTATTATTATTATACATAAATACCATCACTCATCAAGGTTCAGCATTTTCGGTTAGATTTATTTATTTTCCTTTCAAAACCAGGTGAACATGTTCATTTTAATTGGCTTTATGCTTTTCATAGCTTGTTTTGGTCCATCATCACCCTCTCTTAGCCACAAATAATTTTAAAAAACCACAAAACACTTCTCCTAGACTACATAGAAAGTTTAATATTCATTTTAATAACCAATCAAAAAAAATAAAATTGTAAGAGTTTCTTTCTTCTTTTCTTTTTATAAAAAAGAGCTAGCTTTTGCATCTATGATTATTTTTGGTTTTCAAAAGATATTGGATTTACTTTAAGGTGGTTTATTTTTGTCTGAATCGGTCCAATTCAATTAGTTTTAACTTTTTGAAATCAAAACCGAACTAAACTTTTTTTCTTGTTTTAAAATTTAAAATTTATGGTTTTTTTCTCAATTCAATATTTTTAATTATTTATTTTTAGTTTTATCCGCTGATCGATTTTTTTCTCACCCAGTCACCCACCTTTATATTTCCACAAGCCAATAATAAGCACTCAAAAGCTCCAGGTAGAGAAACTCACATATACAAAGACAACTTTCTTGAGCAATTTTGAGTGCATTTTCGACCATAAATTTTGAAAAAAGGAGCCATCTCTTAATCATTTATGTCATCTTAGTTTCTATTTTAAGCTAGCATCTGTTTAGTGTGCAGGCAACAAGGGTGTTGCCGGAGGAATTTGCAAGAGCAAATCACTAGACATTCTCTCCAGTTTATGAGATGGCAGAAAACAACATGGGTTGTTGGCTTGCATCAGGACCCGGCGTCAGAGGCCCTGGTCACTAGTTTTATTCATGACGGAGGGACTTGTGGATTTCTTTAATGATTTTATGTACAACAAACAACACTGTGAAGCCAAGCTCCGAGTCATCAAATCACCGGGTCAACCCATCAGGTTAGATCGAGATTTCATAACTATACTTGACTCGTACAGACTTTAATAATGAAATCAAAATGAAATCTGAACGCAGGAAAGCAAAATGAAATCACATTCTCGCATTAATAGCAAAATGCAATAGCCAATTCTATCTTTGTTGCTGTTGTTGATTATCATTTCCTGGGATTACAAAACCAAATGCTAAGAAAGCAAACACAAACATTATATCCTTGTTTCCACGCAGGTAAACTCAACAACAAAATGGACCACTACAAAATTTTGATCAGGCATCACTTGTCAAGAAGCAAAACATGGACCTCAATTTTCTCCCAGCCAGGCTCACCCCCCAGAAATTCTAGGAGCTCGCTTCCAGGGTTAACCTTTCACTTTCTCTTGCTATGTCTCACAATTTCAGTAAAATAACCAAAACTATCCTACTCGCCTTTCTCATGTTGGTAACCTGATGCCTTTCCAGTTCTGCCAATTAGATATGGCTCCAGCATAGAATCATCACCGTGCATGTCAAGACCATGATAAGACCGAGTTGCAAAATAATCTGCCCCGGATCGCACTGTGCCCTTGGTGAGAGAATTAGAACTTCTGTCCTGCAATTTTAGAGCCTTCTCTGTTGCATTTGCCAAAGCTAGAACTCCTTCATTTTCTTCTTCTTTTTTCTCTGTTTGTGCAACAATTCAAATATTTTGTTAAATCACTACAGCATGTAAGATGTGGAATGAATGCATCAATGGAATTCTCAAGAAAGTTTAGGTAAGGTTACAATAAGTTCAACATCTCAAAGCAAATCATGGTCCATAATTTGAAAAAAGAGAACCCAAGACTCACAAATATGAGAAAATAATGGATGATGAATCACCAATTCATCTAGTGCATTTTTCACTTTGCTTTCCATCACTATACCACCATTAATAATAATAAACATTTACTATTTCATCAAGAAAAAAAAAAAAAACTAATGCTGAAACAATGAAGAGTAATAAATTCCAACATGCTTTTCATCCATGACACTGCAGAAAACGAGGATAGAATTATGGTATTATCCTCATGGCCTAGTCCCTTTTCTATCATTAACAGAAGTAAACAACAACAGCTTAGACAATCATGCATTATTTCCAAGTTTTATCATTCAAAGGTACAACTCCAATAATCCACATGCAACAGAGAACTGGAAGCAGGTAAGACTACCTTGCAAATCAAAATCTTCAACATATCTGCCTTGCACAAAAGAAAACCGTGCTTCTTCAGAGTAACTCTTCACTTCCACTGGAGATGAAGTAATCAAATCCCTGAATTCCATCACATATGCTCCTGTCCATTCACTTCCTCTGCAAAATGCAATTCTGATAAATGAGGATTTGGAAGTGAATGAATACCCAGAATTCCCGGGATGATGAATTCTATATGTAAACATAAATTTTGGAATGCAATTACTCTCCCTCCAAATCCCCTCCTCCATCCACCTTACAATGCCAACTCAAAAGTCAAATCACGGTCTATATGTTGCTCTGATGTGGCATCACTCTGTTTTTAAGGGAGAGAGAATAAAATGGAAGAGATAGAGGTTTATTCCAGTGAAGAGGATTAATGAACTGCTGGACCTATTGCCGCTGCTTTAGTAAGTATGATGGATAACCTGCTTAGCCTACTCTTCTAACTAGATGGCAGAAGCACCTGCTATTAGACTATCCCTTGGGTTTCAAAGGAGGAAAAAAAATTGGAACCACATAACTTAACCTATTAATAATGAGGCGGAACAGAACAAAAGGAAAAGAGGAGATCGATGAGATTTACAAAATAGAAGTTGGATTAAGCATTTTGCTAGGAAGTCAATTTTTAGCTTGCAGGTGTAACAAATTCAAACCTGTTGAAAGCTAGCATGGCCTCAAATGGAGTAATAACTGGAGCATAGAAGTCTTTGCTATCCAGTAGAGCAGTTTGGGCACAGGAGACATAGATAAAAACATCACACTGCCACAAACAGAATATAGTCATTATGCAACTCAAAATTCTAACATCCATAACTAAAAGTAGACAATCTTCCGAGTCAGATAATTGGGTTTACTTCAGGGAAGTTGGCAAGCTTTGCAGGATTTGGCCTTCCCATGACAAGAGTATAGACCTTTTTCCCTGCACCAGTGATCAGGTCTTTCATCTGATGGATCATATTGAGGTAACCAGCTGCACCAAATGGAAGCACATTGAACAACTGATTGTCTATACTACATTAAGAATAGAACACTAGTAATACATTATCTATAAGCATACAGCATGTATTAGTCCCAAAGAAGTAAGAAGAAGAAACTTTGTAGTATTCCAGATATCATGTAAAAATGGTCTTGTTGTCTTAAAGCAAAGCTAAAATGAACAGATCTTATTAGTTATTAGATGTTCATTCTCCTAGGAATATTAGAATTCAACTTCAAAACAATTTTTAGAATGAACTCAAAGGAATAACCATATACAAGCAGGATATCCCATAGTCATTCAAAGTCAAACCCAGGAATAATTTCCAGATTCTGGTAAGATTTCCCATCAATGGGTGTTTATTATTCTAAGACAAACTCTAGGAACTAAAGTCAAAGAAAGACCAATAGATAAGAACTAGAATAGTGAAAAAAGTGCAGATCACCGGAGTTTGACTACATGCACATCTAAGCGTGGTGTTTGTATATATACATATATACATTGCACATATGCACATAGAGACATAAAAGGGGATAAAATTAAGAATCCAGTTCTCAGCAGGTAAAAGAAACGTCTTGAAAGAAGAGTGCAGAACATGAACATGCTCAGGATTCAGGAATAAATGGCAGTGCATTTCAGAACTGCACAGGAGCCAGAGTTCCAGACTGGTATAAAAGTGGAAGTTAAATGGTAAAATAATGAAATGCTGGAAAGATGACCCCCCAGGAATGCAAAACCACAGATGTAACTATAAATACAAAATTAGATAAAATCACCAGAAATGACATACCTACTCCGAGAGTTCCCACCAAAATCCCAACAATGTTAGCATCTTTTGCCTTCTCCACTAGGTAATATCTGCATGTAATATCACTAACACAATGAACCAAGCAACAGAGCTACATGACATGAATACAGAAAATTAGGAGGAAAAAATTCAGAGAAGAAGACAAAGGGAGAACAAAACTTTTATCTCATAAATAATACCTACGCTTCAGAATCCTTCTCTGTTGAGATAAATCTGTTCCCAAGAAATTTCCATTGGCATCATATCTGACTAAACCCACCGCCACCAAATCAAATTCAGCATTTGTTTAAGAAGATAAAAGAAAAGAAATACAGCTGGCATATTTTAATATTGGATAGTACCCAATTATGCAGATGCTTAACTGAAAATGTTTCACATTCTGAGCAATTAAGCAAATAATTTTAAGGACTTAGGATATCAACTGACAGGCCAGAGCAATCAAATCAAAATATTTTGAGGTTCTCACAACCATACTAGCAAATAAGCTCAATGAGAAAAATACATGCAAAAGCATAGCTTGAGTTTAAAAGGAAAAACACCATATCAATATTATCAGAAGATAAACGGGAATGGAGCTAACATGGCTTATAAATAAAGGCAGTTAAGCAACCAGAAACTGAAAATTTTCTAGGTTGTGGGGAAGAATTGTAAACACAAAACATACACACAGAAGCACAGTAATACAAACAAGAATATCTCCACCACCATCAGAATGCAGGCACCTGAATTTTGGTAAAGCAACAAATGCAAGTTATTCATTAAGCAAACACACACATGTGAATATCCAAAAAACAATTCACAGAAAATTTAATGCAAACATGGCAACAACTTCTACCTATTTCGCATCCATTGAATGTGAGTACAACATTTGCAAATGCTGAATTGTCCGAACCAATCCATAAAAGCAAGTAGTCCTCCATTTTTTGTCCACTAGGTAATTCCCAGCTCAAGCCTCCAATGGTGTGTCTAGAACAAGCTGCCACACCAAGTTCATTGCTAACCTCACCATCACCAACTGACCTGGGAAGCCCACCAGAATCTTTATGGCAATCGGGAGGATTTATTAATGGACACATAACTTCCGCAAAATGAAATACAGTCTTGGTTTTGGACCCAGATAGTGTGGATGCTGCTGCTACCAGTTCCTCTCTGATATATGGAATTGCATGTGCATATTCCAGTCCAAAAAGCACCTATATCCAAAAATAAGTAATTGCGCAATTGTGCTTGCTGGCAGTAAGCTATGCCAGAACAATCAATTCTTTAAACTTCAAAACACACATTTATCCTAAGATCCTATCATCCAATGTCATAGTTGCCATGAATATACATAGCAACATTATGTTGTACCAACAAAAGTCTTTGTTACATGGATAGTATATCTCAAATAAAGGTGTCTTTTATACCTTCAGAATTATAAGACCCCCAAATTATTAGCAGACAAGAAAATCAGTAACTTCATGTTTGATTTTTTGTTTCTTTTAGGCTCAAGGGTAATCAATGCCTAATATAGCTCCAGGCACACACTAGCCAGCTAGTAGAGTTAGTAAGGGATTCTTCCAACAAGACTCAATCAATCTCCTTCACTGCGGATGGAGAAATTTACAAGCAAAAAGGAATTTAAAGCACCAACTCAACTTGATCATCACAATTTTGAACTTAACAGCTACAGAGAAGCCACTAAGATTTTCTAGACTGTGATGGACAAGCAAGCAAATTATGAACCACCCTACATGCTCATCATAAGTTCAACTACAACTACATTGCTCAAATCACGATAAAGTAGTACCACATTGCCATGTGGATCGCTTAAAAAAATTCGTACATTGCAACATTATATCATACCAGAAAGGGCTTGCTGTTATTTGAGGCATAATTCGATAAACTTGCAGCACAACTTGATACATCAATCATAGCTTTTCCAAAAACAAAGAAAGCCGGAAGGGTCGATGTCCTGCCAAAATCAAACACACAAAACATAAAAAAAAAAAAAAAAAAGAACAAACAAGCTGAAATGTAAGAAATGAAGATAAAAAGTAGTACTCACGGGCTAAGGCAAGTGTGTCCGTAATGAATAACACAATCAGCATTGATACGCGAAGCTCCTACTTCATCAACACAACAACTTCCATACGTTGAATCCGCCATTACAAACAAACTAACCCCAATTTGTTCTTTCAGTTTCGCAATTTTCTCCCTCAAAGCTCTCACCACTTTAGTACAATCCTTCAGTAACTCATCTGGAAACTATATTTTTTTTTAAATAATGATATATAATTAGCAGAGAAAAAGAGAGGTTTTAGCCATGTAATTAATTATTATTAATTACCTGTAAAGCGACTCTGGTGAAGTTTCTGCTGTGAATGAAATCCACTGTCCGGTCAATTTCGTAAATTTCCATCAAATCCATGCTTAAACTTGAAGTACAAAGCCTTCTCTTTCTGCTGTCTGCACTGGAGAAGGAGGAGGACTGGAAGAAGCGTGCACAAACATTAAACAAACAGACTTTAACACTAACATAGATAGGAGTGTAAGAAAAATAATGGTCCTAATGGGCCAGGAAATCCGGCCCATTAAAGTTAAACCGCCTTAATCGCCAAAATAAAAGAGCCCAAACCATATAGGTACGTTTTTCTTTTATCCTCTCTAATTCCTCTATTCTATCTTCAGAAAGAAAGAAAAGACAAAGGTAAACACAACAGTGACAAAAATCGCCGGAAAGTTCTACGGCTTTCAAAATCACCGGTGAGTTATACGGATTTAAATTGAGCTTTTTTGGTTGCAAAAAATCGATTGGAATGGAGATTCTCAATTTCTATTGTTTATACTTTCTGTTATTATTTGTTGTTGATATATTTTTTAAAGTTTTTATCGGGAAAGGTCATTTTTCCAGTCTCTCTCTTTTTAAAAAAAAGAAGAAAGAAATTTGTTTTTCCTGTTGCGGAAATGAATTAAAATATGTTTGTTAGTAATCTTTCAGGGTAAAATTTAGGTTCTTAGAAAGAATACTGAACTGTATCTTAATGTATGCGGGTAACTGTATACGCCGCAGCAGCACAGGTATTGTGTTTGTCTTCACCGGATTCTTGCTCATAACTTGTTGTGGTTATAATATCCTGACTTTTCTGCAACCAAATGCAAGGACATGTGATCATAATTTGAGTACTTTTTCTATTGTTTATACTTTCTGTTATTATTTGTTGTTGATATATTTTTTAAAGTTTTTATCGGGAAAGGTCATTTTTCCAGTCTCTCTCTTTTTAAAAAAAAGAAGAAAGAAATTTGTTTTTCCTGTTGCGGAAATGAATTAAAATATGTTTGTTAGTAATCTTTCAGGGTAAAATTTAGGTTCTTAGAAAGAATACTGAACTGTATCTTAATGTATGCGGGTAACTGTATACGCCGCAGCAGCACAGGTATTGTGTTTGTCTTCACCGGATTCTTGCTCATAACTTGTTGTGGTTATAATATCCTGACTTTTCTGCAACCAAATGCAAGGACATGTGATCATAATTTGAGTACTTTTTGAAAAAAGACTGTAACAAATGGAAGATGGATGGTGCTGGTTCTTCTATTAAGTCTTCGAAATTTTATCAATTTAAGCTATTCTTTAGTGACGCTTCAAGTTTGAAATTTTAGGTTTTTTTTTTGGGAGATTTAATGCATCCCCAAAGAGAGGGTTGAAAGATTGGTCTAGATGGCGAGCTGCATTCAGACAAATGTTCACCGTCCTTCTCTCTTTATTCCAAAAGTTTCGCAATCAAGGTGTCAAAATGATGCACCGTTGTGTGTTTTACCATTGCCCCGTGTTAATGGTTCTTCTATGAAGTCTTTGAAATATCCTCCAAATGGTTTGATGCAACAACAATTTGCCACTTTATTGAAGCACCAAAAAAGTGAGCCTGTGGTGAAGTACCGGAATGGCTCAGCTGTTTGCTTGCTTGGTGGTGAAGATAAGTCCGAAAAAGACAACCAGGTACCAGGCCTCTTATTTAAGTTTTTGTTTGGTGTGCGTGGTTGCTTACATATTTTTTTCAGTGATATTTCTGAGATTTTAATTTTGTAGTAGGTGTGTTATGCTTTCCAAAGGGATCCCTGACATAGTTGTTCTTGACCATATAATAATTTGATTGAATGCTGTGGGATATTGATGGTTACGCGGTGCCCTTTTTTAGTGAGTGTGTGTGTGTGTGTGTGTGTGTGATAGTGAAGGGCATTAAACCAATGTGTGAGTGTCTGCTTCTTCTGCTAACCTTGGGCAAAATATTCTTGTTTTCTCACTTTTCTTCCTTGTCATCTAGGTGACTTCTTTTCCTGCTGTTTGCATGAGTGGAATCTTATTTATATGCTTGTTTGTTTGTTTGTTCTATAATTTTATGCGATAGTGAAGGGCATAAACCGAATGCTGTATTTGGGCCTTGAAAATTGTTTTGTATGAGAGGGAGGGAGGGATTTGATGTCTAAGAGAGTACTGTACTTGTGAGTCATTTCTGTAAGCCTTGGTCATGATTAAGGAACACTGTATATGTTTGACTGATCTTCTTAATTGTAGGGACTTGCGTGGAATCCACTTGAAAAAGCTATGGGAAGTTTCAAGGGACAATCAATAGAAGATATGCTGCGCCAGCAGATTGAAAAACGAGAATTTTATGATGGAGGCAGCGAAAAAAATCCACCAAGTGGTGGTGGTGGTGGTGGTGGTGGTGGGGGTGGAGATGGTTCTGGAGAATCTGAGGATGAAGGTCTTGTTGGAATCATTGATGAAACCATGCAAGTGATATTAGCTACTATTGGCTTTATCTTTCTGGTAATAATATCTTTCTTTTCCTCTGCTTTGGTGCATATGGGTCGCTCAAGGCACTGTTTTTTTTCAACTCAATGTTTCAATTTGCAAGTTTTTGAGCATATTTATCTCTTATGGAATAGAGAGTTGCCATAAAAGGTTCTTGAAATAGACTAACATCATTTCAGCTAGTTACTAGCCCAAAACTGAACTAATAGTATTTATTTACTAGCTACTGATTCTCGGCTGTTTGCTGCTTTTGTGTGTGTCTGTGTAAAACAAAAGTGATTGGCAGTAGTGTTATTTCTAATGCAGCGAGGAATGAAGGTTTTCCTAACTGGAAAACCTTCATTCTTTGTTTCTAAATGATCACTGAAAATCTCCCCTGCTTGAAAATGCAACCTAGTCTCTTTTTGTTTTTATTGGAAGACATTTTTTTTTTATTTTTAATTCCAAAAGTATTTGCCTCTGTTGGCTTGTGTGTGCAGCTATGTTTTTTCTTTTACTCTTGCAAGCCACAGCCCTATGATAAATCTCTATTCCTTCGAAGTTTTTCATGTTTTATATTACAATGTATCACCTGAAATGGTTTGAACCATGGTCGCTTCAGTTGTCTACTAGAAATACTTGTGTTGCACTGCATTTAACTTTTTTAGCCCAATTACTGCAGTATGTCTACATTATCAGTGGCGAGGAGCTGACTCGACTAGGGAAAGATTATCTCAAGTTTCTCTTTGGAAAAGGCAAAAGTGTTCGTTTGAAGAGAGCCATGAACAAGTGGAAAAGATTCTTCCAGTCGTGGAATGAGATGAAGGAAGAAGATCCATTTTGGTTGGAAAAGGAGATTATCAACACCCGGACATGGTTTGACAGCCCAGAAAAATACAAGGAGATCTTCAGGTCTGTTTGATCCTCTAATGGCAACAGTAATCTAAGCCCTGCTGGTATCAATTTTCTGGTCCGTACTTGGCATTATTGGTTCTACATTGGAGCTAGCAAGACGTTCCAGATCCCATGAGGTAAAAGGCCATAGATGTAAGCCACAAGGGGCTTGATGCCAGATTGTGGGTTAGTAGCTTTCAGTTTTGTATAAGATTTGAAATATGAGATCAGGGGAACACTAAATTACTGGAACTGTTAATTGATTTTGAATGAAGCGAATGACTTTGTAGTCCTTGAGTTGCAGTGTGACCTTTCCTTTTGATATTTGAGTTTTATCATCCAAGACCATGGAGTAGATAAAAGCATCCTTTTCTAGGTCATGCATGCTCAAGCTAGCGACTTGGACGAGTAAGCATTCTAAAATGCTATACGTTTCTTACCAGAATTTGGATAGATATCTGCTGGGATCTAAACTCCGATCATAATAGTAAGATATATTGTCTCCTAATTACTGCCAACTAGAGTCCAACACGTCTTCAGCAACAAAATGGAGGTAGACGTTCTTTATCCCAAATCCAACCCCTCCCTTCAATATACTGCTATTTGCTAACAACTCACCCCAATACCTGT
>Ga0307515_10022685_pt1 | contig 11048 bp, 1 predicted proteins | sample 17_EM_MG_FD_194513 | JGI IMG/M metagenome (GOLD analysis project Ga0307515, IMG submission 194513) | Populus trichocarpa ectomycorrhiza microbial communities from riparian zone in the Pacific Northwest, United States - 17_EM | ecosystem: Host-associated > Plants > Roots > Unclassified | place... | reverse complement strand
ATTATATCTTGCGGCGCTAAGTATCCCTAATATTAACCTAACCTATAACCTAATTAATCTTTAAATTATATTCCTATAACTAAGGCATTCCTAATACTGCCTTATTATTTCCTAATAGTAATATATTAAAAAACATCTTAATTTATCTTCCTTTAATAGTTATCTAAATAGGTCCTATTTTAAGATTAATAATGCCTCCTTTATAGGCTATTAGATCTCCTAAAATCGTTACTAATAAATAAGGATATTCCTTTTTCCTATATAGTAACCCTATTCTTTTAACTACTATTAGCAAGATATGGTTCCTTATTACTCCACTATCTATTAATGCCTCAAACTATTAATTTTGCTACTTAACTTATAAATTTAGGTATCGTCCTTAAATTTCTTTAAGGGTCTAAGGCTCTACTACTAGTTCCCTCTAGTTTTATAGGCCTCTACTTTTCCTAACTATTAGCTGCTTAATCCTATTTATACTTAGTCCAACTTAGGCCAATACTTAGTTCGCTTTTTATCTTTAATATACTATAGATAGGTATTCTCTAAATATTCCTACCATTATTATCTATCTAGGCATTCTTTCATAAGGAATCTTCCTAGCTAAAGTATTAAGTCCCCTTATTCTTAAACTTCTACTAGGTGCCAACTATGCATATACTTAGCATTTTAATATTTCGCCTTATTTATTAACCAATATATCCTCACTAGATATTTTTAATTCTTATCTTTTAGTGCTCTATATATATTACACGCATTATCTATATATACTATCCACAATAGTATATAATATACTTGTTGTCTTAGGTTAACTCTTAGCTCGTTTTTATCCTTAAGTTTAAACCTTTCTTATATTAATCTAAGCGTTATAACTTTATTCGTAGGTACTAAGATTTATCTTTCACTTCTCTAGTCCTCTAATTACTCCTTTAAATCTTTTAACATTATAATTAAGGCTCCTTTAATATAAGTTATAGCCTTTTCTATAATTAGGTAGTCTTAGATAGCTTTCTTATCTAACTATATATAGAAATCTTCCTACTCATCATTATATCGTTATCTATACCACTTTTAGTATAATCCTTTAAGTATATACGGCTTATCCATAAGGAAGTATTTCCTTATTACTACGTCGTAATAGCCCTTTATATATCATTCTTTAAACCTAGTTAAAATCCCTAGATCCTCTTCTTATTCCAGTTTAGTAAGCTACTTAACTCTTAGTATGCCTACTTTCAGCCTATTAGTAACCTTTTATATAGGTACTCTATCCCTTATACGTCCCAATATACTAGATCTCTTATCTAGTTTCTGTTCTTACTATAAGGTAATTCTTACTCTAAATTCCTCTATAGTTTCCTTTCTTTCGCGCCTTATAAGTAGATCCTTAAAGTCATTATACTTCTTAATCTTAGTATTAACTTTTTAATCTTTAGGCTAAACACTATATTCCCCTAGTAAGTCTTCTAGGTCTATATATCTGTCTCCTAGTCTAACTACTATTTATATTACAGATTCTCTAATCTATAAAGAAGCCTCTTACCTCTTACCTATAGGTGTCCTTATTTATACTCCAAATTCTTAATCCCTTAAATTCTTTAATCCTAAGCTTACTTCTAACTTAAGCTTAGCTCCCGCCTTAGTCTAACTAGGCATCTATAGTGTTCTTATCTCATCTTAAGAGTCTTAAATCTTATCTATCTTATCTTAAGAATCTAATGCCGTTAGGAATTCTTATCCTAAGCTCATTTATATATTTCTAAACTAAGCTACTACTCTACTCTATTAGTTTTCGTCCGTTATAGGTCCTTAAGCTATCCTTATCCTATTTACGGAATCTTAGATCTCTCTTATCTTATCTTAAGAATCTTAAGCCTTTGGCCTTTTACCTTTATTAAGTAGTAAGCTAGCACTAGCAGTCGTCTACTTACTTAATCCTCTTTAGATATTACTCCTTCTATCTTATAAAGCGATAAATACCATATCTAATGGTATTATAATGCCCATTACTAAACCTTACTCTATAGCGGTCCCAGTCTCTACTTTTATAATTACGTTATTAAGGTTCAGATACCCCTAGTTAGTTCCTTTACTATCCTTATCGCTATTAATTAATAAGTACTCTAACTCCATTATTATTATTGCTAATTATTGTCCGCATATTGCTATAATATCTTAATCCAGCTTATAGAGTTAATCTTATTCTTTATCTAACTCTTTAGTTTCTCTAAGTCCTCTTAACTTTAGCTCTTATAGCCAATAGCTTACGCCGTACTTAGCATCTTTATAAATTTGGTATACGTTATTATAATAAAACGCGAAACTTCTAATTAAACACTCTTTTGTTCCTTACAGTACACTATTATCCCTCTATACGTATATATTTTCTACTAGTCAGGTTCCCTTTATTACATAGTAACTCTAACCATCTTTATAATCCCTTACAAAATAACCCTATTTCCCGCAATTCATATAAGCTCTATCTCTAAACCACTAACTTTGCTATAAAGTCCGCCTAAATGTCTTCTACTACTAAGATCCCTAGTTTAGCCTTTACTCCTTAGTCCTATAATTACTAAATCCTTAACTTCTAGGTTTCTATAATTTCTTACTCCATCTCTTATAGGCTTCTTTAGTACTACTTAGGTCTATTGGCTCTGCGCTATACTATAGTTTCTAACTTAGCTTTAATTGTTGCGTACTCTACGTCTTATATAACTATAAAACTCTATCCTAACCTCTCTTAGTCTATTCCCTTTAGTAGATCCTATTATTAATCTTAATTGCCTAATCTATTAAGTCCCTTAGGGTATCCGCATCTTCTATTAGAATAATTACATCCTAAACTTTAGCCTTAAGTCCCTGTTTATACTATACTATAAGCGCCCTATTATTCTACTTAACTTATATAGCTAGCGTTTAAAACTGTGTTGTATACTTAATTACTAAAGTTTATTGCGTAATATTTTGGAGTTTTCTTTCTACTGTAGTTACTACCTCTAGATCTCTAAACATTTATATAAGTCGCTCTATAAATCCGTTTTAACTTAAGAATATAAACCGCACCTCTTAGTTAGTAGTTATTATTCTATTTGCTTGTATTTCTATAAGGTAAGGCTTAAACTATTTAAGTGCTCTTCCTAATAGGAATAGTCCCGCGTAAGCTATTTAATCTATAGGTATTACTAGCTTTACTCCTTCCTACGCTACCTTAAAGTGCATTTGCGTAAGAAATCCTTTAAGCTTTAATCTTTCTCCTAAGAATCTCTTAATTAATAGTAACTTAACCTTTGCTACTCCTATCCCGTTAATCCTTTATTTAAGTGCCGCATTATTCTCTATTAACTAGTTAACTATCTCTTATAGTTATCTAACCGTCATAGGTTGCTGTAAGTTAGTATCTGCTATACTAGTATTACCTCCTAACCTTAAAGTAGTTGCCGCCGTCAATAGCGTCGTGGTGGCTGCTTTTAGTGGCATATTATTTGACTTATTAAAACCGTAACTAGGTAGTAATTATGTAACGGAACCTTGTAGCAAGTACTACGATAGGCTCGTTATTAGGCTAGGTGTGTAGGTATTGCAAGTAAGTTAATAATGTAATAATAACTGGTGGAGTGGTTGCCTAATAGATTAACTCTAATTATATTCTAAGAATTACTATAAGGAAAGAACTATCTAGAGTAGGGACTGTGGTCCTTTAAATATATAACCGTACTCCTAGGAAACCCTCCTTATACATAAGGTACGTATACTCTATTTACTCTATCGCGGATTATATAGATTATATAGATTATACAGATTATATCACGTGACTTAGTTACCATTTCTTGTTATATGGTTCTACTAGATCTATTCTGGACCGTGCCTATATTAACTAACTAGCTTCTTCTAACTCTTCTCCAAGTAGTTGTAATATTGTACTTAAAGCGTCCATAACATAAACATTAATATAGTATATATACCCATCTATATATAAAGACGGGTACTCTAGAAACGTTATATAATACTTAATAACCTATATTATAAGCGGATTAGTAATAGCTTATATTAAAAAAGTTGGTTCTTTTAGTATCTGCTATATTATTATATTAGGATGCTGTTTTAAATATATTATAGCTATCTTATATCCGCTACTATATCCTAAATAGGTTCCTCCTCAATTTCTATTACGTTTAGAATAGCTTCTAACTCTTAAAGCGCTTACTTAGCTATCCCCTCCTATAAACCATCTCTATTTTATAGCTCTAGAAGATTAATAAGATATATAAAGTTAGGTAAGATATTATCTAGAATATATTAGGAACATATTATAAACTCCTTTTAGTTATACTAAACTATTTTAATGTAGTAGTCTAGGGTGGTAGAGTCGCTTACGTTGTTAAAATTGGTGGGAAAAGGTCGCCTATTAAATAAAAGTTTATCCGACTTTCGGTTTCGCTAAGCTCACCTAGTGGTAACCTCAACCCCTTTTTTACTTGGCGCGACCGGCGGTATCGGACACGTAAGCAGAGCTTTTAAACCAGGGTAAAAGTTAAGTACCGCCGACCTTTTTCCGGTGGCTCCATCGGTAACCATGCTTAACTCAGCTGCACCCTGGCCTCGGACCCCTCAATGTAACCTTAGAACACTCGTGAGCTGGGGGGCGAGCTCGGGAATTCCTCCCTGCCCTATGCGGATTGCTAGCGGCTTGGCATAGAACATATGAGGAGAACGTTTACCCTTTCCATACAAATTGTGCCTAGACGCTAGCAATACGTACAGGGGAGGGGGTTGTAATTGGTTTTCTTGGAACAGCGGCGCCTGAGTGTGGAGGGAGTGCGGATCATTGCCGGGTAGCGGTTATCGATAATCCGCCCCAAACATTTACGGCAAGGAGCTGCACATTTTCCTCCTGAATAGGCCGATTGGCAACTTCCGCGCTTTCTGTCAATAGACTGTCAGGACATTTTTATATTGGTGGCTTGGTATCTTGAGCCCTTTTCAATCCTCTACCAGTTCGTGCGCAATCGCTCTGAATCAAGAAAACACTTCTGCTGCTGCTGTTCAGCCCTTTTTCATCCTCCATGTCGACCTCGAACTGTCATACCAGCACATCCTGGGCTACACATTTTCCTTGCCAGTCAAGCTCCCTCCGCTTTATTGCTAGACTCTTCTCTCAGTGCACCTTTTTTTAGCGCAATTTAATGCTTAATTGTTAGCCCGAGTAGCATAAACGTATTGCTATACTGCCTTCGGTCTAGCTAGGGTAGAATAAGATCACTCCAAGACATCTGTTTCACCGTCCTTATCTGTTCTACTTTATCGGGGCTTTAGTATATGTCTCAAATGCAGATCCAAATAAGAAGTCCAGAATGTTATACGGATTGAATATTGGTTCATGTTGCTCAGTGCCTCTCTGCCAGTATAAAGCAGCTTTTTCATCTCGTCATTCAACAGGCCATACGACCCACACTCATTTGTCGCTACCAACATTTGTCGCTACCAACTCAAGTCGCTCATTTTAATAAGTCGTAACATGGCTTTATCGCACAGATTTTCGTTCCTTATACCTTTAATTGCCCTTTTCTCCTTTACCCTCGCACTTCCCAAATTCCCGCGAGGACTGCCACTGCCAACACTACCCGCACGTCCAGGACCTCCGAAACTACCGGGACGTTCAGGGCCGCCAGGGCCATCAGGACAACCAGTGCAATCAAACGATCAGTATGAGATTTTCACCATCGATAATAATGTCCGTGGACCCATGATCTACCACGAAAACTAAGCTAACGCTTTGGTCAGTTCGAGACAGCCGAGAATACCTACCCTGTCCTTGGCACGCTTGGGCCTATGGGAGTCTACAATTCGCTCTTTTGTGCGCTATTAGCCGTCTTAGATTTTATTTGCAACGTTGGAACTAATCAGTGCACACAGGGAATATGATTGGCGGCGACCCAATGCTTAAGCGCAAAGCTAAGATGGCCCGCAGAACTGACAACGTCGTCGAACGACAGTATACTGGGCTTATTTCCGTCGTCCCTCATTCACCACCTAACGTCGCCGGCTGGGCAATCCGCTCAGAGCTTGAGAACGGCACGCCGTATATCTCTTGCGACTATGAGACCTCCACAATCGATTACTTCGACCTTTACATCCCCGAAGAGCCTATTTCATTTTGGTACGGCTGTGTCACAGACCCAGCTAGCGATATCGCTTTGCCTGCAACTTGCACTATTACCGCCACTGGATACAATCTGGCCGGTGATGTAATTGCGCGACAATCGTTTACGTATAAATGGGAACACGGGATAAGCCAACAGATGAGCCCTGGGAAGTTCGACACTACGTTTACGCATCTGCGCAAGGTGGAGTTCCAGACCGAGCCTGGATTGCTGTTTGGTACTGTGCTCGACAATGTCATGACTAGGGTATATCAGAAAAAGTAGTGGTGCAATGGCGCATAAAATGGCTTCAGCTTTTAGTAATAAGTAATTTATTGGAGCCTCACATTGACGGAACGTCGATGACAATCGCCCGCAGAATAGTCCTCTATTAATATTATCTAATAAAATACCCTTAGAAGTAGAAGTTCTGAGAAAGCTACTGTCGATCGAGGTGGCGATGACGTCACAGTCGTCATTGTCGACGTCACCCCACCCCCCTTATTTCATGTATATATAGCCTCTTTTCTTCATAGTTTATTCTACACACGAGTCGTCCTTTTATGATCCTTTTTTGCGATCAACAGCTACACTAATAGGTTTCGCACTACATATAGTATGGCTCCTCTGACCCATCCGCTTTATAATAGCTACCTTGATCCCCGGGACTGATGAACGCTCTACAGTGGTGTTCACGGCTCGGCTAAGCGCCCGCTCAGTCGCTGAGTCACACGTAACGCATACGACCCCCATCGACATTTGCGAATGTCTACGGCTAAGCCTATAGCCAAGCCGTGGACATATTTAAATGTCTTTACCCCCACTAATTAAGTCGCTAATGCGCGCGTACTATTAGCCTATTAGCCTAGCTATACGCCTATATATTTACCCTATACAGTAAGGTCACTTATCCGCTCTTACTAAGCGGCTAGTAGGTAGGTATACTTTCTCTACCTCTTCTCCCTAGTCTATACCTATGTATATATAAAAATAGGGACCCCCCCTAGGGCGCAGCTTCTCTAGCAGTATCCTATATATTTTAAAAATGCTATTAGTTAGTTATATAAAGATTAACATTATAAATAATACTAAACTATACGCTAACGCGTAAAGTATCCTTACCCTTATATATTCTAAAAGGCCTAAAAATATATCTCTAAATTATAAGCTAAAGTAGAAAGAGTTTAAGGTAGGTAGGTAGGTGCTTTATAGAGTAGTATACTTATAACTAATATATATCTTCCTATGCCTTTATAAGTAGAAGTAGTACTATAATAGTAATACTATTATAGAAAAGAAGCTACTTCTTTTCCTTATTAAGGAGGTTATAGGCTAGCTACTAAAAGTAAAAAGCTATAAGGCTAGTAATAATATACCCTAGGATAAGACGCGGCTCTCCTAGCACTTAGTTTATAGCTATATTACTACTTTAATAGATCTCTACTAGATATAAAAGGGTATAGGGATAAATAGCCACTAGTCCCCACGAGAGGATAATATTAAGGATTACCTAAAGGTTCTATAATAGAGGGACGTGTAGTAGAAAAAGAAGTAGTTTATAGATAAGGGTAGGGATATACTACTTAATAGATATATAGAGGATAAGTTTAAAAGCGTCTACCGCAAGCTATAGGCCTATAGAGACTCCTTACTAGAATACTACCTCTATATACTTATAGATATCCTACTAGGCTACTATATACTTACCTATAGTAGTAATAGGCGCTCCACTAAGATCTTAGACCTATTTGCCTTTAAGTTTAAGAGGGAAGGCCCTATACGCTATATGCCCCTAATATTTACTATATATACTAGTAAGTAGAACTAGTATAGCCGCCTTAAGACTATTAGAGCTCTATATAATAAGAAGCCGCTTATTTATATACTTAATAGGCTAGCTTTCTACCTCCTATACTACTAGGACCTTAGTAATAAGCTATTCCTAGACTTTAGTAAGCAATTAGTATAGTATAATATCCGCCTAACTAAGAGCAGTACTAGGGACTATAAAACAGCCTTCTTATATAACTTATAGCGGGAGTAGGTTGCTAAGGCGTTCTAGGCTATTAATATCTTCTTATAGAAGAAGACCTATATTAGGTAAAGTGCTAGCACTAAGATAGTAGAGCTAAAAGGGGTTAGTAAGGACCAGATTAAACGCGCTAGTAGGTAAAACTAAAAGTAAATAGTTAGCTATTATTTAAACTCGCTACTATAGGAGTTTATGCGGATAATAGCTGGCTATTTACTATAGATAGGCTACTTTAAGATTTGTAGGATAAGTATTACCCCCCCTAATATACTACTATTAACAATCTAGCTAGAGCTAGATATCTAAAAGGGTTAGTTTAGCCCTTAGGTTAGCTAAATTAACAACCTTATAGCTATAGGTACTATAAACCTCCTATTCTACCTTTAGGAGGTTATTCTATAGGACTTAGTGGTTCTCTATAAGATATTCCTAAGTAGCCTTATATAGAACCACCTAGCCTTCTAGTATAATATTACGGACGCTTTAAGTACAATGTTACGACTACTTAGAGAAGAGTTGGAAGAAGCTAGTTAGTTAATATAGGCACGGTTTAGGATAGATCCGGTAGAACTATGTGACGAAGAATAGTAACTAAGTCACGTGATGTAATCTATATAATCTATATAATCTATATAATCCGCAATAGAGTAAATAGAGCATACGTACCTTACGTATAAGGAGGGTTTTCTAAGAGTACGGTTGTATATTTAAAGGACCACAGTCCCTACTCTAGATAGTTCTTTCCTTATAGTAATTCTTAGAATACAATTAGAGTTAATCTATTAGGTAACCACTCCACTAGTTATTATTACGTTGTTAGCTTTAGTTTATATTACCTATACACCTAGCCTATTAACGAGCCTATTGTAGTTTTTGCTATAAGGTTCCATTACACAATTACTACCTAGTTACAGTATTAAATATAGAAAGTTAAACAATATGCCACCAAAAGCAGCCACCACGACGCTATTGACGGCGGCAACTACTTTAAGGTTAGTAGGTGATACTAATATGGCAGATACTAACTTATAGCAACCTGTGACAGTTAGATAACTATAAGAGATAGTTAACTAGTTAATAGAAAACAATGCGATACTTAAATAAAGGATTAACGGGATAGGGGTAGTAAAGGTTAAGTTACTATTAATTAAGAGATTCTTAAGAGAGAGATTAAAGCTTAAAGGATTTCTTACGTAAATGCATTTTAAGGTTGCGTAAAAAGGAGTAAAGTTAGCAACACCTATAGATTGGATAGCCTATACGGGACTATTTCTATTAGGAAGGGCACTTAAGTAGTTTAAACCTTACCTTACAGAGATACAGGCTAATGGAATAACAACTACTAATTAGGACGTGCGATATATATTCTTAAGTTAGGAGGGGTTTATAGAGCGACTAATATAGATGTTTAGAGACCCAGAGTTAACAACTATAGCGGAAAGAAAGCTTTAAGACATTACGTAATAAACCTTAGCAATTAAGTATATAACACAGTTCTAAACACTAGCTATATAAGTTAAGTAGAATAATAAGGCGCTTATAGCATAGTATAAATAGGGACTTAAGGCTAAAGTCTAGGATGTAATTATTCTAATAAAAGATACGGATACCCTAAGGGAACTAATAGATTAAGTAATTAAGATTAATAATAGGATCTACTAAAGGGAATAGGCTAAGAGAGGTTAGGATAGAGTTCTATAGTTATATAAGACGTAGAGTACGCAATAACTAAAGCTAAGTTAGAAACTATAGTATAGCGCAGAGCTAATAGACCTAAGCGGTACTAAAGAAGCCCATAAGAGATAAAGTAAGAAACTATAAAAACCTAGAGGTTAAGGATCTAGTAATTATAGGACTAAGGAGCAAAGGCTAAACTAGGGATCTTAGTAGCAGAAGACGTTTAGGCGGACTTTATAGTAAAGTTAGTAGTTTAGAGACGGAGCTTATATAAATTGTAGGAAATAGGGTTATTTTATAAGGGATTATAAAGATAGTTAGAGTTATTATATAATAAAGGGAACCTAACTAGTAGAAGACACACACATATAGAGGAATAATAGTGTACTATAAGAAACAAAAGAATATTTAATTAAAAGTTTCGCGTTTTGTTATAATAACGCATGCCAAATTTATAAAGACGCTAAGTACGGCGTAAGCTATTAGCTATAGGAGCTAAAATTTACAGAGTGTAGAGGGACTAACAAACTATTACGTAGATTAGATATTAAAGACGACAAGTTTAACGTAGGCGAAATATTTACAGACAACAAGGAAATAAAGGCAGTTTACTAGGAACGTACAAACCTTAGAAAAGTTATAATAGAAGTAAAGACTAAAACTGCTACAGAGCAAGGTTTAGTAACGGGCATTATAACGCCGTTAGATATGGCATCTATAGCTTTATAAGAAGGAAAGAGCAATATCTAAAGAAGATTAAGCAAGTAAACAACTGCTAGTGCTAGCTTAACCCTCAATAAAGGCAAAAGGCTAAAGGCTTAAGATTCTTAAGATAAGATAAGAGAGATCTAAGATTCTATAAATAGGATAAGGATAGCTTAAGGACCCATAACGGACGAAAACCAATAGAGTAGAGCAGTAGCTCAGTTTAAAAACATATAAATAAGCTTGGGATAAGAATTTCTAACGGCATTAGATTCTTAAGATGAGATAGATAAAATTTAAGACTTTTAAGACGAGATAAGAACACTATAGACGCCTAGTTAGACTAAGGCGAGAGCTAAGCTTAAGTTAGAAGTAAGCTTAGGATTAAAGAATTTAAGGGACTAAGAATTCGGAGTATAAATAAGAATACCTATAGGTAAGAGGTAAGAGGCTTCTTTATAGATTAGAGAATCTATAATATAAATAACAGTTAG
>Ga0307515_10022684_pt1 | contig 11048 bp, 7 predicted proteins | sample 17_EM_MG_FD_194513 | JGI IMG/M metagenome (GOLD analysis project Ga0307515, IMG submission 194513) | Populus trichocarpa ectomycorrhiza microbial communities from riparian zone in the Pacific Northwest, United States - 17_EM | ecosystem: Host-associated > Plants > Roots > Unclassified | place... | reverse complement strand
ACCAAAAATCACGCAAACTACTTCCATAGTGACAAATTAGATTTTAAAACATAATTGTTTTTTTTTTAATATCGTATTGTTTTCGATGTTACTTAGTTGCCGCATGATTTTCCCACACCCTCCTCATAACATTGTCATGCGCGTTGTCCCAGTCGAATTTGTGATGTGTATAAGTAATTTATTTAAAATAAAAATAATAAGTTATTTACAATTATATTAAAAATTTATTAAAAATAAGTCGAAAATTAGAAATTAACACCAACCTCAAATTTGTCCAACCATGCATCGATATTCGGTATCCATTCAAGATGTCTGGATACCTGACTCCATTGAAATAATGAAATCTCCATCAACGATTTAAACGCCGATGATATTACTTGGGTGACCTCAATGTTTGTGAACCTGAAAATAAACTAAATTAATGAAATATTGATTAGTTGTTCATAAATTATGTTATAATTAAAAAAAACTAAAACCGAAACAAATTTACATTGAAAAGTCGTCCTTCCAATATGCCTCGTTCTTGCGGGTGAATTTATTCCGCTGTAAAGGCACACTGCCTCTGCGCTGTGAAACCGCGCTTAAAGAGGCAGCATCGTGAGTCGCCGCAGGTGCCTCTTCTTGATCGGCACCTAAGGACATGTCATCCTCATTGCTAGAAGAACTAGTTGCGACCCTATGTGAGCGACGAGATGTTTGTGGCATTTCCAGTGAAGCTACTGTGAAATGCCGACGGACTGTAATCCATCCGCAACGTCGTCAGTGATTGTGGCATTTCTAGTGAAGCTACTGTGAAATGCTGACAGACTGTAATCTCTCCGTAAAGTCATCGGTGATTGTGGCATTTCCAGTGAAGCTACTATGAAATGCCGACATACTGTAATCTGCCGATATGGACGTCAGTGATCATGCACTGTGCATGAAAGATTATGTTGGTATTGCCTATTTACCTTCCTGCAAACACTTAAATTACAAACTGCCTGTCACACAAAACAATAACAACAGTTAACACTTATAAAATAAATATTTTGTGTTACAGTATATCATCCATAATATATATTACATTATAAAAAAATGCTTTACACTTTCTTTTATTCTGATAGTTAGTCAGAATTTTCTTCTTCTTCATCGTCAATTGAATAGTCATCAGCTCCATCGCAATCTTCAATATGCATATCATCATCATCATCATCGTCGTCATCATCATCATCTTCATCGATATTTGCTTGTCCGATAGAGCTCAAAACAACATTCAACTTCTTTGCGTCAACATCAACAAGACTATCATCAAAAACATGAAAATTTGAATTTTCTTCCAAGTCAATCGAAGGAGCAACTCGATATGATTCGACCAACTCACTAACTTGAAAGACTTCATCTCGCACACTTGTATCTTTGTTCTCATCCTGAACAACCTCGACACGACCCCTGGGTTTTGTTTTTAAAATGGATAACCAATCAACTCTTGATCGATCCTTTCTAAAGGAAGGGGTGTATATGTAATAAACTTGTTGACATTGCTTTGCGAAAACAAAGACATCGTTTACGTTGCGGAGTCTAGCTTTTGAGTTGATTTCGACCAGACCATAGTGAGGATCAACTCTGATTCCTCTGTCAGTGGTGTCATACCAATAGCATTTGAATAAAAACACTCTATTCTGCTCGTTATGATATTACAGTTCGACGACCTCTTCTAATCTACCATAGTAGTCAACTTCTAACTCACTACTAGTCGATCCCTTAACATAAACACCGTTATTGTATGTCTTTCTTCCATGCTCATATTCTTCAGTATGGAACACATATCCATTGACAAAATACCCGTTGTAGCACTTAACTTTTCTTTCAGGGCCCAGGCTTAGTGAAGACAATGACTTAGCAGCACTCATTTCCATTGATAAACCTTATATGTAATGTACAACAAAAACAGTAAACCAGAATTTTGTAATGACATACAATAACTTTGCAAGAGATAATGAGTTTGTGATAGTACTTACATGTGTTCTGAACCACGTGGCAAATTGTTCATCTTGTAATTGAAAGATCTTGGATTCGGTCAGTTGTGAGTTATTAGACAGTAAATATTGACAATGTTGCCTGCAAGGTTGTTCCAAATTATATGAGTTTATGATATTACAATATATCAATAGTATATTCTTAACAAAGTTTAATTAGTAGTACATATACTTACTGAATAAAAGGTCTCAACTTATCACAGTTAAATAGAACATAATTGTGTGCTTGTCTAAACTATATTTCCTACAAGTATCTTCCCCTTACAACATTTTTAGGTGTGGGTCGTCCAGGATTGGAGAATATTGACAAGTTCCCACTGGAAGGCACTTCACCACCATCATCATGTCGTGAAACGTGATTGATTCTCGTTCTCAAATGAGGTTCAAAATAGTACGAGATAAATGTTGAGATCTCCTCAACAATATAGGCCTTACATATTAAAGCCTTAATATGCATCTTGTTCTTAACCTTTTTCTTGAGATTGAATAAGTACCTGCATTGAATTAATCAAATATTTTCAATTAAGAAAAAAGCATGACGGTGTTGAAAATGTTCTCAAACACGTTCTTTTCTATGTGCATGATGTTAAGGTTATGGCGGAGAAGATTGGTCTTCCAATAAGGAAGCTCCCAAAAGATACTTCGCTTTACCCAATTATGGGTCAAACCAAAACCAGGAAACTTCCGCTTACCTGATTGGAGACCAAACATAATGTCACCGTACTCTGATATAACATCATGCAATTCTTCACCAGAAAGACACGGGGGTGCAACATCCTTTTCAACTTTGCCAACAAAGAAATCATTTCTGTTTTTTCTGTACCTGTGATTCGGTGGCAAGAAACGACGGTGATAGTAAAAAAAAGAAGTTTTACCTCCTTTTGTTAGCGTGAATGTCTTATTGTTTTCCATGTAGTATGGATATGCTAGTTTTCCATGCGTGCTCCAACCAGAAACCATTCCATAAGCTGGAAAATCATTGATAGTCAACATCAAAGCCGCCCTCATAACAAAATTCTATTTCCTCGATATATTATAAGTCAAAGCTCTGGAGGACCACAACCGCGTCAACTCATCAATCAACGGTCGAAGACAAACATCTATATTCCGGCCCGGGCTGATCGGACCGAGTATGACAGTAGATAAAAACATAAACTCCGGCCTCATACACATCCCCGATGGCAAGTTATAAACTGTGAGTATGACCGGCCAACAAGAATAAAAAGCAGCAAATGACCCGAATATGTTGAATTCGTATGTACATAACCCAAGACACACGTTTCTTGATTCAGCTGAAAAGTGAGGATGCACACTGTTAAAGTGTTTTCATGCTTCGCTGTCAGAAAGATGCACCATCACTCCATCAACCGCATCATGTGATTGGTGCCATGTTATGTGCTCAGCAGTTCTTGGTGACATGAATAACCTCTACAGTCTAGGTGTGATTGGGAAGTATCTAAGTTTTATATATGCCACGAGAGTCTTTCCCCTGCCAGTTTTGGGTTTGTAACGGGAATGCCCTCATGTTATGCACTTGGTCAGCTCAGCATTTTCAAGGTAGTATAACATGTAGAAGTTAGGGCACATGTCAATTTTCTGGTATCCTAAATTGAGGGGTTTCATCATAGACTTTGCAACATAGAAGTTCCTTTTCAGCCTGTTCCCTTCAGGTAAAATGCTTCTCGCCCATTTGATAATTTTGTCATAACCGACCTCACTCAATTCGTGATCTGACTTGATAGTAAACACTTGTTCTACGACCGATAATTTATTGTGGTTTGTGGAGCCATCCCATAATGGTTCGTCAGAATCTTTTAACAGATCAAAAAACCTAGCTGCATCTGTATTAGGTTCTTATTCTACGATTGGACATGACTGAAATTACCTTGATCCATTCTCAATGCATCCATAACCATATTCCTGTAAGGATTACTGTTGTCATTTGCAACTCCCTGCACGTTACTAGCACTAGAAGTTGACCCAACCACCCTTTCTCTCATTCTCTTATTACGAACAAATACTTATCTGTGTGCATACCAACACAGGTAATTCTTCATGAACCCTTTGTGTAGAAGATGCATCATTACAATATCTGGATGCATATACTTTTTATTTTCACACTTCCTGCATGGACACCTAATACTGCCTCCAGTAAAATTTCTGGGAATAAATGTTGTGAAATTAATAAAACCCTGAACCCCGTTACAATAATCCATCCTCCGCAACCCTTGGGGTGAATCTCGATACATCCATGAACGATCATCCATGACTTATATCGAACCTCTATAAAATTACGATGACAACATGTATTAATTAACTATGTTAGGTAAATAAAGTTGCAAAAATATTGGTTTACCTCGATATTATCCAACAAGCTAATTACAACTTCTCATAAATATTCATTATCAATTATCAACGTCCATACAAATTTATACATATAAATTTACTGAAGTTACAACTCCGCAATAGCATTGATAAAAATTAAAATGGACCCGTTAAACAAGCTATTAATTATTTCACCATAACACATGTAACTCGGTAATTCAACAAAGTTTCAACAATTTACAAACAAATATAATTTTACAAAATCTAAAACAAACCATAACAAGTACAAAATTATACATTCATACTACAAGTTTGTTTGAGAAATAACAATAAACATGTATATACACTGACAAAATACATATACAAAAAATATCAAATTTAAAATTAACATTTAAATGTTAAAATTAAAAAAGATAGATTTACTTATAAAAAATGATAAAATCCACAATAAATCATAACACGGATGTTGTGACCACAAAACTTAAAGAAATATGACTTGTGTTGAGAAAAGGGTGACTTTTTTTTTGGCGGGGGGTGGGGAGGTGGTTGTTTGCAGTTTGGGAGGGAAGAATTAGGATGGGGAAGAAGAAGGAGAAATAGGGGAGGAGAGGGTCAGCAGAGTGGTGGTATATTAACTTTTTTCGAGGGAATAACCGACGGACTCATTCTGTCGGTGATTCCATCGGCAATTCTGATGGAGAATTGGTCACGTCACTGTACGGAGATCCGGGTTTGAATCCCTCGGTGATTCAATCGGGAAAATCGCCCGCAAAAAGTTCCACGTCAGCGAACTGCCTTTTTTAAAATTCTTAATATTCCGTTTGTAATTACATTGGTATATACTGACCGCAGTATTCCATCGGTATATACCAACTGAATTACAGACAGAATAGTGTCCGTCGGTAATTATCACTGCAATAAACCGACATAATTATTCTGTCAGTAATTCTGTTGGTATTAAGCGAATTTTTGGTAGTGTTGTGTCTATTCATGCTACTCATTTATTGTTGGGGAGACCTTGGTAATTTGATAGAAAAACCAAACATGATAGGTTTTAAAAAATTTATTCTTTGGAGAATGATGGGTTTAAGAACATGTATTCTCTTGAGAAGGATGGAAAGACACTCACACTTGTTTCATTGTTCTCTAGACAAGTGTATGAAGACCAATTAAAATTGAAAGGAGAAAACGAAGCGAAAGAAAAAGACCAACCATGTAAGGATGTGAGGAAGAGTAAAAATAAAATGAGCCGAGAGAGAAAAAGGTTGGATTTGGCCAAAATAGGAAATAGTGGGGATTCAGCCGGGAGAAGAGAAAAGAAAAGAGAAGATAATAAAGGAAAGATGAGAAGAATAAAGTGTGGAAAAGATAAAGAAATATGTTAATTTTTATTCAAAGAGGAGTAAGATTAAGAATGCTTATTTTTCTAACATATGTAAGATTTTACTTGTGTATAAGGAGACATATTTTAACATTAATGATCTTAATCATAGTCTTTCTAGTATTTATGTTTCTTTGTTATAGGGTCCTGATGACATCTTTTTTGATGAGATTTCTAGTAGGTTGTCACTTGTTAGAAGAATTAAACATCATATTGATCTTGTATATGGAGCATCTATACCTAATCGACTAGCCTATAGATATAGTCTCGATAAGATAAAGAAACTTCAAAGGCAAGTGGAAGAATTGATAACAAAGAGGTAAGTAAAAGAAAGCATGAGTTCATGTGTAGTTCCAGTGTTGTTAGTATAAAAAAAAGGATGGGAATTTGAGGATGTGCATTGATTGTCGTGCCATCAATAATATTATGGTAAAGTATAGGCACCTAATTCCTAGAATTGATGATATGTTCGATAAACTGCATGGATCTTGTGTGTTTCTAAGATTTATTTAAAAACTGCATATCATCAAATAAGAATAAAAAAGGACAATGGATAGAAAACTACCTTTAAAACTAAATATGGTTTTTATGAGTGGTTAAGTTATGCCTTTTGAACTTACTAATACACCTAGTACATTCATGAGATTAATGAACCATGTTTTGGGCAAATTTATAAGTAAGTTTAATGTGGTTTATTTTGATAATTTTATAATTTATAACAAGAATTTAGAGTAGCATGTTAAACATTTAAGAAATGTATTGGTTATTTTGCGTAAAAAAATGTTTACACTAAAAAAAAAGTGACTTTGGCATGGAGAAAATTGTATTTCTTGGATATGTTGTTAATGAAAAATGTATTCAAAATGGATGAGGAAAATGTTAGGGGTTATTCAAGAATGACCTACACCTAAGTCAATCACTGAGGTAAAAAGTTTTCATAGTTTGACTAGTTTTTATAGAGATTTGTTAAGGATTTCAGAACTGTAGTCGCACCTTTAATTGAGATTGTTGAAAAGTCACTGGGATTTAAATGAGATTAAGAAAAAAGCATACATTTAACTTTTTGAAAGAGAAATTGATTTTGGCCCCATTATTATCATTACTTGATTTTGACAAAAACTTTTAAGATTGAATGTGATGCCTTAAGAATATGTATTAGAGTTGTTTTAATGCAAGAAAAAAAAGGTCCACAACTTATTTTAGCAAAACACTTAATGGTGAGACATATAATTATTCTACTTATGATAAAGAGTTTTACACTTTGGCAAGAACTTTGAGAACTTGACAACATTACTTGTAGCCTAAGGAGTTTATGATCCATACTGTCATAAGTCATTTAAACATCTTAAGAGCTAAATAAGTTGAATTATTGGCATGCCAAATGGGTAGAGTTCATTGAAATGTTTCCATACATGATTAAGTATAAGCAAGGTAAGGAAAACATAGTGGTTGATGCACTATCATAAATGTATGTACTTTTTTCAACTCTAAATAATAAATTATTAAAATTCAAGTATGTGAAAGATTTATATATTTAGGATGTTGATTTCTACCAAGTATACGTTGCATGTGAACATTTGGCCTTTGATACGTTTTATAGGGCTATTGGATATTTATTTAAAGATAAGAGATTGTGCGTGTTTAATTATTCTATATGTGAATTGCTAGTTTATGAAGCTCATGGGGGTAAATTAATGGGATACTTTGGGGCTGTTAAGACTTTATATATTTTGCATGAGCACTTTTATTGACCTAAGATGAAAAGAGATGTGCGAAGTCTAAATTTTTACCTCATGGTTTATACACTCTTTTGCTAATGTCTAAGAAATCTTGAGTTGATATATTTATGAATTTTATTTTAGGTTTGCCTAGTTTAAAAAGGGTTAGGGATTCTATTTTTATGGTTGTAGATATGTTTTCTAAGATGATACATTTCATATCTTGTTATAAAACTGATGATGCAACTAATATAACGAACTTATTCTTTAGGGAAATAGTTCAGCTTCATGAGGTTCCTAGAAGCATTATTTATGATCATAACGTTAAGTTTCTTAGCTACTTTTGAAAGGTTTTATGGGGTAAGTTAGGAATAAAATTGTTATTTTCTAATACTTGTCATCCATAAACAGATGGTCAAACTATAGTTAATAGGACTCTAACTACATTAATAAGAACTATCATTCAAAAAAAATTAAGGAATTGAGAAGATTATTTGTCGTTTATTGAATTTGCATATAATAGGAGTGTGCATTCTACTACTAATTATTCTTCTTTTGAAATTATTTATGGCTTTAATCCTTTAACTCCTTTAAATCTAGTTCCTTTACTTATGGATGCAAGGGTTAGTCTTGATGTCAATAGAAAGACATAGGTAATGAAGGCTATTCATGAGAGTGTATGACAATAAAATAAATAAATAAAATGAACAATGTGCATTCAAAACTAATAAGGGTAAAAAAAGGGTTATCTTTGAACCATGCGATTAGGTTTAGATGCATATACATATGGAGAGGTTTCCTTAACTTATAAAGACTAATTTGATACCGATAAGAGATGGTCCATTCCAAATCCTTGAAAAAATTAATGACAATGCCTACAAAATAGATTTACCAGAAGATTTCAGATGCCTTGTTTTATATTGGGTTAAAATCTCAAGTCAATTAGACATCTAGAAGTCCTTGCGATAAGGTTTAAAAACTATTATTTGAGAATTGTATTAGTTTCCTAGTTGATTTAGGATTCTTTTCCTATTTTATCTAGAACTATTTTGTTATTTTTTCAACATTGTTTAGAATATTTTTACCCAGTATAAATATGATTATTTATCTTGTAATTAGTTTTTTTTTAAGGACATGCTTTAATTTTAGAATAATTTATTATGTGATTATGAGATGATTCTCTTAATTTGGTTCTTCATTAAAGAATTGACAAAACTTCATGACATCTTCTATATAAAAAAAAAATTCATGTCTTTTTATAGGTGTTAGGTGGATGTTTGATTACTTATAGTCTTGGTAGCATGATACATGTTATCATTATTTCAACCTCAGTTTCAACCTTAGTTATAACTTCTTCTTTTTTATAAGAGTTGATTTGACAATGAGTTTCTAAATCTTTATATCAATGAGGTTTGCATCAATGTGTCTCACGCCTAACATCGTAATACTTAAAAAGTTCAAGGTGCTAAAGTTTATCTAGTACAATGACATATAATATCCCATGACACAACTATAAGTTTACTATAACAAAATGGTCGAGATAGTATATGATGAGAAGGTTTCGATCCACTTCTTATATGAGAGCTTATGCGGTGTAGCGTTGAGTTAGAACATGCATTTGGATAAAACCAAGATCTTTAAGTGGAGGGATTTGGTAAATACTTTCATAAAGCAATATAAGTTCAACATAGACGTGGTGCCAGGCCATTCCAACTTAGAAACATGAAAAAAGACCCATGGAACCCATTAGAGAGCACGCCTAAAGGTAGCATAAAGTGGTTGTACATATCTATCCACCTCTAATTGAAAAGGAAATGATTACTCTCTTCTCAAATACATTTGTAAAACTCTAATTAAAAATGCTCTTAATGTGCTCACAGGCACATCTTGGATCGTTTACTAGTTGATGCATCATATATGCATTCGACCAATATGATGGCAAGGGCATATATGTTGGGTTTCTCAGAATATATAAACGTAGCAAAAATGATGATTTAAATTTTTTCAAGAGTCTAAAGGATCCTGTAGAAAATTTAGGGTTGTTTAGGGTTTGAGCAAATATTATCTAAAGATCATATCTTTTTTCTAAGGTTTGATAAACTTTTTCAAAGCTAGGTTGTCGTACATCGTAAGTCATCCAAGTGCTTAGACTCTAATAGTAATCCATACGTACCACTAGTTAGAATCTTTTAGAACCCCTTTAACAGAGGAATCATTATGCTTTGAGTGTTAGCGTTTTCTTTTCTATACTCTGCCTATCTATATAGGTGGAGTGTGTACAATACCTTTTATATAGAAAATATAAGGCACAACAATTTATTTATAGGAAAAACCTAATAACTAAAACTGGTAAAATATCAATTTGTCCTAAATAATATGATATATATTATTTCATAATAGTTTAAGAAATTTATTTAGTTAAAGCCTCATTTGATTTTTCTAAGTATAAAATTGTAATCCATTGTATTAATTAGATTCTAATTCTCAATCTCTAAAATTTATTTATTATCAAGTCATAATTGATTAATCATCCTAATTTAATTTCTGACCAATGACTTTTAATGCGGGTGACTTGTTAGGTTTCTAATATGTTGGTCTAAAGACAAATCACAATTCTAAACAAACTAGGATTAAATAATTTAATTTATTATCAATTCAATAATTGATTTATCTATATTTGAAGATCAAGTGCACCATCTAGCAACGTATCATGATCTTCTAAATACTATGAAAGTCATATGTGGTTTGACTTAACCTTTTAGTAACTTGTTTCTTAGTGTAATTATTATCTCTTCATAAAAAAAATATTTTTATTTAGATATTATAGCATGAAATATATTTTCTCTGTTAAATCATGTTTGTTATCTACAATATAGTCATTGATATTTTGAATAAGATTTGAAACTCTTTTTAAATTTCATTTCACCAAGTATAAGGTTTTCACAATCAATACTATTTGAGAATGCGTGAAATATTTTTTCTAATTCACATAGGGTTGTGAATTCTCTTTTAATCACTCAAATTACCTTTATATAGTTCATGTTATACTCAGTATTTGTCTGTTTGTTACCCTTGATTAGCACAATATGTAGTCAGAATCAAAGCATATAATTCTTTTTATAATATAACTTGGTGATATCAAGAATAAAAATCACTTACACAATTATCATGTGAGCATTTTCATAAACACAAGTGATTTTTTATATAAAATCCTCATGCTAGTCAATTCATCATACATATTATCTAACAAGTACCTATATATTAGTTTTAAGTATTATTTGATATGTATGTATGTGTACATAATACTTTCGTTGAATTTCATTTATCTAATTCTCCCACAAAATATATTATTTATTTTTAAATTTTAAATGTGATTCAATTGTTATAAAGCAACCAAAAAAAAGAACATCTAAAACAAAAGAGGGGGTAAAAGTTGAAACCATATAGTATAACTATGTTAATTTCAAGACATGAGTCCGGCATTCACACTTTCAGGTGGGATGAGGGAACCGTGTTTCATGATCTGTCGAGGTGAAGCATCGAACATGCGTCACGTGTTTGGCTCCTGTCTTTTAAGACCCATGTTTCGGAGATTTGAGGTTGAAATCT
>Ga0307515_10022683_pt1 | contig 11048 bp, 8 predicted proteins | sample 17_EM_MG_FD_194513 | JGI IMG/M metagenome (GOLD analysis project Ga0307515, IMG submission 194513) | Populus trichocarpa ectomycorrhiza microbial communities from riparian zone in the Pacific Northwest, United States - 17_EM | ecosystem: Host-associated > Plants > Roots > Unclassified | place... | reverse complement strand
CAAAATCAAGAGAGAAACACCAAAATTTCAAGAACCCATCCAAGATTAAGGGTTTATAGATGGAATAAACACTTGTGGGCAAGGGATTAACAAGAAAATTGAACAAGAAGAGAAGATGGAGGGCTGACTGTCATCAGATAAGAAAGGAGGGAGTTGAAAATCTTCAACTGGTTAAAGATCAAAACCTTAATGCGTACCAGGTAAGGTGTTTTAAACATGTTTTTATAAGTCATTTCAAATTCGATAATGAATTGATGCCTTGATGTGAATTATAGATTAGGGTTCTTAGACTTGAATTGGGAAAAAAGTATTTGTTGTTAAAATTAAGTTAATTCATGTGTGGTATGTGATTGGGGACGTGAAACCATGATAATTTACCTAGAGAATGTTGTTTGTGAAAGTTATGTGTGAAGGGAAGGGGGGCGACGAATCTGGACAGACTCGTCTCCTGACTTTCGGTAAGATTTCGGATAGGAGGATGGGGGAATTAGAACCAGGTTCCTTCATAGAAATTGTAGTTTTGGATGTTAGCTAACTAAGGAAATTGGTCTTGCTCAATTTGGAGTTTTAGAACTCTAGTTATGGGTTATCAACAGAGACTAGGTCATGATAGACCCTGTAAGGCAGTAAGTCTGATTTGTTGGTGAGCAATTATGACTATCTTAGGGGCAGAACTAGGTTCTCCTTCCTTCAGAGCACGTGTAGCCCTATTTCCTATCTTTCCAATGCGACCAACCTCGCTTGAAACGTAGTTCTATAACTCTAGATATAGTTAAAAATTTAAGGAGAGGTCGGACAGTAACAGTTCAATATCTAGACAGTAACGGTTGGACAGTAACAGTTCAATGCCTGGACAGTAACAGTTCAATGCCTAGACAGTAACGGTTCAAGATAGTAACAGTTCAATATCCAGACAGTAACAGTTCAATATCTAGACAGTAACATTCCAAATGTTTGTTGATGAACAATTTTAGTTGTCTTAGAGGCAGAACTAGGTTCTCCTTCCTTCAGAGAACTTGTAGTAGCCTCATGTCTTAGCTTTCCAAATAGACCAATCTTACTTGAAACAAAGTTCTATAACTCTAGATATAGTTAAAAATATGAGGAGAGGTCAGACAGTAACGGTTCAAAAACAAGACAACAATAGTTGGATAGTAACAATCCAAATGTTTGTTGATGAGCAATTTTGACTATCTTAGAGGCAAAACTGGGTTCTCCATCCCACAGAGAACTTATAGCCTCATGTCTTAGCTTTCCAAAGAGACCAATCTCGCTTGAAATAGAGTTCTATAACTCTAGATATAGTTAAAAATATGAGGAGAGGTCAGACAATAACGGTTCAAAAACAAGACAGTAACAGTTGGATAGTAACAGTCCAAATGTTTGTTGATGAGCGATTTTGACTATCTTAGAGGCAGAACTAGGTTCTCCTTCCTTGAGAGAACTTGTAGCCTCATGTCTTAGCTTTCCAACGAGACTAATCTCACTTGAAACAGAGTTCTATAACTCTAGATATAGTTAAAAATATGAGGAGAGGTCGACAGTAACAGTTGGACAATAGCAGTCCAAATGTTTGTTGATGAGCGATTTTGACTATCTTTGAGGCAAAATGGGTTCTCCTTCCTTTTGAGAACTTGTAGCCTCGTGTCTTAGCTTTCCAACGAGACCAATCTCGCTTGAAATGAAGTTTTATAACTCTAGATATAGTTAAACATTTGAGGAGAAGTCGGACAGTAACAATTCAATATCTAGACAGTAACAGTCCAAATGTTTGTTGATGAACAATTTTGTTTGTCTTAGAGGCAGAACTAGGTTCTCCTTCCTTCAGAGAACTTGTAGCCTCGTGTCTTAACTTTCCAACTAGACCAATCTCACTTGAAACGCAGTTCTATAACTCTATATATAGTTAAAAATATGAGGAGAGGCAGACAGTAACAGTTCGAGGTTTAAACAGTAACAAATTAAATATAAAGAAAAGAATGATAACCATAGTTGAACAAAGAATGATGATTTAAATAGATGAAATGAGAGAACATAAAATATAAAGAAAGGAATAATTGAAAGAAATACCTGTATTGGTTGTTAATATGGTTAGTATGAAATATATCCTTGAATAAGGATCACTTATGAGATTATGCCTGTGATTACTAGGAGGGACCACAGGCGTTGTGCAGTGGCAACAGCAGGGGAGCACGAGTAGAGCTTCTACTGCAGGTAGGTGATTCGCACCTATACTTTCTAGTTAAATTCTATGTTTTAATATGTTATTGATGTGAGATGTGAGGAAAGTTTGCGTAATGATGCCGATATTTTGGATAGTATTTTGAATGTATGTGTATTCAAGGTGAACGATTGTTGTGTGAATTGCTAAGTGATGAAACTGTCGTTGACAAAGGAAATATGAGAAGAGTGATTTGGGGCGTAAACTAGCATACATTTAGTGTATGTTAGGATCCCGGGTAAGGGGATCACCTTGCATCGACTCCTACGGGGTGATGATGATAACAGTAAAATTGGTATCGGTAATGTGTTAAGCGGAAATAATCATGGGTGGTCTTATGAGATCTTAAATGAAGGTTGATAATGGAAGAGGAAATGGTTTTTAGTAGTTGAAGGAGAAAGAGTTTTCAATGAAAACCAAAAGGGAGAAGTGAATAAAATATGAATGCATGTTTGCCTTTTTAAATTGTTGGATATTTGTATTGCTATATTATTGTGATATTCATATTTCAATAATATATTTTGTTTTCAGGACCATCGCATGCACGACAGGAGTAGATTCTAGCTTATGTTCACTTTTTGTAATTTAGGTTTTAGGAAGTATACCCCTGTATTTGGTAATATTACAACTTTTATATAACTCAATTTGTATAATTGATGTTTAAACATGAATACATGAATTTAATTCTGTAGTTTGTATAACCATGTTCCTTGTATGCATGCTTATATCTTTATCCATCCATAATGATAATTGTTGTACAATGTATATCATAAACATTGTGGCTGATATGAATTATGATGTTTGTGGGATTGAGACCCAGGGTGATTGGGTTGAATTGAGTTAGGAGATGCGGTATATTAGAAGTATAAACAGATCATATGTCGATAACTTGGAACCTCCCGGTATAGGGAAGACTCCGTCGAAATTTCGGTAGACTTTAATACAAACACCATGAATTTGAGTCTACAGGGGCTGTTTGTGCTGTCGTATCCATGCGTCACCCGTGGAAGCAGTTTCATTGAAGATTTCTGAGGCCACAGGGGCTGTTTGCGCTGTCGAATCCACGCATCACCCATGGAAGCAGTTTCGTTGATAATTTTTGAGTAGGCAGCGACTTAGTTTTCAATGTTGATTTCTGAGTCTGCAGGGGCTGTTTGTGCTGTCGAATCCATGCGTCACCTGTGGAAGCAGTTTCGTTGATGATTTCCGAGTCCCCAGGGGCTGTTTGCGCTGTCGAATCCATGCGTCACCCGTGGAAGCTGTTTCGTTGATGATTTCTGAGTCAGGAGTGAATCAGTTTTCAATGATGATTTTTGAGTCCGCAGGGGCTGTTTGCGCTGTTGAATCCATGCGTCACCCGATGAAGCAGTTTCGTTGATGATTTCTGAGTCCACAAGGGCTGTTTGCGCTGTCGAATCCATGTGTCACCCTTGGAAGCAGTTTTGTTGATGAATTCTGAGTCCACAGGGGATGTTTGCGCTGTCGAATCCATGTGTCACCTGTGGAAGCAGTTTCATTGATGATTTCTGAGTCGGAAGCGACTCAGATTTCGTTGATAATTTTTGAGCCCACAAGGGCTCTTTGCGATGTCGAATCCATTCCTCAACCGTGGAAGCAGTTTGGTTGATGATTTTTGAGTCGGCAACGACTCAGTTGTCGGTGATGATTTCTGAGTCCACAGGGGTTGTTAGCGCTGTCGAATCCATGCGTCACCGGTGGAAGCGGTTTCGTTGATGATTTCTGAGTCCACAGGGTTGTTTGCGCTGTCGAATCCATGCGTCACCCGTGGAAGTAGTTGCGTTGCTGATTTCTGAGGCCATAGGGACTGTTTGCCCTGTCGAATCCATGTGTCACCAATGGAAGCAGTTTTGTTGGTGATTTCTGAGTAGGCAGCGACTCAGTTTTCAATGATGATTTCTGAGTCTGTAAGGGCTGTTTGCACTGTCGAATCCATGCATCACCCTTGTAAGTAGTTTTATTGATTATTTCTGAGTCCTCAAGAGTTATTTGCACTATCGAATCCATGCGTCACCCTTGGAAGCAGTTTTGTTGATGGTTTCTGAGTCTGGAGCGACTCAGGTTTCGTTGATGATTTCATAGCCCACATGGGCTCTTTGCGGTGTCGAATCCATGCGTCAGCCGTGGAAGCAGTTTCGTTCATAATTTCTGAGTCCATAGGGGTTGTTTGCGCTGTAGAATCTATGTGTCACCCTTGGAAGCAGTTTCTTGTTGATTTCTGAGTCGGTAGCGACTCAGTTTTCTTTGATGGTTTTGTAACCCACATGGGTTGTTTGCACTGTCGAATCCATGCGTCACCCGTGGAAGCAGTTTCGTTGATTATTTTTGAGTCCACAAGAGCTCTTTGCGCTGTCGAATCCATGCATCACCCGTCGAAGCAGTTTGGTTGATGATTTTTGAGTCGGCAGCGACTCAGTTTTCGTTGATGATTTCTAAGTCCAGAGGGGTTGTTTGCGCTGTCGAATCCATGCGTCACCCGTGGAAGCAGTTTCGTTCATGATTATTAAGTCCTAGGGGCTGTTTGCGCTGTCGAATCCATGCGTCGTCCGTGGAAGCAGTTTCGGTGATGATTTCTGAGTTGGTAGCGACTCGATTTTCGTTGATGATTTATGAGTCCAGAGGGGTTGTTTGCGCTGTCGAATCCATGCGTCACCCGTGGAAGCAGTTTCGTTCATGATTATTAAGTCCTAGGGGCTGTTTGCGCTGTCGAATCCATGCGTCGTCCGTGGAAGCAGTTTCGGTGATGATTTCTGAGCTGGTAGCGACTCGATTTTCGTTGATGATTTATGAGTCCAGAGGGGTTGTTTGCGCTGTCGAATCCATGCGTCACATGTGGAAGCAGTTTCGTTAATGATTCTGAGTCCCCGGGGGTTTTTGCGTTGTCGAATCCATACGTCACCCTTGAAAACAGTTTTGTTGATGGTTTCTGAGCAGCAGTGACTCTGTTTTTTATGATGATTTCTGAGTCCAGAGGGGCTGTTTGCGCTATCGAATCCATGCGTCACCCGTGGAAGCAGTTTCGGTGATGATTTCTGAGTCGGTAGCGACTCCGTTTTCGTTGCTGATTTCTGAGTCCAGAGGGGCTGTTTGCGCTGTCGAATCCATGCGTCACCCCTGGAAGCAGTTTCGTTAATGATTTCTAAATCCAAGGGGCTGTTTGCACTGTCGAATCCATGTGTCGCCCTTGGAAGCAGTTTCTTGATGATTTTTGAGTCGGCAGCGACTCAGTTTTCGTTGATGATTACATAGCCCACATGGTCTGTTTGCGCTGTTGAATCCCTGCGTCACCCGTGGAAGCAGTTCGTTGATGATTTATGAGTCCCTAGGGGCTGTTTGGGCTGTCTAATCCATTCGTCACCCGTGACAGCAGTTCGTTCATGATTTATGAGTCCCTAGGGGTTGTTTGGGCTGTCGAATCCATGCGTCACCCGTGCCAGCAGTTCGTTCATGATTTATGAGTCCCTAGGGGCTGTTTGGGCTTTCGAATCCATGTGTCACCCTTGCCAGCAGTTTGGCTGATGATTTCTGAATCCCTATAGGCTGTTTGGGCTGTCGAATCCATGCATCACCCGTGCTAGCAGTTCGTTCATGATTTATGAGTCCCTAGGGGCTGTTTGGGCTGTCGAATCCATGCGTCACCCTTGCCAGCAGTTTGGTTGATGATTTCTGAATCCCTATAGGCTGTTTGGGCTGTCGAATCCATGCATCACCCGTGACACCAGTTCGTTGAAGATTTATGAGTCCGTAGGGGCTCTTTGTGCTGTCGAATCCGTGAGTCACCCGTGACACTAGTTCGTTGATGATTTCTGAGTCCCTAGGGGCTGTTTGCGCTGCCGAATCCATGAGTCACCCGTGGATGCAGTTTCATTGAAGATTTCAGAGACCACAGCGGCTGTATGTACTGTTGAGTCCATGCGTCTCCCGTGGAAGCAGTTTCGTTGATGATTTCTGAGTCGGCAGCGACTTAGTTTTCAATGATGATTTCTCAGTCCGCAAGGGCTGTTTGCACTGTTGAATCCATGCGTAACCCGTGGAAGCAGTTTTGTTGATGATTTCTGAGTCCATAGCAAGGTTGTCAATTCTGTTTCGGTAGGTGTTTTGTTTTTTCAATTGGAATGGAATGTTTCAGTTTCGGAGTGTTTCGACGTGCCGTTTCGGGGTTGTACTGTTCATATATATATATATATATATATATATATATATAAATTCAACAAACATAATTCAAATTCAAGATAAATTAATTATAAATTATGCAATACAAACACAATGCCAAACAAATATAATTTCAAAATTTAAAATAAATAGTCAAGATTAAATAGATCTTTAACTTAAAGTAATTCAACTTAAACAAAATATCAAAATATTATGAAAGTAAAATGTTTTAACACAAATATTTTAAATATAAAGTTAGGTCATTGTTATCAAGGCTAATGGAATCTAAAGCATCCCTTGTTTTGCTCAAATTCCTACAAAGTATAAACATGAAAAAAACAACATGAACATAAACCATATATATGAGTGATAAATCTAATTGTAAAAAATTAATATCATTGTTAATGAAAATAGTAATAATAATTTTAAATATTATTATTAATATCATTGTTATTGAAAATAGTAATGAAAATGAGCTTTTTATAATTGGGTGACTTAATTAATTAAATTGAACAAAGTTCAATTTGATTCAATGGCTTTACAAGAGCGGAACGGAACATGTGGAATGAAAGCGGAACGTTCCGGGCGGAATTTAGCCAAAAATCCGGAACGGACCGAGATTTAAAATGAGATGAAATTTGTTCTGTTTTGTTCCGTTTTTTAAATTGGTATGGAATGTTTCGGCCATTCCGGGCGAAACGGAACGGAATTAACAACCTTGGTCCATAGGAAATGTTTGCGCTGTCGAATCCCTGCGTCACCCGTGTTAGCAGTTCGTTGATGATTCATGAGTCCCTAGGGGCTCTTTACGCTGTCGAATCCATAGGTCACCAGTGACAGCAGTTCGTTGATCATTTATGAGTCCCTAGGGGCTGTTTGCGCTGTCGAATCCGTGCGTCACCCGTGACAGCAGTTCGTTGATGATTTCTGAATCCCTAGGGGCTGTTCGTGCTGTCGAATCCCTGCGTCACCCGTGCCAGCAGTTCGTTGATGATTTATGAGTCCCTAGGGGCTGTTTGGGCTGTCGAATCCATGCGTCTCCCGTGACAGCAGTTCGTTGATGATTTTTGAGTCCCTATTGGCTGTTTGCGCTGTCGAATCCATGCGTCACCCTTGCCAGCAGTTTGGCTGATGATTTCTGAATCCCTATAGGCTGTTTGGACTGTCGAATCCATGGATCACCCGTGCCAGCAGTTCGTTCATGATTTATGAGTCCCTAGGGGCTGTTTGGGCTGTCGAATCCATGCGTCACCCTTGCCAGCAGTTTGGTTGATGATTTCTAAATCCCTATAGGCTGTTTGGGCTGTCGAATCCATGCATCACCCGTGACACCAGTTCGTTGAAGATTTATGAGTCCGTAGGGGCTCTTTGCGCTGTCGAATCCGTGCGTCACCCGTGACAGTAGTTCGTTGATGATTTGTGAGTCCCTAGGGGCTGTTTACGCTGCCGAATCTGAGCGTCACCCGTGACACTGGTTCCTTGATGATTTCTGAGTCCCTAGGGGCTGTTAGCGCTGTCGAATCCGTGCGTCACCTGTGACAGCAGGTCGTTGATGATTACTGAGGCCCTATGGGCTGTTTGGGCTCTCGATTGCATGAGTCACCCGTGACAGCAGTTTGTTGATCATTTATGAGTCCGTAGAGGCTGTTTGGGTTGTCGTATCCATGCGTCAACCGTAACAGTAGTTCGTTTATGATTTCTGAGTCGCTAGGGGTGTTTGCGCTGTCGAATCCCTACGTCACCCGTGCCAGCAGTTCGTTGATCATTTATGAGTCCCTAGGGGCCGTTAGCGCTGTCGAATCCGTGCGTCACCGGTGACAGCAGGTCGTTGATGATTACTGAGGCCCCATGGGCTGTTTGGGCTCTCGATTGCATGAGTCACCCGTGACAGCAGTTTGTTGATCATTTATGAGTCCGTAGAGGCTGTTTGGGTTGTCGTATCCATGCGTCAACCGTAACAGTAGTTCGTTGATCATTTCTGAGTTGCTAGGGGCTGTTTGCGCTGTCGAATCCTTACGTCACCCGTGCCAGCATTTCGTTGATCATTTATGAGTCCCTAGGGGCCGTTTGCGCTGTCGAATCAATGTGTCACCCGTGACACCAGTTCGTTGATGATTTTTGAGTCTGTAGGAGCTGTTTGGGCTGCCGAATCAGAGCGTCACCCATGACACTAGTTCCTTCATGATTTCTGAGTCCCTAGGGGCTGTTAGCGCTGTCGAATCCATGCGTCACCCGTGCCAGCAGTTCGTTGACGATTTCTGAGTCCCTAGGGGCTGTTTGGGCTGTCGAATCCGTGCGTCACCCGTGACACCAGTTCGTTGAAGATTTATGAGTCCCTAGGGGCTGTTTGCGCTGTCAAATCTGTGCGTCTCTTGTGACAGCAGTTCGTTGATGATTTCTGAGTCCCTAGGGGCTGTTTGCGTTGTCGAATCCCTGCGTCACCCGTGCCAGATGTTCACTGATGATTTATGAGTCCCGAGGGCCTGTTTGGGCTGTCGAATCCATGAGTCACCCGTGACAGCAGTTCGTTGATCATTTATGATTCCCTAGGGGCTGTTTACGCTGTCGAATCCGTGCGTCTCCCGTGACAGCAGTTCGTTGATGATTTCTGAGTCCCTAGAGGCTGTTTGCGCTGTCGAATCCCTGCGTCACCCGTGCCAGCAGTTCGTTGATCATTTATGGGCTGTTTGGACTGTCGTATGCGTCACCCGTGACAGCCGTTCGTTGATGATTTATGAGTCCCTAGGGGCTGTTTGGGCTGTCGAATCCCTGCGTCTCCCGTGACAGCAGTTAGTTGCTGATTTCTCAGTCCCTAGGGGTGTTCGTGCTGTCGAATCCCTGCGTCACGCGTGCCAGCAGTTCGTTGATGATTTATGAGTCCCTAGGGGCTGTTTGGGCTGTCGAATCCGTGCGTCTCCCGTGACAGCAGTTCGTTGATGATTTTTCAGTCCCTATTGGCTGTGTGCGCTGTCGAATCCCTGCGTCACCCTTTACATCTGTTCGTTGATCATTTATGAGTCCGTAGGGGCTGTTTGCGCAATCGAATGCGTGCCTCACCCGTGCCAGCAGTTCGTTTATGATTTATGAGTCCCTAGGGGCTGTTTGGGCTGTCGAATCCATGCGTCACCTGTGACACAAGTTTGTTGATCATTTATGAGTCCCTAGGGGCTGTTTGCGCTGTCGAATCCCTGCGTCACCCGTGACAGCAGTTCGTTGATCATTTATGAGTCCCTAGGGGCTGTTTTGGCTGTCGAATCAAAGCCTCACCCGTGAGACCAGTTCGTTGATGATTTATGAGTCCCTAGGGGCTGTTTTGGCTGTCGAATCCATGCCTCACCCGTGACACCAGTTCGTTGATGATTTTTGAGTCCCTAAGGGTTGTTGGGCTGTCAAATCCTGGGTCTCCCTTGACCGCAGTTCGTTGATGATTTCTGAGTCCCTAGGGGCTGTTTGCGCTGTCGAATACCTACGTCACCCGTGCCAGCAGTTCGTTGATGATTTATGAGTCCCTAGGGGCTGTTTGGGCTGTCGAATCAGTGCGTCACCCGTGCCAGATGTTCGTTGATGATTTCTGAATCCCTAGGGGCTGGTTGCGCTGTTGAATCCATGCGTCTCCCGTGACAGCAGTTCGTTGATGATTTATGAGCCCTAGGGACTGCTTGCGCTGTTCAATCCTTACGTCACCCGTGCCAGCACTTCGTTGTGATTTATGAGTCCCTAGGGTTGTTTGCGCTGTCGAATCCCTTTGTCACCCGTGCCAGCAGTTCGTTGATGGTTTGTGAGTCCCTAGGGGCTGTTTTCGCTTTCGAATTCCTCCATCACCCTTGACATCAGTTCGTTGATCATTTATGAGTCTCTAGGGGCTGTTTGGGCTGTCGAATCCTGGGTGTCCCGTGACAGCAGTTCGTTGATGATTTATGAGTCCCTAGGGGCTGTTTGGGCTGTCGAATCCATGCGTCACCCGTGACACCAGTTCGTTGATCATTTATGAGTCCCTAGGGGCTGTTTGCGCTGTCGAATCCCTGCGTCACCCGTGACAGCAGTTCGTTGATCATTTATGAGTCCCTAGGGGGTGTTTGTGCTGTCGAATCCGTGCGTCTCCCGTGACAGCAGTTCGTTGATGATTTGTGAGTCCCTAGGGGGTGTTTGTGATGTCGAATCCGTGCGTCTCCCGTGACAGCAGTTCGTTGATGATTTCTGAGTCCGTAGGGCTGTTTGCGCTGTCGAATCCCTGTGTCACCCGTGCCAGATGTTCACTAATGATTTATGAGTCCCGAGGGCCTGTTTGGGCTGTCGAATCGCTGCGTCACCGGTGTCAGCCGTTCATTGATGATTTATGAGTCCCTAGGGGCTGTTTGCGGTGTCGAATCCCTGCGTCACCCGTTCCAGCAGTTCGTTGATGATTTATGAGTCCCTATGTGTAAACACCCAAGAGAAAATATATGTATATATATATATATGAAATGACGACGCAGTTTTCGCTGCCGATTTCTGCATCGGCAGCGACGCAGTTTTCGATGCCGATTTCTGCATCGGCAGCGACGCTGTTTCTGTTTTTAAAAAAATAAAATTAATTAACTTAAGTAGCTGGGAGGGAGGGGTAAAACTGGTTTTAGATAGACCAAAACAAGGATAAGAACACATCTAAACCAACCCC
>Ga0307515_10022682_pt1 | contig 11048 bp, 6 predicted proteins | sample 17_EM_MG_FD_194513 | JGI IMG/M metagenome (GOLD analysis project Ga0307515, IMG submission 194513) | Populus trichocarpa ectomycorrhiza microbial communities from riparian zone in the Pacific Northwest, United States - 17_EM | ecosystem: Host-associated > Plants > Roots > Unclassified | place... | reverse complement strand
AAACACTTCTTAAAATAAAAGAAGGAAGGTGATTAACACCTACTTGGAGCTTCTGCAGAATGTGCTCCTTTATGAGTCCCACTTTCAATGTCCTTTTTGAAATTTCCTACAACAAATCTTGAATTAATACCGAAGCATTTTGGTCCATTTAGCACACTTACTTATTCACATCATCATACTTGCTCACATTAACTTTAAATATCTAAACATCTTATCATTTATTTTTATAGTTCATTTAATGTCCTCACATTTCACCTTTATGTTCAATGTCTAAACTTTTTGTCAACAAATTCCATATCACAATTAAATGTCTAAACATTACATGTAACTATTTTCTATAACATGATTCAATATCCATGCATTACGTCAACCATTTATATAATCCAATTAAATATCTAACTATTTCGTCAACTAAACTCAATGTCTAAACTTTTCATCAACCTATTTCAATATCTAAATGTCTAAACTTTTTGTCGATGACAATCCATGGTAGGCATTAGATTTAAACTATCCTATACTTGGATTTTGGACATTCCCAACCTTTTCAATCCAAATCAACAATAGTTCAATCACATACTAACTCATTTACAAGATTCACAATCAACTTAGATCTATAAATCAACATCATCACATCCAAAATACACAAATTTAATCAATTTTCCACACTTTCATTATCCCAAAGTATAACAACAATAACTCAAACTTTTAGCAATCCACATTACAATATTCAAAACCAATCCCAAGAATCCCCAACATCATTAAAACATTATAATCAACACAATATAGTCAAATTTCCAAATCCCTCAAAATTCTCAACCATGGTCGGACACTTTAATGTCTTAAATTCTATAATTGGTTTCAATTTTCTTCAATTTACTTCCTATTACACAATTTCTCACACCAATCAACCAAAGGTTTAGTAAAACTACCAATTCCATACTTCAAATATAAACCCTAGAATTTGAAATTTTGGTGCTTTTCATTCCACCCACCAAATTCAAGAAATGAATTGAAATTAAACCCATTACCTTTCCCAATTTATCTCTAGTTATTGAGTTCTTAATGAAAAAGATCAAAAAATCCTTCTTTCTTTCACTTTCCAAGCTTTCTCTCTTCAACAACACAAAATCCTCCAATTTTTCTCTAGGATTTTCAAGCTAGAATTATTTTTATATACGTGAATCATATGAAATCACCACTATTTCATCTCATTTGATTTAAGAAAGGAGAAGAAGAAAAGAAGAATTTTCATAACTCTCTCCCTCTCTATTTGATTCTGGTGGCCTTCAATAAAAAGGAGGGAAGACAATTTATTCATTTATTTATCACAATGCCACTAGTTTAAATGTTCCACATGTTATTTCTATCAAATCTCCGACCATCGGTATCTCTAGTGTAAAGATTTATTTTTTATTTCGCCTGAGGTCTTGTGCTAATTAATTGAGAAATTTTACCCCTGGTCATAATAATTGTCCGTTTAATTTATTACTTTTCAGTTGGGAATTACACGATTTAACAAAGGGTTTATATTTCCCCTTTAATCCTATTCCAAACATAACTAATTTTTGTTAAGTCTTCTACTAAAAATATTTTTTCATATTCAGGATTATTATTATTTTTTGATCGGGGTTTACAACCTTTATTATTTTTCTATTACAATTAAATTATATAAAAGGCAATAGTGGTAAAACTTGAAACCTTCTACTTAAAAGGATTTTGGCAATCATAATGGTGGAAATTAGTTTTTCAAAAAACAACTTATCATTTCATCTATTTAGAAGACAAATTAAATTCCATAAAACTTTTATAACTTTAATTTTCCTTAAAAAAAACTGGTAGCATAACTCTCTCAAATAAAAAAATAAAAACATTCAAACGATTGGAAACAATTATCATAATTTTAAGTACTCTTTTCAGAAGAAAATAAATAAATAAACAAAATGGAAAGAAAGAGAGGGGTGAGAATGAACGAAAAAAAATGAAAAATAAAATATAGTAACTTGATTTAATGAAATTATTATGATCCAATCTCACTTATATAAAGAATAGAAAACATTGGTATGACTCTAAATAGAATGCACCATGTTATTTAACTCAAAACATAAATCTAACTATATGTTCAAATGTAATTATAAAGTTATTTATCTATACATGCTAGAATATTTTGTTTTTCAAAATAACAAAGCTGCAAAATTGTTTTAGGAATATAGAAAAATTAGAAACTTAGTTGGGAAATTGTTTTTGTTATGGTAGCATCATTTGTGCATTTTAAAAAATTATTGACAGCATTTTTTACGTTGTCGCAACCATTAGATTAAAAAAATACCCCCTTTCCCTTTTTTTTTCTTTTTTCTTCTTCACCACCTCCCTCACCTGAAAATACCACACTTTCTCTCTCCACCATGACATAATACTTGTTTCATTCCCTTCATCATGACTAAAGCTTCTTTCATCTTCTTGCTTCTTCCCTTTGTGTCTTTCCACGACTTTCACTGACACTGCCACTTTCACTCACCACCACCACCATTTACAGTACATCTACTTTAATAATTTTAGGTAAGATCCACCTGTCCCCTTATTTATTTTGTTTTTTTATGTGAAATTGTTTTATGTTAGGGTTATGGTTTTATGGTTAATTTAGAGTTTTATTGATTTTGCTTAAATTAACTGTAAATTATTTTAACTATCTATAAACTACATCAATTGAGTTGCTAAATTACATAATTTTAGAATAAATTTGATAAACTAGGTTTTTTTTAATTATGTTAGGGTTAGGGTTTTTTGGTCAATTTAGAGTTTTGTTGATTTTGCTTAAATTATTTATACATTATGTTAATTATCTATAAATTACATCAATTGAGTTGTTAAATTATGTTATTTTATAAGCAATTTGATGAACTAGTATTTTGTTAACTATGTTAGGGTTAGGGTTTGAATTGATAAAACATGTCATTTAAAGAGAAATTTGATGAATTATAGTTTTGTTGATTATGTTAGGGTTACGGTTTTGTTAATTTAAGGTTTCGTTGGTTTTGTATAAATTAATTATAAGTTATGTTAATTAGATATAAATTACATCAATTAAATTGCTAAATTATGCCATTTAGGGAGAAATTTGATGAATGAGTGTTGTTGTTGTTAGAGTTTAATTAATTACGTTAAAGTTTAGTTTAATTTATATCAATTAGGCATAAATTATGTTAATCATGCATAAATTACACCAATTGAGTTGATAAATTACTTATATTGGGTACAATATGTATGGATTAGAGTTTTGTTAATTATCAATTTACAAGGTTGTTATATGATAGCATTAAGTTTTGTTGTTTTACAAAATAGGTCTTCTAATATGTGATTGTTAGGTCATTATGGTGGTACTATTATCGATACCAATAGGTGTGATCATTTTCAGTTCGGTTCGGTTTTTATAAAAAAAAATAACCAAACTGAAATTTTTTTAAAAAAAAAACCGAAACCGAACCGAAACCGGGTCAAACCGACCGGTTTCGGTTTTGTTCGATTCGGTTCGGTTTTTTAGGGCAAAAACTGGTTCAAACCGGTTTGGCTTGGTTTTTCCGGTTTTGGCTCGGTTTTCTAGGTTTGGCTTGGTTTTTTCTGTTTGGCTCGGTTCTGGCTCGGTTTTTCCGGTTTGGCTCGGTTCTGGCTCGGTTTTTTAGGTTTTTTTTCAGTTTCGGTTCGGTTTGGTTTTTTCAGTTTTTTGCTTATAAAACCAAAACCAAACCGAACCGGCTGGTTTTTTAAAATTTTAATCGGTTTAATTGGTTTTTTTTTTCGGTTCGGTTTTTTCGATTATTTTTTTTCCGGTTTTCTCGGTTTAATTGGTTTTTTAGTTTTTTTGCTCACCCCTAGATATCAATAATGATATCTTTTTCAATGCAGGAAGTAACATGTTCGTTATTACTAGATTAGACATTTCACTTGCTGAAAAAAGTAATATGTGGAGGCATTGGATAGAATTATAATGCAATTGAAGTTGACATTACTTAAAGGATGCAAGTTGGGGAACTCCCAAATTGTTATGCTAATTTTTAATGATAGTTTGAATTCTCTAGTTGGGTTGGTCATCAAAAAAGGATGGTTGATTTTAGAGCATTACTTGAACAATAGACCTAAATGAGAATACTCATCTAGTATGGAATTCACTCGGGTCACAAGTCACACTTAAAACACCACACAATCATCACATATAATTGGTCCATCTGGGATAATTATTGATGCAATAAACCTAACGTTGAAACCTGGAATTATAGATAGGAAAGTTCCACTAGATGACAACTACTTCATTTGGTTATGATAAATCTAAACCAAGTGGTGAGGAGAATGATCATGATGTTGATGTAGTTGAAGAAAATGAGTTGGTTGATCCAATAAACCAACTTATTGGACCTCTCATTCCTGAATTTAAGGATGCTAGTGGGGCTACTAAAATGACATGCAATGATTGGACTTTAAGTCGTAGGAATTAAGGCTTAAGTATTAAGTTGGAGGTAGGATAAACATTCCAAAATAAGTCTGAACTAATAATATAGTTAAGGGTGGTTTATAGCAAATTCCTTATAATACAAGGTGTAATGTTTAACAACTTATATGCAGTTACAGTGTATGCATGCACTAAACTATAAATGGTATTTACATTGAAGTATCATAGGAATTATGATTTATTTGAGATCTCAAAATTAAAAGGGCCATACATATGTATCAACTTATTGGTTATGAAAGATCATCATCAAACTGACTTAAATTTTATTGTTATACATATGTTATCAATTGTAAGTGCTGAAATAAGTATTAAAATTATGATCATCCAAGATATAATAAATATCAGTTTTAAGTATAATATCTCTATTACATATCATTTCTATCTATATGTTAAGGAGACGACATCTATGTTCAAGGATGTTGCCATGCAATTTAGTCTTCCTATAAGTGTAATATCTATACTAGATAAAAAGAAGTATAATAGAGATAAGATATGTCACTGTTTACTAGGACATGTACCTCCATCTATATCTTTTAAATGTGATTATATTAATTTAAGGTGGTTGGAAGCTAATTTTGTAAACCTTCAAATGATGCGATGTTCGAGCAATTGTTATGGTATGTTTAAGGGATTTATATTCATAAGTTTGACTAGAAATGTAGTGCCAATTTACTTTCTACCACTGTTAGAGGATTTTGATCTTATTTGAACTATAGTTGGGGGTTAGTCATGCTTTGCCTATCTTTACTGCCACCTTTGTTACAAATGCATTAAAAAATCTAAATAGAATGACAATTGTTTACTGCTCCTATAGGTATATTTATTTTACATGTTTTCATTCATTATTTTTTAAAACATTAGCTAATAGTTTGAATGTAAAAATATATAGATATGATCATGGTAGGTCATCCAGATATTTAGAGAGGCTCAATGGTGGAATAACAAACGGGGATAGTACTCTCAATTAGAGCTCGGTAAACTTAATTTTTAATAAAACTCTTAGTAACACACATGTGTGTGTGTTTGTGTATTACATGAAAAATTATACTCAATTTGTGGGTTGTCATGTTAATTGGTGTGAGTATAGGCATTTTAGCAAAAATCCTACCCATGTTCAAACATTTTTCTGTCATTTTATTGGTTTGTCAAATCATCTTATATTATATGAATTTTATGTTTTGATAGATGTTGGATGTTATACACCGAGGATCTGATATATACAACTCCTAAAATATGCATCCAAGGTAGTGATATATGGCAAGTAGTGGTCCTCATGCGTTGTTTTTCAATCATTGATATGTATTATCTTGACTGGGTGATGTGGTAGTTTGGTTTACATTAACACTTCCCCAATGATGTTGACATAATTAAAGAGTCGTGTATGATAAATCATCGTGGTAAAAAAGATGATGATTGGTCGGTCGTTCATATATGTTATCTCATCCTTTAGCATGCTAGGAGAGCACATATACTTGAAAAGAGGCATCCTATAATTGATTTAAATATTTACATGAGCTAATATATTAATATAACATGATGATGATTTATTACAATAACATAGGAGCACATTTTAAGGCACCCAAGCATGCATTACAAGCCCCATACAACGAAATATAATGGATTGGTATGCATTATATTTTTTCCCCTAACATTTAACATATAGATTATACATGATATATGTTTTTTATGAATTAGGTGGCGGCTTGTATTCAAGAGTATCAAAGAGTCGTTGTCATGACTCATGACGCCATCGATGATGTTGAACGTGCCATTTCCACTGCTTGATTTTCATCATTATATTATCAAATTGACAAGGTTAGGAAGTTGAGCATGTAAACAATTTAATAAAGAAGGAATATGCCATTTTGTGTGGACAAGGATGTAACAATCCCAATTACTAAAACATACAGGCAAACATAATTATGAAAATCATGGGATTTTTTTTATAATGATAATCAGTCAAACCTTTCAGTTGAGTCTCCCCTATACCGGGAAATCCCAAGTTATATTCCAATCCTTCCTCGGACATCAATCTCGTTGACTATGTCTTGTTATACTTCAATTTATATTTTCCATTTCTAATCCAATCATCCTGGATCTCAAACCGTATCAATAACACTCATTATATCACCAAAGTCATCAGGATTATTCTCACATATAATTATGCAATTTAAAGAAAATAAAAACTAAAGCATATGCATATTAACTCATAGATATATCATCATAGAGAGACTCATTCGTATCCATGCATCAAAATCTATAAATTTAGTATCGTTATTGCATAATTAAGTGAAAATACATGCAATCCCAATTTTAGGCATATTATACCTAATCTACGATAACAAAAGTACAATAAGATGATGACTACTCCTGACGTGAATGAGATGGCCCTGAAAAATGCAATAAGTATAAATAATAACTATTACATTAGAAAATATCATTATATCCTCTTTTCTTATTTCCACTCGTCGCTTTAAGAACGATTAACCATGAGTATGCTAATGTCAAATCACTAGTATCATTTGTTATCTTCCTTTAGATAGCTGACTCATATTTTGGAATGATACTGATATTAAGGTGTCGTCTTAATATCATTAGTTTTCCCTAGCTTTCAGGAGTACCTAATCAAGTACATTTTCCTCTCCCAAATCCATTAGGGGGTTTTATGTCGATGCTACTAAATCTCATTAGTATCAATAGTCTTCCTTACTTAGGATCGACAAATCAAAATCAACGTAATGTTGATATTAATGAAATCCATCAATATCATTAGCTATCTGAACTTAGAGTCACTAATCAAGTCACTTCAGATACTTTGATTGATCCATCGGTAATGTCGATGTCAAGAATCTCTTAATATCATTAGCCTCCATTTCTAAAAGTAGCTAAACAAGTTCCATGTAATGTCGATATCAATGTAATCTATCAATATTATTAGCTATCAAAACACGATGTAACTAATCAAGTTCTTTCATATACTTTAGTTTTTTCATGTTTAGTGTCAATGTCAAGAATCTCTTGACATCATTAGCCTTCATTTTCAGGAGTAGTTAATCAGGTTGTTCATCTATATTCTTTCTTATCATCTATTATTATTATTTTTCATTTGTTTCACATATTAGCACGAAGATAAAATGGGTATTATTGATAATGTTAAAAATTAAGATGTTAGACACCTATTTGTTGTGTTTAAAGTCCCCGCTTCAACTCGAGTCAAGGCCTAGCTACCAAAGTATCCTTTGTAAATCAATTTATCAATTTATTAACACTATTATTCATAAATTCAAAAATCATATTTACATTCCAATATAATAACTTTTCCTTCACAACACATTTCATATCATAGATTTAACCACCCTCTTTTAGATTATATACTTCTCAACTCAATCATATTAACTCTTGAAAAAGAGATTGACATTCGTCACCAAAAGCTTCACATCATTCAACTTTTCATTATATTAACATTTTTTTAATTCTTTATTTTCATTCCAATCTCCAAATATGACTAAACATATTAGTCTTATAACTTTATCTTTAGGTTCTTTATTAAAAACATTTCTTACAGAAATTTTAAAATCATGCATAATCATCCTATCTAGCTTTTATCTTTGACCCATTCACTTTATATTCTAATTAGATTGTACAACATCCCTTGACACAATTCTCATGGCAATTAAAATATAAAATAACTCAACTCTATTTCAATCAAGAAATATACCAAAATCATTCCAACCTTTAAATAAACCCCAAACAACCAAAGAAAACCAAGAAAAAACCAAAAACAAAAAATCAGGCCAAAACTGGAAGGTAGCGAAAATGGTCTAACCATTTTGAGAGACAATTCGACCATTTCTACTTCGGGAATAAACATCAAGATATTCCTTTTCATACAAACATGTCATGCACACAACACAATCAACTTTTATCTTTAATTCAACAATTCTCCAACTGAATTAAATTCTCAAATATTTAAAAATCATCACCATTACATAAAAACAATGTCATTTCTCCAAAATCATCTTCCACACCATTAATAACACAAATATAATAACTCAATTTAAATTAATTTTTCTCACTAGTAGCTAAATAAATTACTCCTCCCCCTTTTTCCTTAAAGTGGTCAAAAATTATTCTAAGGGAAGACATGATTCCCTTTTCATTTTTCTCATTATTTCACCTCCATCACACCCTATCATGGTCTACACAACTCAATTTCAAGGCAATTCATATTTCCCCTAAATTGACTCCTGAAAACCTACATTTTATTAATAAAATTCAGCATCAATTCTTCTTATATTTCTCTAAGATTGCATAATATTACTTAAAACACCTTACCTAGTGATAAAATGAACTTTAAATTACAACCAGTAAAAAATTTTCAACATTTCCCTTTTCTTCCTACTTTGCCATGATTTTCTCTCTCTAGGATCCCATATCCCTTCACTTGTTCTTTTTAATTTCTTGTGTTTGAACAATTAAACACTTTTCCCTTCTCAAATAAGCTCTAAATCTTGGTTTTTTTCTAAGTGTTTTAGTGTAGAATTGACAAAGAAAAGAAAAAATGTTCTCTTCTCTCCCTCTCAACTGAACCGACATCTTATAAGAGAAAGAAAAGAGAAATTTTTTTGTTCTATTATCATTTTACCCTCCTTTAACCTTTGTCTCTTAATTCTTAGGTAAAATTCTTGACTTCTAGTGAAACCCCGATATTAAAACCGATTTATTTTATTCCATAATTTCTTATAGTAAAATCCTCATTATGATTCATTTATTCATTTACTATTATTTAAAATTCTTCGGGTTTATAGAGGACATGGTCATGGTTTCAATGGTGCAAGCTCATCTATGAGATAACTTGTTAAATGTAATTAAATGTTATGAAATTGATTTTGTTGATATATGAAATATATTAAGTTCATTGAAATATATGAATTGATTTTATTGATGTTTTTATAGGCCAAGCTATGAAATGAAATTGTTCAATTATATGAATTGAGTTTGTGTTATTGACTTAACTATTAAGTTAATTGTGTTGAATTAATTGAGTTTTTTTGTTGTTGAGTTTTTTTTATATTTGGTAGAGTAAAAGGTACAGAAAATGGCCTACCACTATAAATTTAAAAGATATGGTATTGATGTTAACCCAACCTTAAATTTAAGAGTTACGACATTGATGTTACTCTAACCTTTAAGTTTAAAGGTTTTAGTATTGATGTTGCCGCAACTATGTTCAGTTAAAGAAAAAAAACTTTAAAAGCTAGATCTAGTTTACAATCTAAGGTTGTTGTCCCTATTCTAAGACTTAGTCACAATATATAAACTAGTCCCCTTGTACCCAATATCATGTTGAAGGTTATCAATTTCATTCCGTTTCAACTAGAATGACTGGTATAACTCACACTATTTTAAGAAATAGAACAAAGTGAAACAATTTTCATGTCGCTCAGGACCTTTGGTCATTTCAGATTTCTCACCCATATTCCAGTCGACATGTTTCGAGTTTACTATGTCTGTTCCATTTTGGATTAAATGGCTTTCGAGTGAGAATGCTGAAATTATTGGCAATTATAAGGGTTAGTCGAATTGATTGGTATCTAGTTAAGATTACTAGATTGAATGGCTTTCGAATGGGCATGCCAAAAGGTTTGGCAATCATGAGGGTTGGCCAAATTGATTGGTATCGAGTTTGGATTACCGGAGTTAATGGCTTTGAAATGGAAATGCCAAAGTGATCGACCACTGAGGGTCTTATGGGAATTTTATTCGATCAATAAGAATGGAAATGAAGTCGAAGGAAAGTTGCATAATATAATGTAGTTCATGAGGAGTTTTAAAGTATTTTGTAATAACATAGATTTTTTTGGTAATGAAATATTGATCTTTATTTTAGGTTCTTTATTGCATTGCCGGGAGTGACTTCCAATTATTATTCTTTTGTTGTAGTTGATAGGTGGGAATTACTCTCAATTGTGTGTAGTCAAGCATTTGTATTGTAAACTCTTATAATTATTTTGTGTTATGTACTAAAATATGTAAGTTTTAAATATTACATTAGTAATGGTATGTAAACAAACAACTCATTTCGGATGTTGTGTGTGTGTGTGTGTATGTGTGATTTCCAATTAGTTCAATGCATGTCAATTATTAGTATATGTTATTTGCATTTGTTGTTAACATGAATTCAATGAAAAATGAGAGATGATATAAGGATAAGTGAATGAATGAGTCAGGGCTCATTTGAGTTGAGTATTGATCCAAAATTATTGGATCAGTTTTGTGTTGATTGATATATGTTCATTGTAAATATATGATTAGTCTTAAAATAAAAACTGATATATGATGTACTGTATAAACCAATTGACTGTTTAGGATTACCAAATGATCCAGTCAACCGATTTATTTGAGGAGCAATGAAATTGTCTTTTGTCTAATTCAGTCAATCAAATTAGTCAACCATTTGTTCGATCGTTAATAACACCAGTGAAATTTAGTAGTATCCAGTCGACCATTCTAATTGATAGTGAACTATTACTAGAAAAAAAAAATC
>Ga0307515_10022681_pt1 | contig 11049 bp, 7 predicted proteins | sample 17_EM_MG_FD_194513 | JGI IMG/M metagenome (GOLD analysis project Ga0307515, IMG submission 194513) | Populus trichocarpa ectomycorrhiza microbial communities from riparian zone in the Pacific Northwest, United States - 17_EM | ecosystem: Host-associated > Plants > Roots > Unclassified | place... | reverse complement strand
AGCGGCGTGGCTTAAGCATGTATAGTAAAAGGTATATAATAAGGGCTAGGGCTTACTAAAGACGACGATTGCTAGCTAGAAGGTATAGTAGAGCGCTTACCTAATAAGTTATTATTACTAGCTAAGGAATCTAGCTAACGTTGCTCTATAAAAGATAGAGCCTTATCCTTATTAACTACCTCTTCCTTACCACCGTCCTCTAGTGTAGTAGTAACGTTTTCCTTTAGTAACTTAGAATTAATCGGAGTCCCGTTATATATTTAATTAAGAGCCTTATTAACTATAACAGCGAGACTACCTATTATAATTACGCCTTTAAATAGCTCCTCTAACTCCTTTAGATATGCTAGAGGAGCGTTACAAAACTAGGCGGCGTTAGGATTGGCTTTAAAGTATATATTTATTACATCTTTAGATGCAATAGGTACACCCTTATTATCATTCTACCCCCATCTAGACTAGCTACAAAGGTCCTTCTATACCTTCTAATCTCTCTTATAAACGTTATGCTTACTTTTAATCTGCTTTAAAGATACTAGGTAGTCGATTTAAGACCACGCGCCGTCTAAAGCCATCTGCCAGCCCTCCTTCTTATATAAACTATCCGCACAAAGTCCTTTACGTATAGCCTATATAAGGCCTTACAATATAGCGCCTTTTATCTTAAGAGTCTAATTAATACGCGATCTCTTCGGCCGCGCTAATGGTGTATATTATTAACTAGCAGGAGGTAAACGGCCGGGGGTCGCGTGAGACGCAGGCGTGCGCGGATTTCGGGTAGAGGGAGTAGGAGTGGTAGTAGTCGGCGCTATAGTAAAACACTAAACAGGAAGCTGGTGATAGAGGATCGGTGGTAGGTACGTTCTGGCTGAGTAGTAATTAATGTGGGCAGAGGACGTTGCTAACTTTGTTGAGCCTCATCTAAGGGCTTTTAGAGCGCTCAACCGAACACTCGGCTTCATATCATATTAAGTACGACTACCAGATCAAGCGCCGCTAAATATCTACTAGTTGACGCCGGCGAAAGCACGGTGCAACCTCATATTGAAAAAACCTCATATTGCAACCGAACACGCCCTAAGGAAAAATGCTGCTATATTTTGCCAAAATTTCTTGTTAAAATAAACTATCTACAGATTACGATTCGATTTGGAGCGCGTATGGTAAGAGGCTACATTATATATCTAAAGACCACTATAGAACGGGACTGCCTTACCTTCTCGTACGTAATTTATCTACTACTATAGCAGTATGGGGAGTCACCTGGGGTAAATCCGGTGATGCAGCCATTCTCATCTCTAGGTCGGATATTGTCACAGGAGCAATAGTTGATTCTAAAGGAGTAGTTAAAGCTGCAGCTGCTGGTACAGTCGTCTTCGGTGGGAGAAGCATCATCGCTGGCTCAATTCCGAAAGCTTCCTTCGCTGCGGCGCAATCATCTCCTGAGCACTTGACGATGGCAAAGTTCTCAAAAAGCTCTTGATCGGTGGCTTTGCGAATTGAGTTACCGTCCACGACGATAATGTTGTTAGGGTTGATCCGGGAGCTGCGTTTCCGATTATAGCCTGGAAGTCTTTGCCTTGCGTCACTGCGGCTGGCGGGGGATCCGGATAGTAATCTTCCGCGTAACTGCAATCATTGGGGCGGGCAAAGTAATATGGATCCTCGTATAGAAGCGCAAATCCAGGACCATTTACCAATGTTAATGGGTAGCACGGGTTTTCCACTAGCCCGTAATTTGTCAGCCCTGGCATGAGGTCGAATTGGAGATCGAGAACGCTAAATGTCGTCCAGATGGTCCGAGTCCATGACTTCCATGGCCGACAGTCTTGCATTGCACCGTCAACCGTGTGCTCATTTGTTGTATGGCTTCTAGGTGTATCATCGCATATCCCGTTGAAGAGCTGACCGGCACCACCATTCTGTGATTCCGGAAGGAATCGCATCCACTGGTCATCATCACGTCCTTGCCAAATGATAGCTGGGGGGAACTCGTCTCTTTCACAGTTAACCCCGTACGATTGCATCCATCCCGTAATCCACGATGCATGGTGCCGAGGGTTGCTCCAAATGTCAGGAATAGGGCGTGGCGCTCGTAAAGCTTTAGTCGTCAGACGATCTCCAATATTTGGCTGGACGGCAATGACAGAACTATAATGTAAGCAAGCCTGAGGATAATTTGCTCCGTTGCGGGTTCTTGTCGTTACGGCGTATGAGATTGAATCTATGTTTGTCGACCTGTCGCCTACTGCCTACCTAGTGGCAATTTGCCGTCGTCAGCTTTGTCGTCATCCTGTGGCTCACGTCTACCTTTTTGCTATCTATTTCATGTATATATAGTCTCTTTTCTTCGTAGTTTAATCTACGCACGAGACCTTCTTTTGTGGCCTCGTTTTCAGGTCGACAATGTTCCTCCATCTGGTGTCCGTTCTAAGTGCAACAGCGCGCTTTTTATTGATTTCGCTAGACTCTGATTTAGTCGAAGCAGAGGTGTGCGCACTCCCGGAAGGTCTGGTTGTTTGGTTTTTCCGTTGGTTTGTTGAATGATAGAGAGTGCTCTTTTCCAAAAACTTTGAACTGGACTTTGCCTTCTTTCTCCACCTCGTTAGTACATAAGTTTATTAATTCTGGGGTGGCCGCAATCTCTGCAATATCCGCGATCTCGCCTGGGCAGGGAGTCAGCTATATTGAAGACCTGGCAGAAATTTTGTATAGATTAAGGGAAGAGAGGAAAATGTTATTTGCTCACCGATGATGGGGAATCAAGTGCTTCGAGAGGCGCTAACAAAGCCGGGACAGCAACACGGCAGAAGATTTTAGCAGCAATATATTCAAACTGGCTAGAATACCCGAATTGAGAGCAGCAAACGATTGAAGGGCATTCTTGTGAGCCAAGTGTTCCATAAATACCACATTCTGCCTTAGCATTACAGTTAGAGGTGCAATTAGCTGAGCCACAATCCTGTAGCGAGTAGCCGCAAAGCCCTGATTTCTAATCAGGCTAGTCAGTAGCAGAGATATCCTGAATAGATCTGAAGACATACATTATTACAGCAAGCTCCATTTACGCAAGGTGTGTTGGCATTGCAGATGCCTATTGGGAGATTTCGAGTCCCAAGAACCGGAACTAGGTTAGCTCGAGGCTTAAGAAAGCAAACAAAATGCATCATGTTGGAAGATGCGTAAATGTCAAGAACACGGATCTTATCATGTTGAGTGCTGAAAGCGCAAGCAGACCGGAATATGAAAAATAAGAGATGATATTGGAGAAAAGTAATAAGCCGGAAAGCAGAACCGACCTCTTTCGGGTAAGCGGATCATCCTTAATGCTTACCCTTTAGTGGCTTGCAGGGAAAGCCAATAATCATGGGTGAAGGCCGGTAAGGATATTGCTTGGTGATGCTTAATTTCAGGACTGCTAGGATGCGGAAACCTAAAACTTTCCGCAAACTACTTCTTGCAGAGCTGTTCTGCCACACGACATGTTCCGGATTATTTCTGCCTCATTCCGGAATAAAGTCGTCCCTAAAGAGCAACAAGTCATGTATCGCTTTTAGCGGGTTAATTCCGGAATAATTGCTTTATTCCGGAACAGGTCTTTTAAAGATTACGCTAATTGTAAGGTAGTATAGCCTAGTTAAGGCCTATCAACGCTATATCTATACCGATAATCGCAAAGCTATTTAAAATAGTTGCGCCTTATACTCGATATTTATTTTCTTTATAAATAGTTATCGCGTAAGGCCTATAGTAGCCCTAAACTGCGCCTGCGATGCCTATACGACGTCCTTAAAAGATCTACTTAATAGGTATATATTTAATAGTTAAATAATATTTCGTAATTAAGCGCAAGCTATCTTAGAGAGCTCTCGTGAGCCCCTTATGCTATTAATGCTTAGAAATCGCCTAATTAGGCTTTGCTTAAGGACTTTAAACTTTAAACTTTCTTAAAAATTCCTATTAATCGCTCCTTAGCTACTACCTTATTTACTACTTAATTAGATCCTTAATAATATACGGGCCTTCTCTTTAAGTTCTAAATATATTTAACTTAATTACCGGGTTAAACCTAACACTAGAAATAGCGATGTCGGCTTTCGCGCCTAACCCTATATCTTCCTCTACATCTAATATAACTACCTTACCTTCTATAGCCGAGTTCTGTAATGCTGCCTAAGCTACTCCTACCTTCTTAGTTATAGTAAAGCCTGCCTACCTTTATAAAGTATTTAGAAGAAACTAGGAAGAACTCTATAAAGCAAACTCTCTAGCAAGGGACGAAGCCTTAAAGCTCTATATATATTAATCGGTAATAGCTAAAAGGCAATTAATTAGCAATGGTAAATAAGGAAGGTAATTAATTAAGCCTACTATAAAGGCTGCGGAAGTCGAAGGGGAGGGGAATAATAGAGCTGGCAAGGCTAGCGCAAGTAGGAGAAATCTAAATTGCAACTATACCAAACCTAATTAGGTAATTAGTCTATGGCGGGTATAATATCGGAGAGCCCGGCTTTTAATAAATCTTAGTGAGTTTAAAGCTCTACGCGATTTATAAATTTTAGTATTAGGGAATATAATTGACTACTTCCTATCTAATAAGTTTCTACTACTTATAGACTATATCTATAATGTAGAAAGGCCTTTAAATATACTTATAAATCGCAGCGTAACCTAGTTTAGATAGAATCTAATAGTATTATAGAGGTTTAGGGAATAGTAAAATTTAATCTCTAGAGCCTTACAAAATCTCGTTAAAAACTCGATCTTCTACTTTAAGCCGAATATCGTAAATATGCTCCACTAAATAAACGATTATAATATTAAGGATATAGCACTGCTTAATTTACGCCTAAAATTAGTAAAATGATATATTAAAATTTTTTTTAAACAGTTATTAACTAAACCATATTGCTTATATTAACTCGTAGAAATCGCCAAAATTTACCTAAAAGCTTTATTAGAAAGCTTTATATAGCTTTAAATCCTTTCCGGAATGAGGCAATTGTTCTGGAATGAAGCTCTAAAAAATGATACACGACTTGTTCCTCTTTTAGGACGATTTGTTCCGGAATGAGGCGTGTACTGGTATGAAGCGGAACAGGTGCTTCTGGCAGAGCCTTTGGTAGAGCTCCGTGCAGACGTCTCTCTTGTTATAGTATATCGTTATTGAGCGTGTTTCTGGCAGTCGCGCGCGGCTGTGTGCTACCGTCGACCTACGTGTGCCTCCCCTGTGATGCATGCATCCTAGGGGTTTCCTTTAGGTGTAGAGAGGGATTTTCTGGGTCTTTTGGGCTGAATACAGCGAGTGCTCCTTTTTTTAGTAGTCTAGCTTAGACAATATAATTATTTCAGACCCCCTGACTTGCCAGGTACGCCACAGCGCTAACAATATTTAGGCCTGATACCATAGTACTGTGCGTTGCCGTATCCATTGTCTCCAAAGCCTCGTGTTTGAAGATCAGTTGCCGTGTCGAGAATTGCAAACCCCTGTTTGCCAGGACCGTGCGACTATTAGCACCTGGTCACCCCAGTCTATTTCTGACTCGCGAGCCCGTATTTAGATGTAGATCCCCCATTCAAGCTCAACGTCAGACCGCCAAGACAGCATCCTCGAATCAACGGCTCCGTTGATACGGATCCTGAGATTTGATAGAAGATGGAGTACCATCCGTCTCGTGATGGTATGCCCTTCCCCAGGGGCTCGGAATAATAAAACTAGGCCTGGCGTTCTGTTAATCAGTTCTTCGTAATTCTGAGTTGCTCCAGGAATTTTGTCGAGTAGCTGCAATGGCTCACCAGGCAGGTCCGCTTGATAAACGGTTGGTCTTCACTCCGAACCGTGGACCTTTAACAACTGTCTTTACTCCGCCTTCAAATTGCTTGGCAACGACGACGGCTGTCGATACCAACTATTTCGTCGGATCACAACCGAATGGGGATTTGGGTGGCATCCCTAGTTGTTACCCCTCAAGCACACTATCAGTTGCTGCAAGCGATGATGTATTCCAGCCTGCCGTATATTCTCCAGGTGTTTGCCCATTTGGCTATACATACGCATTCCCATGTGAGTGCCTACCGGATCGCGACTCGGCCTTTTTTAACATTCGATGCTTTCTCAGATACATCCCAAATAGACGGAATCGGCGAGGAATATAGATCTACCACGTACACCATACCAGTCACCAAATACGTCTGCTGTCCATCGTAGGGCTTACACTCGGAAAATGCTCTCCATTCAGTACTAACCAACCATAGGGGCTTTTCGGTCTCCGATATTGACATCTTCTTGGGCGAATGTTCACAGACCGCAACGAGCATATCAAACGTTTGGCAACTGACGCCAGGATGGCCGAGCTCGACACCGTCCTCATACAGTCTCACCACGGCAACCGACTTCCTACTATTCGTTTATGCCAAGCCCATAGTAGTTGTTTGGGCGTCCACGGATGGAGCGGTCTTGAAGCTGTTGAGCTCGCAAGGCCTCACTGGCTTCACCATGCCGACATCGTCTGGACAGTCGGTATCAACACTACCATCCGGATTCGGATTCAGCGGCACTTACCCGACGAGTACCACGGCCAGCCCTGGAGCGACCGTAACTGGTACAGACGCAACACCCACCTCGACCGCAAGTAGCGGCGGCATGCCCACAAGCTCCAAAGTTGGCATTGGAGTAGGTGTACCTCTAGGCGTAGCAGTGATCGGGCTCTTAGCCCTCTTCCTCTGGCTGCGACATAAAAATCAGAAAAAGCAAGCGCCACCACCGCCACTAATGGAACACCAACTACCTCCACAGTACAGCCACCAGCCACCTCAACCCTACAATTCAAACATGGCCCAATACCCGTATCAGAACAACATGATGTATCAGCCTCAACCAATGCCTCCTCAACATATGATATCACCCGATGGTAGCAACCTAGCCCCGGGCGGGTACTCCGTCCCCAATCCCAACATAGAAGCCGACTCCAGCCCCATCGCCGAACTGAGTACCCAAAAGGCCGGCCTAATTTCGAATCACGAAATGAATGCCACGTATCCGCCTACAGTAACTGAACTACCCCTGCCCGTTTCTACAACCCAACACCCGCCTCCTAGCTCCATCTCTGAGATGAGCTCGGAGAGCAATGGCGCGCTAATTTCTGTATCGCTAGCCAGTCAACCAGCCATGGCTGTGGAGAGTTCTGATAGGACCGGAGCGCAGCAGCAGGGTTTGCTAGCACAGCTGGCGAATGTGAGGGCGCAGAGGGAGAGGCTGCAGAGGATTCAGGAGTTGGAGCACCATGAGGCGGCGTTGCATAGGCAGCTTGGAGGCCAGAGTTAGCCCGGCCTGGTCTGTTTACTTGGTTGTAGTGTGATTTTGGTTTGGGACGCTCTATTTTAGATGGCTGGATCTAACCAGAGCTGGTGTTCGAAGGAGAGCATGTGCTGACAGTCCGGTTGGGTCAGGTGGGAGGTGACGGCAGTGGCCGGACGAGCTGAATCGCCTTGCTGACTGAGATATAACTCTGCAGTGCGCTTGCTTTGCACGGATCGACTGGGCGAGCGACAAGCGTGGTGCAGAGAGATATCCTGTATACTTCCGCATGGAGGCAGTAGACAAGGGGAGAATGCTACGTAATTGGTATTCGTTTGAGAAGTCGTACCTGTATAAGTATTGCCCATTACAGTTTAGATCCTACTACTAGAGTAATTTCAGCTATTTTGAAGCGTCCTAATATCTCAAATGGCTTTTATGCAACATCAGGATTGTAACGGAACCTTGTAGCAGGGACTACGGTGGGCTCGTTATTGGGCTAGGTGTGTAGGTGATGTAAGTTAAAGTCAACAACGTAATAACAACTGGTGGAGTGGTTGCCCAACAGATTAACTCTAATTATATTCTAAGAATCACTACAAGGAAGGAACTATCTAGGTAGGGACTAAGGGTCCTTAAATACACAACCGTACTCCTATGAAATCCTTCTTATATATAATGTACGTGTGCTCCGTCTACTCTATTACGGATCCCATAGATCCTACAGATCATATAGATCACCCCACGTGACCTCGGTTACTATTCCTCGTTATATAGTTCTATCGGCTTTATTCTAGACTGTGCTTATATTAACCAACTAGCTTCTTCCGTTTTTTCTCTAAGTAGTTATAATATCTTACTTAAAGCGTCCGTAACACCATCTCCCTCCTCTTTATTTTTATCCTTAAAGATTTAAAATATCTCTAAGTTATTTACTAGAGGTGTAATATCTATTTAATTAATTTAGTTAATATTATTACTTATTATACCTAAAGCAATTTCTTCTTCCTCAACTGCTTATTATATTTACACTATTACTATAATATTATCTTTTAGTGAGATTATACCGTCTCTATATTCTTGTTGTTTAAAAGAGGGGTTAATTTATATTATATTGGCGAATCTATCTTTATAACAACCGTCCTCTTACTTAAAGTATACTAAAGCAAATATTCGTTCGTCCTATAACATTTGCTCTATCTCTAATACTAAATATATATAACCTATTACTCTTAATAGTTATCTAGTTCCTTAATTAATTAATTTTAGGATCTTATATTTAATCTACTACTACACAGCTAGATAATAAACTGTCTATTACTTTAGTGAAATTATACCGTTTTTATAATACTAAATAAAAGGCTACCGAAGCTTAGTAATAGGCCCTTAAGTCTTATCTTGCGGCGTCTACTTAATTAATCCATCTTAAGAAGGTTTATAAGAAGGTCTATTTTAAGGAGTAAAAACTTATAGAATAAGGTTTATAGGAACTTAGCAATAAAAGAACGGATTCTTCTCTAATAGAGAAGGAAATAGATCTAAGTAGCTCGGCAACTGCTCTTCTTAGGTCCCCCTTAGGTGACTTATTCTTTAGCAATTCTTCTTTATTAATACTGCCTAACCTAATTTCTTCCAATACTCTTATACCTTTTTTATAGCATTCTTTAAATTCTCTAGTAGCTCCTAGGTAGTCTTAGTATAGCCTATCTACTTAACCTTATACCATATTTTATTATTAATGTCCTTATAATTAATAATCTTTAAAACTTACTATTTGTCTTCTTCCTATCCTCTATACATGTTTGCTTTATAAATTAGTAGCTTAATATTCCTATATACTAGCTCTAGCATTATAATATACTATATAGGGTAGATCTTTATTTTAGCTAATAGGTTTAACTTAAACGTAACTAGTAAAATCCTCTATATAATTTTAAAAGGTCTTAGTCTAACATAGTCTAACTTCTTACTTAGTTATTAACTCTTAAAATTTTTATATAGTAGCTATACTTTATCTCCCTCCTTAAGATCTAGTCCCTTAGATCTCTTAGCATTGTAGTACCTTTTTATTCTTTCTTATACTTTCTTTACTAATTCTATAAGATCTATATAAAGATTTATTAATATCTTTATTTTTTCTTTAGCTATACTACTTATTTTCTTTACTTATTATAGTAATAACGATATTCTTAGCTTATATCCATAATTCGCCTTAAATAGTAATATACCTATTCCTTCTTAAGGTGTTATATTGTATATAAACTATATAACTAGTAATAGCAATACCTAATTATTCTATACGTAATTAATATAGTGTTTTAGGTACTATTCTAGCATCTAATTTAATCTTTCCGTTTAACCGTCTGTCTGCGGATAATATATAGTAGAAGTTGCTGCTCTAACTCCTTATTCCGCTAAGAATACCTTTTAAAATACTACTATAAATTTTAAATCTCTATCTAATATAATTTTACTTAGTGCTCTATATTTTATAAATACTTCCTTAATATAGATTCTAGCAATATCTTTTACTAAGATTTCTTCCGTATATACTATAAAGTATCCCTACTTTATAAGCTTATCTACTATTACTAAAATTGCATTATAATCTTATTTAGTAATAGGATCTCTTAATTTTAGTAACTTAATAATAAAGTCCCATAATATAACCTCCTATAGTCTCTCTAGTATTTTAATAGGTTATAGCCCTCTATATAGCTTATACCTTATTAATTTATTCCTTTAGCAGTCTAAACACTCCCTTATTACTTTTCTTATAATATTCTAGATTCCATTAATAATATACTTCTCCTAAAGTCTTAACACTAAGCCTATAGCTCCATTATATCCTTAAGTTAATCCCTTATAGAATTCTTCTATAAATTGCTCTACTATACTTCTTAGGATATACTTTACTTCTTAATTCTTATATATATCCGTCTATAGATCTTCTAGCTATACTTCTAGAATCCTTTATACCTAAAAGCTTTCTAGTATCTTATAAACTTTTTCTAACTTATCGTCTTCCTAAGTTACTGCGATTTTTAGGTAATTATATCTAATTAATCTATCTATATCTTTTCGCAGTAAAGCCCCTAATAGCTTCTTCTCGTTTTATAATTTAGCTTTACAGCTTAAAGCATCTGCCTATATATTATCTATACCCTTAGTATACTAAATTTTAAAATAGTATTTTATAAGTATCTCTACCCATCTAACCTATCTTTAATTAAGTTCCTTTATTATTAGGAATCCTATTAAGTTCTTATAATCCGTCTTAACTATAAATGGTTTCTCTATATCTTATAAGAATACTCTTTATTCCTTTAATACTGTAACTATACCTAATAACTCCTTATTATAGATATTATAGTTTAACTCTAGTAGTGTTATCTTTTAACTATAGTATGCTACTAGGTATTATCTATTCTAATATTTTTATATAAAGCATACTCCTAGTATATAGTCTAATGCATCCGTTTCTATAACCGTTTTTAGTCCTAGTTAATAGATCTTAAGAACTGGCTCCTAGGTAAACAACTCTTTAATTTTTATAAACAATTCTCATTACTTCCTTCCCCACGCCTATAGTTCTTCTTTCTTCGTTAACCGCGTAAATAGTTTAATATCCTTTAACTATTACACTATAAACCTTCTGCAGTAATTATAAAACCCTAGGAATAATCTTAACTACGTAACGTTCTCTAGTTCTTACTAATTTACTATAGCTTTAATCTTCTTTATATCTATAC
>Ga0307515_10022680_pt1 | contig 11049 bp, 9 predicted proteins | sample 17_EM_MG_FD_194513 | JGI IMG/M metagenome (GOLD analysis project Ga0307515, IMG submission 194513) | Populus trichocarpa ectomycorrhiza microbial communities from riparian zone in the Pacific Northwest, United States - 17_EM | ecosystem: Host-associated > Plants > Roots > Unclassified | place... | reverse complement strand
GTGTCATGATCAAGTCTTTTACTGTCAAGGACTAGCCCCAAGTAGCTTGGGTGATATGTTTAATATATATATATATCCAGTGAATAAGGAGGTCACTCACTTGATGATCTGGTTTAGCGGGGTTCGTGCTAGGGGTTTTGAGCGTATGGAAGACGGGTAGAGGTGGTGAGAGATCCTACCTCGTCCAGGTTGGCAGCCTTCCCAGGTTGACTGGGCTGACTCTCCCTCGCCCAGGCAGCCATTGGAAAGGATCTTGGCCCCGCCGACAACGCCATGGAGCAGAGGACCATCGTCGGCGACCTCGCCGGTGATGTCACCAACGCTGACCTCATGAATGTCGTCCGCAATCCCAATCTCGATATACGTCGCGATTCCCCCTCCGGCTCGTCGACCCCTTCCATTCACGCTGCAATGAAAGGCCATGACTGAGTTGATGGAACGGAAGGCGAAGAAGGACAGAGACGGAGACGGGGATGGGGGAGAACGGAGAGATGGGAGAAACAGGTCCAGTTTCTGCGCAATAGAGGCGAATAACAGGGGAGAAGGGAGACTCCGTAACGACTAACCAGCAAGCACAACTGCGTGGATCAGAATGGGTTGGGGAACAATAGAGAATAGACATGACGGAGTGTAGTGGGGAGAGCAGACGCGGAGGAGGGATGGCACATTGACGGGATGGAGGGGGTAGGGAAGGGGGGTTCGGAATGGGGATAGCAGGGAGTTCGTAGTCAGATTATTGTGATCGGGTACTTCAGAGTCCGTGAAAGCAGGGTGGTGGGTGCGCCGTACGGGGTGGCTCTAGACCGAATTAAGCACATGGTTTTTGGAATGTAGAGAAGTGAGATAGTGCGTCGTTAAGGGTCATGGATCAGGACAAGCTCTTCGTGAGTTTTGCTGCCCATGGAATCGCTATTGTCGAGAGAGGCCGGTAGTGATTACTACATTCGGGTTGCTTGTCGGTGCTGGCAATTCACATTCGGTCGCAGAAAGGTCAAGATGATCGAAGTGGGTTCGGTGCTGAGGTCGAGAGACGGGTTGCGGTTCTACTGCGGTGATGCTGGGCTGTCTTACACACGCAGTGTTGACTAGATGTGGAAACGTGGAAACTGCAGCACTAATGCGACACGAAGGCGGATAGGCAACTCGAGGTTGGCCAGGAAAAGGCTGGCCTTTGACTACATGAGAAATTGGAGCATTTAGCGCTTGCTCACAAAACGGTGTAATGGATACCTCTGATCGAAATCATTTCCCAAATTTCTTCACTCTCCAAGCGCAACCCTTCCTCCTCGTCGCGAGGGGACTCGTCACAGTGGGTAGAAGAGTACTGAGAGACCCGAACTTGACTGATAGCCCATTTTCTTTGACGGCATGGCCGGTGCTGGAAAAATGACAAGTGGACGCGGAGTCTTCGTTTTTGTCTTTGTCCTCGGAGTCGGGGAGTAGCTTCAAGCCTGGCGGGGTGCGTCACATTGGGTGAAAGCGAGAGAACAGGGCGAGGAGTTGTGGAGGCGGTTTGGTGTGTGTGTGGTGAGCCATGAGCGTGGATGTAGGTGCGAGGTTACGATTGGAGTGAGTCAATTTGAGTCAATTTGAGGTCGGAATTTGGGCAAAGGTGGTGGGCGGGTTGAGGATGCTCGATCTGTCGTCGTCTTCGTCGTAGATATTATTACCGATTGTGCATCTGCCTTGGCCATCCTTGCGTGCTACGAAGCATGCGGCGGAAGCAGCGAGGCGGCCGCATTCAGACCTTCATTCACCACGTAACAGCTGCAGCGGCAATCCACTGCACTGATCCCACGCTCCAAGTGGCCCCGTTCACCTTCTCCCCTCTCCCTATCCTCGACAGCAAACCAACATGGCCACTCAAGCCACCAAGGAAATCCATTTGTGAGCACCCAGACAGCTAGCGCAGCACTGTTGTCTGACCACCGAAAAGCCTGCATTTAGATCGTGCGGCGCTTCACTCCAATCTAGGTCGCACCGCTGATTTTGTGCGTCATACAGAAATCAATTTGCAAGATGTTACAAATTCGAGGTACCACCTGGAGTTGTTTGAGGGAAACCAGCAGATAGAATTACAGAAGAATGGGAACCGGACCTGGACACCAGTCCAACCCTCGTATGTCCCTTGTATTCACTATATACGCCCACTGAAGGCCCTGTGTTCGTAGCGATATTTCTCCAACATCCAAAATGCGCGTGGAGATTCAAAGGGTCACCGGTCATTTGCTTTGGAAGAAGAACCGGCCGGCGAACGAAGAGATCGACCTACAAGCGCTCTCCGATGACTATTGGGACTCCACCAAGCATGAATTTATTATTCTGAGTCAGTCGTGATGACCGATTCGTCCGCTCATGTCTCACAAAAGGGCAGAGGAGGTTGTCATTGGAAAGAATCAATTGTCTCTAGAATTACGGTTCTCTGCGGACGCTACCGTTCGTCACTTTACCATGACCCGCCTCGGTTAGCTAATAACGTCCATATAGACGGAATCGCTACGCTCGTCGGTCCAAGACCTTGAAAGATTGATGGAAGGATTCACGCCACTGATGAGTAAATCGATGGAGAGGACTTTGGGCAAAGGGATTCAACTGGGCGCTGTATTCGCTGAGGTCAGCTCTGCCCGTATGGAAACCAGCAGGACGTTGACACCTCTTAGTTCGATCCGATCGCAAAGGCGGTCTTCGGTGTTGCCAAAATCACATTTGAGGTTCGTGCTCTCTACTGGCGTATGAAAAGCAGAGGGAATACTGGATCGTTCAGCTCTTGAAAGAACAAAACAAATACGATCAGATGCCATCGACCCTGCTGGATAGGTTGAAGCACGCCTCGCCCTTGGCGGAGAAGGTCGCGGACCAAATCGTTAGCGAAGAGACAGATATCTTGAGTGAAATAATGCCGCGAATGTTCAAAGTAATGCAAGAGATCGCCAAATTTTTATGCGGATACGTCAAGCGTGGGCGATTCAGTAGGCTTTCTCTTTTCTGGATTCCGCAGATGCTGATGTTCGCAGAGCGAGCAGGAGATGCATTGATTTATCCCAAGGACAAAGAGGTGATGGAGGAAATGGGTCAAGAGTTAACAAACGTCATCAAAGACTTCCTGAGTGCAGTCGATGTCGAGGCCCTGCGCCTAGTCAAAGGGATTGGTAAGCACACATAGTCTCAATGTTGCGTGGGTCCATTCTCAGTAGCTTTGTGAAGAGCAAGGGATCCTGCTCAAGCGTCTCAAACCAATCGAGACTGGCTATGACCGGGCCCTCCGCTGTATGAAAGATACCCGCAAATCTTGCCTCAAAGAAATCGTAGATTGGGTAGCCAATAATTCAGAGGTGAAAGATCTTCTCCAGAACAATACGTACTGGATCAATGGCTCCCCCGGAATCGGCAAAACATCGTTAGCTCATTCGATCTGCGCACGCCTCCACGATCAAAAGCAGCTCGCTGGGGCCTTCTTCTGCAGGAGGGACGACCCGAACTTGAGCGAGGCCAAGAATGTCCTCCCAACTCTCATCTACAAGCTAGCAGAAATGTTTCCCCCCTTTCGAAAGATTGTGGCAAATTGTCTTCGTGACGACCCAAATCTGACACCAGAGTCGATGAAGCGCTCACTCTTCCTTGACCTACTCGATAACCTTCGTAAACGCCCAAACGATCCCCTCGTCTTTGTCATTGACGCATTCGACGAATGCGGCGACGATCTTAGTCGTCCACGCCTCTTGAAGCTTCTCACAGGTGCCGCTACACGTGCTTCATGGCTGAAAATTATCATCACCAGCAGACCCGAAGCCGATATACGACAGTTCTTTACCCAGTCATCGTACTTGGGATATGACTTAGCTACAGACCGAGAAGCCATCGGTGATCTTCGGACCTTCGCTCGAAGCGTGTTTGATCCGGTGGGCCGAAAAAGGCGTCTCTCCGGGCCTTGGCCAGAAGAATCTCTCTTGGACAAAATCATCTTGAGGGCGAATGGTCTCTTCATCTTTATCAAGACCCTTGTTCTTGCCCTTAAGCATTGTGGGGACCCCACAAAGTTTTTGGAGGCAGCCTCCGAAGATTCAGCTGGTGCCGGGTTGGAAGCCCTATACAAACTTTACTCAAGTATTCTAGAATCGCGGATAGAGCATCATGAGGCCGAGTTTCGGCAGATGATTGGGGTCCTTCTGTCAACGGCTCCATACCGCGCCCTTTGCGAGAAGACAATTGCAGAGCTGGCAGGAGTAGAACCAAATCTGGTCGAAATGTGGGTGGATGATCTGAGCTCTTTGCTATATCGAGACGAAGGGACCAATGGAGGCGTTCGTGTCCGACATTTATCGATTTCAGACTTCCTTGTCAGCGATGACTGTCCCTATCAAATCAACCGCCAGGACGCAAATGTGCAGCTGGGAATTGCTTGCCTCAAAACAATGGTTCGCCAACTCCGTTTCAATATCTGCGGGCTCGAAGATTCTCGACTAGCTAATGCGGACATCAAAGATCTCCAATCCCGAATCAAAGCGACCATTTCCGACTGCTTGCAATATAGTTGTCTTTATTGGTCAAATCATCTTTGTTTTGCTCCCGACAATGATCAGCGGGTGTGGGATAGCTTGGAGGAATTCTTTGAAGGATTGTGTCCACTATTTTGGATAGAAGTATTGAGCATTTTGGGAATGGTTCCAATTGGTGCTCCGACCATTCGAAGTGTGATTTCTTGGGCCAAGGTGAGTCCAGCTCCTGATTGTACTCTGAGTAGTTCTGATTGGCAGTAGAGTGGAAATACGGCCCTCCTTGAGAGAATTCAGGATGTTTGCCGTTTCATCATCGCCTTTCGCACCCCCATCTCTATCAGCACTCCACACACGTATCTTTCAACCCGACCCTTCTTGCCCTTACGCTCGACTTTATCAAAGACCCTCAGCGTGAGGTTTACTAAGGACATTGAGGTGGTGAGAGGGAGATTGTCATCATGGCCAGCACCGCCAGTGTCATGGATTGGGCATGCCGACGGTATTACTTGCGTGAGCTATTCCCCCAATGGGCAGCAGATCGTTTCCGGATCCTACGACATGACCATTCAGATCTGGGATGCTGAGACCGGTGCTATAAGTGGTGAGCCCCTTAAGGGGCACACCGATGGGGTGAGGTCCGTTGCCTACTCTCCGAATGGCCAGAACATCGTCTCTGGATCTGATGATAAGACGATTCGAATCTGGGATGTCGAGACTGGTGCTGCAGTTGGCAAACCTCTGGAGGGGCATAGCGACTCAGTGTTGTCTGTCACCTATTCTCCCAATGGGCGGCACATCATCTCTGGATCTCGTGACAACAGGATTCGAATCTGGGATGCCGATACTGGTGCTGCAGTTGGCAAACCTCTGAAGGGGCATTGCGACTGGGTGTCGTCCGTCGCCTACTCTCCCAATGGGCGGCACATCATTTCTGGATCTCGGGACAGGACGATTAGAATGTGGGATGCCAAGACTGGTACTGCAGTTGGCAAACCTCTAGAGGGGCATAGCTGGCATGTGTCGTCCGTCGCCTGCTCTCCCAATGGGCGGCGCGTCATCTCTGGATCTCATGACGAAACGATTCGGGTCTGGGATGCCGAGACTGGTGCTGCTGTTGGCAAACCTCTGGAGGGGCATAGCGACTTGGTGTCGTCCGTCGACTACTCTCCCAATGGGCGGCACATCATCTCTGGATCTCGTGACAGGACGATCAGAATCTGGGATGCCGAGACTGGTGCTGCAGTTGGCAAACCTCTGGAGGGGCAGAGCGCCTGGGTGTTGTCTGTCGCCTACTCTCCCAATGGGCGGCACATCATCTCTGGATCTGAAGACAAGACGGTTCGAATCTGGGATGCCGAGACTGGTGCTGCAGTTGGCAAACCTCTGGAGGGGCATTGCGACTTGGTGTCGTCCGTCGCCTACTCTCCCAACGGGCGGCACATCATCTCTGGATCTGATGACAAGACGATTCGAATTTGGGATGCCGAGACTGGTGCTGCAGTTGGCAAACCTCTGGAGGGCCATAGCGACTTGGTGTCATCCGTCACCTACTCTCCCAATGGGCAGCACATAATCTCTGGATCTGATGACAAGACGATTCGAATCTGGGATGCTGAGACTGGTGCTGCAGTTGGCAAACCTCTGGAGGGCCATAGCGGCTGGGTGTCGTCCGTCGCCTACTCACCCAATGGGTGGCACATCATCTCTGGATCTGATGACAAGACGATTCGAATTTGGGATGCCAAGACTGGTGCTGCAGTTGGGGAACCTCTGGAGGGGCATAGCGACTCGGTGTCGTCCGTCGCCTACTCTCCCAATGGGCGGCACGTCATCTCTGGATCTGATGACAAGACGATTCGAATATGGGATGCCGAGACTGGTGCTGCAGTTGGTAAACCTCTGGAGGGGCATAGCGACTGGGTGTCGTCCGTTACCTACTCTCCCAATGGACAGCACATAATCTCTGGATCTCGTGACATGACAATTCGAATCTGGGATGCCGATACTGGCGCTGCAGTTGGCAAACCTCTGAAGGGGCATAGCGGCTGGGTGTCGTCCGTCGCCTACTCTCCCGATGGGCGGCACGTCATCTCTGGATCTGCTGACAAGACGATTAGAATCTGGGATACCGAGACTGGTACTGCAGTTGGCAAACCTCTGGAGGGGCATAGCGGCTGGGTGCCGTCCGTCACTTACTCTCCCAATGGGCGGCACATCATCTCTGGATCTCATGACAACACGATTCGAATCTGGGATGCGGAGACTGGTGCTGCAGCTGGCAACCCTTTGGGGGGCCAGCACATAGTTTCTGGATCTAACAGCAACTCCATCCGTATGTTGGAGCCATTTTCACATCAACTATCTTCCTCTTCTAATCCACTCCATGCTCATTTTTATTCACGGCCTGACTCACAGGGTTGGGTCACAGACTCAGACGGCGGCTTACTCTATTGGGTACCCCTAGATTGTCGTGGTGGTCTCCATTCACCCTCCCTCATTACAATCCCTCCTACATCTCACCTTCAAACAGTTTCACTTGATTTTTCGGACTTTGCCTTTGGAACCGCTTGGACTCAAATTTTCAACAGTGCACAGTGCTAACCATTCTTTCTTCGTAACCTTTTGTATTTAACTTGGTGTATGAGATACTCTGTGGTTATTGAAGCTCGATCCCGCCCTCCTTAAGCTCCTCATTTTGTGACAAATTGTAATGCTCATCGCATCAGGTGGTTGACAAAGCAGCAAGATCGCCAAACGGCTGAACACCGGCACAATGGATACCACGAACCCACATGACACAGTGAAGATCTTTACCCAGTCCGTTTCAGATAGACACGCCCTCCGTCCTTCCCTGAAGTTCTCCCTATGCTCTCCGTACTGGTCTAACCTTTCGTGGTCATGGCCGACGAGGTACTGTACTGGCCTGGGACTTGTCGAGGGACTATGCGAGGCCATATGATTAGTTGGAATTGCCGATAGGAGGCTGTCGATGCGACTTTTCCACCCTCCGGACTGAGGGTTGAGACATCTTGCGAATGGAACACATTTGGGTGGGCCACAGGGGGCGGTAATAAGAAACAAAAACGGGGTATGTCGCCAATATGAGAACCAACTCGGAGTTGCCTGCAAGGTCTTCGACGATCCTCGTCACTACTGCTAAACCAAGACCTACAACACAATCAGTATGAGAGAAGATGGTCATTTCTGCTCACACAACTAACCCTGGTCTCGTTCCTGGTTTGTGGTGAGCTGAGGAGGTTACTTGCTCGAATTCTCTGAAGACGCCCTCCAGCTTCTCCGGCGGAATCCCACAACCAGTATCGCTGACGACAATCTCGATTGCAGCGAGCCCTTCAGTGTAGAGTCTATCCTGTTCGTCGAATATGTGTGCTGTCACTGGCGGATCTGCGCGCAGTACACTTGACATCATTTGCAGTGAGGGTGGGGACGGCAGTTTGAGGATTCCTTGAATCTGCAATGATGTATACTGGGGTGTTTCCAGGGTCCGTGTTGAACTCCAACTCATGCATGCCGGACCGCTTTCAGCATAGGCGAGCAATAGCAAGGCGCAGCGCGTTCGTATCATTTGTACGCACTGGCAAACATAAGTCGCCTCACGAAGAATGCTGTAAAAATTGAACGGTTCGTTGAATACCATTTCCTTTCCAACCTCTAGTCAAGTCCTACAAAAACGATTGGGAGCAGAACACATACGAGGAGGTCATCAATGGTGAAGAGGAGTGCCTAGGTTCGTATATACTAAGAAACCTTACTTTTGAAGCCGTATGAGACCTCTTCAAATTTCCCTGAGTGTCAGGATCGAGCTTTTTACCATCAAGGGTTAGCTCCAAGTAGCCTGGGTGATATGTTTAGTGTACCTATCTAGTGAATAAAGAGATCACCAACTCGATGATCTGCTTTAGCGGGGTTCGTACTAGGGGCCTTGAGCATACGGAAGACGGGTGGTGGTGGTGGTGGTGGTGGTGAGAGATCCTACCTCGTTCAGGTCTGCAGCCTCCTCGGATCGACTGGGCTGGCCCTCCCTTCGCCCAGGCACGGTCCTGTGGCATTGGGTAGTAGTTAATGGATTCAGTGTTTGTTGATACTCGGGTGCTGGTAAAATCACATTCGGCCGCAGAAAGGGCAAGAAGGTCAAAGTGGGTTCGACGGTGAGGTTGAGAGACGGAGTGCGGTTCTAAGGACGGCACTGCTGCAGTCGAAGGCGGATTCGCAACGAGAAGATGGTCAAGAAAGGCTGACCTTTGACTACATGAGAAATCGGAGCATTTAGCACCTCTGATGCATACCTCTGATCGAAATCAATTTCCAAGTTTCATCACCTCGTTGCTAGAGGACCTGTCAAAGTGAGTCGAAGAGCACGATTGGAGTGAGTCACTTTCAGGTCGGAGTTTGAGCGGAGGACAGAGGTCAGGTTGGAACGGACGCGGGCACTGGCTGAGTGGATTGCGGTGGGGGGAGAGGCACTCCATGCCCAAGCCTGGCGTCGATTTTGTGGTTCCATTACTCGAGAGAAAACTTCCGAGTAGTGGGAGCGGACACGACATCTGCTCTGTTCGAGACAAACAGACGTTGTCAACTTGATTTCTGTCGCATTCGCCGCAACTTGGATGGCAACGCGGACGACGAGCCATACCACAAATCGGTTACTACGATGAGTCAACGCGCGGAGGCTGTTGTCAATTTCAACCAAAACCCCCCGCGCAAACGGAAAGCCCAGGAACACGGTACTCAGGAAGAGGAGCCAGCCTCCAAACGGCGAAAGTAGGTATGTGTATCTCCAAAGGACAATCCTGGGCGACTGCTCATCGTATCCGAACCTCTAAGGACGATCCAACACCTTCGTCAGATCGGACAGGTAGTCGCTTACTTGCTGCCCTTACGCGTCATTTCCTCGACAATTCCGTGTAGGCAGCTCGTATGAAGTAGTTGGAAATGGCCTTATGATAATAGAGTGCCGTCGCGAGCTGGAGCCGCCGCCCCTCCTTCACACGACCGTTCAACGCCATCACAGAGGACAAAACCAGCTTCCCAAAATGCTCAATAGGGGTCTTCAAGTGGAGGACCACGGATAGGATAATCCTCATTTGCTCATTTGACCATTCCAAAACGCGAACTCGACGACAATCAGGATATCACTGCGATGCGATGCGAGCTCGATTCTGTGGTCGGTCGGGAACGCTCCGACTTGTCTAAGGCAAGTGGCTCACAAGTCATACCTCACCTCGACCTCACCTCGGCCAAATTACCTTCAAATTCGTTTTCTGTGCCCAAACCCAAGTCCAAGGCAAAGCCGCCATCAAACGCTAAGCCCTCAAGGCCACCGGTACTCAAGGATAACTCGTTGGAATCTGCAAGGAAGGCCTTGCAAGAGAAAGTGGCCAAGGCCCGGCGTAGTTCTCTCAGTCAACGAGGGAAGCGTACAAGCGACAGCTCCGGCAATGAACAGCCCGGTACGTAGTACAACTTTGAGTCATATTCTTTCTGCTTACCACGTTTCTCGTTTCCAGTGGTACCTCACTCCTCTGTCCCATCCGAACGGTTCTACCGACACACCGATCTTGCTCTTCCGGATCCAGTCCGGGCACGACATGTACTTACGTGGTGTGCCTCCCGATCTGCTCCACAGACAGCGGACTCGCAGACGCGCCTGCTCCCTCTATCGACTGCAAATTCGGCTCTGCTCGCGTCCTTGCAAGATCAGATCGGGAAGCAGTTGGCCGATGCGACCATCGACATCTCCCTGTATTCGGCAAAGTCGAAGGAAACGCCACCTGTTGTGGAGAACCCGCAGAATGAGCGAAACCGAGCAGTCGAGGAAGTTTGTTGGCGGACGAGGAACGGTGTGTACCTACCAACACGACACTGGACACTGACGCAAGGTGCTGATTCTGTGGTTCAGATGTTCGCATGAAGATGCAGTGTGGTCCAAGGTGATTCAAGATTACAACACCCTACAGTCACAAGTCTTGTCCGGATTGCAAAGGGCGTCATCCTCCTCGGGCAAAGGAAAAGAAAAGGAGAAGCTCGACTTCAATGGCAGGTGGCGAGAAGTCGAGCGCGAGCTTGACGAGTTCTCCGAAATCATGGGGAGTGGTACGGAAAAGGGAAAGGAGTTGAACGAGAAATGTAGAAAGCTCCCGCTCCAGGTCCGTCGTATCTCCGTTTCTCTGAACGATGTTACTAACTGTTCATCGTCCATTCCAGCTCGACAGTCTGCAAGAAACCCTGTCGAAATCGAAAGTATTCACGCACCAAGCAAGACGGGACATCGACGAGATGTTCGTTGCTCTGGACCGACGACGTGGTCCCGGACTAGGTCTCCTTTCGTCCTCGCCGACGTCACCGCGGAATTTGTTGAAGGCGCTTGCGAGGTCCGACGAGAGAAACCCCGACGGGGCGCTGCTGGGCGGGCCTGCGATGATCGGCGGTGGCATGGTGACTAGGAGCCAGCAGCCTGAAAGGCGGGTAACGACCGTTGGGCCCAAGGTTGGGAATGTAAAACCTCGGAGGTTCCGAGGCGGAAAGGCAAGGG
>Ga0307515_10022679_pt1 | contig 11050 bp, 1 predicted proteins | sample 17_EM_MG_FD_194513 | JGI IMG/M metagenome (GOLD analysis project Ga0307515, IMG submission 194513) | Populus trichocarpa ectomycorrhiza microbial communities from riparian zone in the Pacific Northwest, United States - 17_EM | ecosystem: Host-associated > Plants > Roots > Unclassified | place... | reverse complement strand
TATCCGTCTATAGATCTTTTAGCTATACTTTTAAAATTCTTTATACCTAAAAGCTTTTTAGTAACTTATAAACCTTCTCTAGTTCCTCCTAAGTTATTATAATTTTTAGATAATTATACCTAATTAATCCGTCTATATCTTTTCGCAGTAAAGCCCCTAATAGCTTTTTATTATTTTATAGTTTAGCCTTTTAACTTAGAGTATCTGCTCTTATATTATCTGTACCCTTAGTATACTAAATCTTAAAATAGTATTTTATAAGTATCTCTGCCTATCTAACCTGTCTTTAGTTAAGTTCCTTTATTATTAGGAATTCTATTAGGTTCTTATAATTTATTTTAACTATAAATAGTTTTTTTATACCTTATAAGAATGCTCTTTATTTCTTTAGTGCTATAACTATACCTAATAACTCCTTATTATAGATATTATAGTTTAGTTTTAGTAGTATTATTTTCTAACTATAATATATTACTAGGTGCTATCTATCTAAATACTTTTATATAAAGTATGCCCCTAGTATAAAGTCTAATATATCTATCTTAACAACTATCTCTAGTTTTGGTTAATAGATCTTAAGAACTAGCTCCTAGGTAAATAACCTTTTAACTTCCTTAAATAGTTTATATTATTCTTCTCCCTATACCTATAGTTTTTCTTTCTTCATTAACTACGTAAATGGCTTAATATCCTTTAACTATTGCACTATAAACCTTCTATAGTAATTACAAAACCCTAAAAACAATCTTAACTACGTAACGTTCTCTAGTTCTTGCTAATTCACTATAGCCTTAATCTTTTTTAGATCTATGCTAAGTTGGCTTAGTTTAATAATAAATTTAACAAAATCTATCTTCCTAATAAAGAACTTATATTTCTTAATTACTACTAGCATCTGTTCTTCTTATAGTCTCTTTAAAACCTATTTAATGTATTCCCTATATTTTTCCTTAGTTATTAAGTAGATAATAATATCGTTAAGGTATATTATAATAAATTCATCCAAATATTCTCTTAATATATTATTAATTTACTTCTAGAATATTACTAGTGCGTTTATAAGCCTAAATTATATAACTAATGGTTTATATAGTCCTTCCTTTAATCTAAAGGCTGCCTTCTATTTATTGCCTTCCTTAATTCTAATCTAATAGTATGCCTATCTTAGATCTATCTTTATAAAGATTTGCGCGTTGCCTATTCTATCTTAGATTTCGCTAATTAAGGGTAAAGAATACCTATCCTTCTTAGTAATGCTATTTAACTGTTTATAGTTAATACATAGCCTTAGCTTACCGTTTTTCTTTAGGATAAATAATACTAGATAACCCGCTAATAATTATGATGGTTTAATATATCCCTTTTATAAGTTCTTCTAAATAAACTCTTTTAATACTCTACCTTTTTCTTTAATAAGCTTATAGATTAGAAAGAACCTTAGATTTATTCCTAGTTCTAATTCTATCTTATAGTCCTATGTTATATACTCTAATAGCTTTTTACTTTTTAGTGACCATAGTTTTTTGCTATACTTATAGTATCTTTTTAGTATATAGCTTAGTCCTTTTTCTATTTCTTTATAGGTTGCTTCTACTTAGTACTATACTAACTTAGCTTATTATTGCACTTTGTGTTATTAAGTATCTCTAATATTAACCTAACCTATAACCTAATTAATCTTTAGATTGTATTTTTATAACTAAGGTATCTTTAGTATTGCCTTATTCTTTCCTAATAGTAGGATATTAAAAGATATCTAAATTTATTTTTCTTTAATAGTTAACTAAATAGGTCCTATTTTAAGATTAATAATACCGTCTCCGTAAGCTATTAGATCTTTTAAAATTGTTACTAATAAATATAGGTACTCCTTTCTCCTATATAGTAGTCCTATTCTTTTAACTGCTGCTAGTAAAATATAGTTCCTCATTACTCTACTATCTATTAGTACTTTAAACTGTTAATCTTACTATTTAACTTATAGATTTAGGTGTTTTCCTTAAATTCCTTTAAGGGTCTAAGGCTCTATTATTAGTTCCCTTTAGTTTTATAGGCCTCTACTTTTCCTAACTATTGGCTACTAGATCCTATTTATACTTAGTCTAACTTAAGCTAATACTTAGTTTGCTTTTTATCCTTAATATACTATAGACAGGTATTCTCTAAACATTCCCACTATTATTATTTATCTAGGCATTCTTCTATAAGGAATTTTCCTGGTTAAAGTATTAAGTCCCCTTATTTTTAAACTTCTACTAGGTGCTAGCCATATATATACTTAGCGTTTTAGTATTTTACTTTATCCGTTATCTAATATATTCTTATTAGATACTTCCAATTCTTATCCTTTAGTGTCCTATATATACTATATATATTATCTACGCATGCTATCTATAATAGTATATAATATGCTTAGTATCTTAGGTTAACTCTTAGCTTATCTTTATCCTTAAGTATAAACCTTTCTTATATTAATCTAAGCGTCACAACTTTATTTATAGGTACTAAGATTTATCTCTTACTTCTCTAGTCCTCTAATTACTCCTTTAGATCTTTTAACATTATAATTAAGGCTCCTTTAATATAAGTTATAGCCTTTTCCGTAATTAGGTGGTTTTAGACAACTTTTTTATCTAATTATATATAGAAATCTTCCTACTTATTATTATGTCGCTGCCTATACCACTTTTAGTATAGCTGCTTAAGTATATATATTCTATCCGTAAGGAAGTATCTTCTTATTACTATATTATAATAGCCCTTTATATATCATTTTTTAAACCTAGTTAGGATTCCTAAATTCTCTTTTTATTCTAGTTCGGTAAGCTACTTAGCTCTTAGTATACCTACTCTTAGCCTATTAGTAATTTTTTATACTAGCGCTCTGTCCCTTATATAACCTAGTAAACTAAATCTCTTATTTAGTTTCTGCTTTTACTATAAGGTAATTCTTGCTCTAAATTCCTTTATAGTTTCTTTCCTTTCGCGTTTTATAAGTAGATCCTTAAAGTCTTTATACTTCTTAATCTTAGTATTAACTTTTTAATCTTTAGGCTAAATACTATATTTAACTAGTAAGTTTTCTAGGTTTATATATTTATCTTCTAATCTAACTACTGCCTAGATTATAGATTCTCTAATTTATAAAGAAGCTCCTTGCCTCTTACCTATAGGTATCCTTATTTATACTCCAAATTCTTAGTCCCTTAAATTCTTTAATCTTAAGCTTGCTTTTAACTTAAGCTTAGCTCCCGCCTTAGTTTAACTAGGTATCCGTAGTGTTTTTATCTTGTCTTAAGAGTCTTAAATCTTATCTATCTCATTTTAAGAATTTAATGCCTATAGGAAACTTTATCCTAAGCTTATTTATATATTCCTAAACTAAGCTATTGCCCTGCTCTATTAGTTTTTATCTATTATAGGTTCTTAGGTATACCTTATCTTATCTTAAAAATCTTAGTTATTTTTTATCTTATTTTAAGAATCTTAAGCCTTTAGCCTTTTGCCTTTATTAAGTGGTAAATTAGCACTAGTAGTTATCTACTTACTTAGTCTTTATAAAACGCTCTTTCTACCGTTTTATAAAGCGATAGATGCCGTATCTAATGGTGTTATAATACCCGTTACTAAACCTTACTCTATAGCGGTCTTAGTCTCTACTTCTAATATTAATGCCTTAAGATCTTCTTTCTTAATATTGCTAAATGGATTTTTCCTAAAGTCCCTTTCTAAGTACTACCTTATTAACACTATACTAAAAGTTGCTATTAGATCTTTATTACATTTATAAAGCCTATCTTGCTCTTTATAGTCTTAGGTAGCTCTTAGTTTCTCTAAACTAGGTTTCTATAGTTAATAGCTTACGCCATACTTAGCGTCTTTATAAATTTGGCACGCGTTATTATAGTAAAACATAAAATAGTTAATTAAATAATCTTTTATTCCTTATAGTGCATTATTATCCCTTTATATATATATGCCGTCTACTAGTCCGGTTCCCTTTATTATATAGTAATTCTAACTATCTTTATAATCTCTAGCGAAATAACCCTATTTTCCGTAATTTATATAAGCTCCCTCTTTAAACTATCTTTCTTATTATAGAGTCCGCCTAAATATCTTCTACTGCTAAGATTCCTAATTCAGCCTTTGCTCTTTAGACCTTTAATTACTTAATCCTTATCCTTTTAGTTTCTACGGTGTCTTACTTTATCTCTTATAGGCTTCTTTAGTACTACTTAGGTCTATTAGCTCTGCGCTATACTATAGTTTTTAACTTAGCTTTAGTTAATACGTACTCTACGCCTTATATAACTATAAAACTCTATCCTAACCTCTCTTAGTCTATTTCCTTTAGTAGATCCTATTATTAATCTTTATCACTTAATTTATTAACTCCCTTAAGGTATCCGCATCTTTTATTAGAATAATTATATTCTAGACTTTAGCCTTAAGTCCCTGTTTATACTATACTATAAGCGCCTTATTATTCCACTTAACTTATATTGCTAGCGTTTAGAACTACGTTATATACTTAATAGCTAAGGTTTATTACGTAATGTCTTAAAGCTTTTTTTCCGCTATAATTATTGCCTCTAGGTCTCCAAATATCTGTATAAGTCGCTCTATAAATCTATTTTAGCTTAAGAATATAAACCGTACTTCTTAGTTTATCATTATCATTCTATTTGCTTATATCTCTATAAGGTAAGGCTTAAACCACTTAAGTACTCTTCCTAATAAGAATAATCCTGTATATATTATTTAATCTATAGGTATTGCTAACTTTACTCCCTCTTGCGTAACCTTAAAATGCATTTATATAAGGAATTTTTTAAGCTTTAATCTCTCTCCTAAGAATCTTTTAATCGATAATAACTTAACCTTTACTACTCCTATCCTATTAACCCTTTATTTAAGTGCCGTATTATTTTCTATTAACTAGTTAACTATTTCCTATAATTGTCTAACCGTTATAAGTTGTTATAAGTTAGTATCTGCTATACTAGTGTCACCTCCTAACCTTAAAGTAGTTGCCGCCGTTAATAGCGTTATAGTGGCTGCTTTTAGTAGTATATTGTTTAACTTTTAATACCGTAACTAGGTAGTAATTATATAACGGAACCTTATAGTAAGTACTACGGTGGGTTTGTTATTGGGCTAGATATATAGGTAATACGTAAAGTTAATAACATAATAATAACTAGTGGAGTAGTTACCTAATAGATTAACTCTAATTATATTCTAAGAATCACTATAAGGAAGGAACTATCTAGGTAGGGACTAAGGGTCCTTAAATATACAACTATACTCCTATAAAATCCTTTTTATACGTAATGTATATAATATACGTAATATATATAACGTTTCTTCCGTACCTTACGTATCTTACGTATTACATTATATAACCTTAGTTATTATTCCTCGTTATATAGTTCTACTAGCTCCATCTTAGACCGTGCCTATATTAACCAACTAGCTTTTTCTAACTCCTCTCTAAGTAGTCGTAATATTATACTTAAAGCGTCCGTAACAAAGGCGTCCCTTTATTAAGCTTAAAGAAGAAAATTTAGAAAGGTTTCGTATAGATTACTTACTTCTATTTCACCTGCCGCTATTACGGACTTAAGGCGTAGCATAAAACGTTTTAAACTATTAGTGCCAGCAGATTCTCCTACTATTATGCAGTGTGCTATACTATAGATAAGTATCTCGCCTATTCCCCTTAAATCCGAAAACTCGCAGCTAATACGCCGTTAAGTTAAAGGTGCCGTAATACCTCTAGCACATCCTATAGAATTTTCGCTAATTCTAGGGTACGCTAACTTTGTAATATCTGCTTAGTCTATAACCTAGTTTATAACTATATCCTACAGCTCTATAATTATATTGCTTCGCAGCTGTATTACCAGGACCTTTACCTTACCGCGAAATTCTATAGTTCTAGGGAAAGAGTCTTCTTTCTTCCTAAGCAAATTTTGCAATATGGGGATTATTTCCCCTATACTGTCCTAGATTCTCCCTATTTTATAATCCGGACGTCTTAATAACCTATTAGCAGGATTTGTCTTTCTTGGGCGGTACGTAATCTTAAAATCGTACTATAATAGTGCCTTTACCCACCTAGCTTATTAACCGCTTAACACCTTTATAGTTATAAAGTATTCTAGGTTGTTATAGTCTGTAAGGACTTTAATAGGGTAATTGCTTCCTATACAATAATATCGCCAGTGCTTTATTACTATAACTATCGCGAGTAACTCCTAATCGTGTGTTATATAACGCTATTTTATAGGGGTTATCTTTCTAAACTAAAACGCCATAGGATACTATTTTCCGTCTTTTAATTAAGATATAATTGCCTCTAGGGTAAAGCTAGATATATCTATTTTAAGGTATATATATAGCTCCTAGTAGAAGTATATTAAAATAGGCGCTAATATAAATAAATCCTTTAACCGGTCCATAGCCTGCTTAGCAGCTTTTCTAAATATAAAGGGTCCTAACTTCTTACCATTCTTAGATCCTTTTAGTAAATTAGTAATTAGGAGTATTACTTATAAGTAGTAAATAATAAACGTTTAGTAGAAGTTCGCCGTGCCTAAGAAAACCTATACTTCTCTAAATATTATAGGGTAGGGCTATTCCCTAATAGCGTCCACCCAACTTTTCTCTATTAATACTCCGTTAACACTAATAATAAAGCCTAAAAAATTAATACTAGTAGTATAGAACGTGCACTTTTTTAGGTTTATATAGAGCTTATATTCCTATAATCTTTCTAGTACTATTTATATATAGTACGTATATACTTCATAGTTATTAGAGTAGACTATAATGTTATTAAGGTAGACTATATATATTGTGTCTAATAGGCCCGACAATGCCTTATTAATATAGGCCTAAAATATCGCTGGTGCGTTAGTAAGCCTAAATAGCATTACTAAGTACTTAAAGTGGCCGTACCGTGTTTAGAACGCCGTTTTCCACTTATCGCCGGCTTTAATCCGAATTTAATAGTATATATCTTTTAGATCTAATTTTATAAATATCTTTACGCCTAACAGCCTATTAATAAGCTCCCCTATTAAGGGTAACGGGTAGCAATTCTTTATAGTAATCTTATTTAGCGCCTAATAGTTAATATAGAGGTAAAGGGTCCCGTCCTTTTTAGGTATAAATATAATTAGTGCCCCTACCGGGCTTATAGAGGGCCAAATCTATCCTCTCTAAAGATTATCTACTATATATTAACGCAGTACCGCTAGCTTATTTTCTAATAGGTTATATAGTAGTCTAAAAGAAGGTTATTTATCCCCTATATCTATCTTATACTTAACTAATATAGGGTTAAGTAAGGTTTATATAGCCTCTTTACTAGAAACATCCTCTAAGTCTATATATTCCTATAGAATCTCTAGTTCCTTAACTACGTATAGCCGGACATCCGAAAATAAATATCCTATATCCCCGTTCTTAGTATTAAGAGTAGTATATATAGTATATGCCCACCCTTCTTCTTATATATAGTTTAAGAAAGTCTCCTAATCTTTAACTATAATACGCGGTTAAGACTTCTAATGTTAATACGAGGCTAAAGGCTAATTAATGTCCGGATTAACTTGGCAAAGCCATAGGTATCCCAAAATAAGGTTATACCCCTTAATTTCTACGGCACAAAAGCGTATCTCCTACGTGTTCTATAGACCATCGCGGTCCTAGCTAGCTACGGAAAAAGCCTATTCCCTATAGCATGGAATCTAGTAGCCTCTAATACTTTAAATAGTGCGCACCTATAAGCCGCTAAGATCCAAATCTAATTCTTTTACTAGTAATTAAGAAATAAACCCTATACTCACGCCACTATCTATAAGGCAGTCTTACGTTACCTATTTATTATTAACTTAAATAGAGATAGGAATAACTATACGGTAGTTTACTCCCTCCTTCTCTTACTAGCCTAGTATAAGGGAGTAAAGATCTACTAGGCTATCTCTTTTCCTAATTAGGCCGACTCTTACTTCTTTTACTAGTAAAAGCAGCTTATATAGCCCTTCTTACCGCAGTTATAATAGGTACGTGTCTCCTAGTTCCCCTCCTATAGATTAGGTCTCTATTTATTATTATTAGGCTCCGAAAAATCGGCCTCTGTACCTCTATGTGGTAAAGCCTAGGAACCTGGCAGATAGCTATCGGCGTTCCGTTAGAATCGTGCTAATAGACTACTAGAGCAAACGCAGAGACGTGTATACGGCGGCGTAGCGCGGGCGCGGTGACACGGTAGTGGTATCGTGAAAATTTTTCACTGGGAGGGTGAGCCCCAACGAGAACTCGATATAACTACTGCTATATCTTTACGTACACTCCAATTAATCATTTAAATTACGGCATCTACCTACAGCGGCGCGACCCCCTTCTTCTTATACGGTATAACAGTATACATACCGTACGGCACCTATATATAGCTAAACCGTACCTCGCAGGCGGAAGACCTAAGCCTCTTAAATCCACCCGCCCTCTACCCTTTACACCTTAATCTACCTAGCACGTTTTAATACGTTGGCAGCGTAGGTACTAGGGCTTGGTGTACCCTAGTACTAGGTTAAGCGCGATATTAAATGTAGGAAGATAGAAAGGAATAAGGGATACTAAGGGTGATTAGAATAGGGCGGTGGCAGGAGGACTGTAGGCGAGATATATATATAGGGCAGTAAGAAGGAGCAAGGGCAGGCATACCTTACGGCAATCTTACGGCAACCTATAATTAAATGGAAGCATAGTACGAATGGTAATTAGGGCAAAATAGGCAATCGGATACTCCCGTACGGGCCGTACGGGAGTCTTAAAGCGGCGACCTAATAGTATTTTTCCTCCTGTTAATATAGTACAGGTGTTACCTAGGGGGGTGCATACTGTATTACCTCTTACGTCTCCCTTAGAGGTTTTTTGTACCTAACTTCACGGGATTTCGTCTGTATAGACCTAGATAGGGACCGTATTAGATATTAAGTAAGAATAAATATAAAATATAATATTTATTATTATTTTAGGGTTAACTAGCGTTACTCTAGGGCTGTAAGGCCTGCTCGCGTTATCCTTTTATAGAGCGGTTAAGTTAGAATCTACCCCTATTATTAAAGCTAGGTCTAGTCCTACGCTCTTTATTATTAGCGTCTCGTTCCTTTTAACGTATATAATAGGGTTTTGACTAACACCCTAGTTTTGACCGCGCTAGCAGACCGCCTACCTATTTTAGCTAGCTTATTACCTAAAGCAATATACTGCCGCATTAAAGCTTAACCTATTACTTTCTTATATTTTAACTCTATAAAATATATTACTAACCTATAGCTATGCCTTGCTAGCCTTAAGCGCTAGGTGTAGAAGACTGTTTATAAGCTACTTTAACTACCTAGCGCGTTAGCGGCTTATATAAAAGCGCTAAAGCCTATATAAAGGCATATAGAGTTTTACCTACTACTTTTTAAAAGCGCCTGCGAGGTAAACACCGATCTTACTATAACGCCTATACTAACTAGTATTATATTACTCCTACTAGTAAAGCAGCAATTATTTAACACTATATTTACCTTGCTAAGGCTGGGTTTCTATATTAGTATAATATAATTCGGACAATTACTACCCTTATTTTATAACGCGAAAACTCTTACTTTCCTTACTACTATAATATTGCGCTATTAGGCAAACGCTAGATATATAGCTTTCTTAAACGCTAGGGTGAGCTTTATACTTACTATATATAATTAATTAGCTTAGAATAAGCTATTACTAGTAATAATCCCGCCTTTATTAAGAGGTTCTTTTCTAACTACTTTAATGTAAAGACTTAATATAATATTAAGGACGCTAATATATAGAATATAGATAAGACTGGCTATACTATAGGCTGCGTATACGCCGCTAAGGTAGTGGTTTTAAGAGGTAATATTATTAACTTTAAGACGATTAACGGCTTTAGGGAGTAGGTGTTACAGATTAATTTAATTGGAATGTATAGGTAGACGATTCTACTATTTATTATTTTTAAAGGACGCTAATATATAGAATCTCTATAGTAAGAGGTGGAGGAAGCTATAGGCGAGTATATACTAGCAATAAGTAAGAATAAATAGTTAAATTAAGAGCTTAGAGTATAATAGCTGGAGCACTTTAAGCGATATATTAGATAAACTAAGGTATAGCAGAGGCTAATAGAGGATGGTAATAATAGTAAATATAACGGCTACTAGCTTTTAGTTATAGACGGCTATAGTAACTATATTAATATTAAGTTTATTAAGCTCTACTAGTTAAAAAAAATTATACTAATTTGCCTACTACCGCATTTAACGCACCTTCTATAGCTATTAGATCTAGTTATATTCTTAGTTATTAAGCGACTATATTTATCTAAAGTTAATAAATATATAGCTTATAGTATTACTAGTATTAATAAAAAGTACTTTCTAAAAATACTAGGTAAGATTTGGCCGCGAATATATACCAGAGAGTTAATTAAAAGCGCTTTTAAGGTAGTAGGCCTCTATCCCTTTAACCTAAATTAAGCTCTTAATCGCTACTCCGCATAACCTTCTTCTACTTAACTATCTATACTACCGCCTTCTTTTAAATATATAACGATTCTATCCTCCCCTATATATTCTCCGCTACCTAATAGTAAATACACTTAAGCTTAGTACGCGCGTATAATCCTTTACCTAGAAACTATATAAGAGGCGATAGAGGTAGTGGTTTTAAAGCTAATATAGTACCTATAATCCCTTAAGGACGGCTTAGAGATTATATAAGCTAAGAATAATAAACTTTAGTAATATACTAAGGAGAGGAAGGCTAAAAAGAAGTAAAAACGGACTATAATTTCTACCGAGTTAGTTCTTATACTAGAGGCAGTAAGAGAGCTTACTGCTACATTAGGAAATTTTTTTTTAGGCACGTTGTTGCAAGCGAAAATCGGGTCTGCAAAACCTGCGTAAGTCGCAATTTGCGGCAATTCGCAGCAATTTGCGATAAACACGCAGCTACTTATAAG
>Ga0307515_10022678_pt1 | contig 11050 bp, 1 predicted proteins | sample 17_EM_MG_FD_194513 | JGI IMG/M metagenome (GOLD analysis project Ga0307515, IMG submission 194513) | Populus trichocarpa ectomycorrhiza microbial communities from riparian zone in the Pacific Northwest, United States - 17_EM | ecosystem: Host-associated > Plants > Roots > Unclassified | place... | reverse complement strand
AAGCCAGTGTTTCAGGAGTGTACCAAACGCGTAAGCGGGTGGTTGGTGCACAGAACGCGTAAACGCGTACTCGGTGCACCGAACGCGTAGGCACGCGGTTAGTATAACAGGTGCTGTAATTATACAATAATTTCTAGCGTTTTTGTTATAAGTGGCCTAGAACCCCAGCTACTGCTTAAAGAGGGCATTTATACGGTACTACTATTTACCTAGTATAAGTTTGTAAGCTAATAAAATAAAGGTATTCTTAACAGCCTCCTAGAGGGTATTAAAAACCTATATTAAAATAAAAACTTAAATAATATTAAGTTTTATAAGGAACAAACTTACGCTAAGGGGTATTAGTATAGTTCTTAAGTTATAGGCCTAAGGGCGTAGCTAATTTTGCGCTAGGTACTCCCAAGATTACCTAATAAAAATCTCTACTCTTACTATACATAAGTTTTATTAAAAGTCTAGTCTGGGTAGAACACTTATTAAAATAGCAGTAGAAAAGTAGGACGAAGAGGGAAAGAAGATATAGGTGTTAACTATGCTAGTAAGCCAGCCTGTTCTAAAATACTTTAGGTTTAATATTAAGACCAAATTAATAGAAGGTCCGGTGGAGTATCTATACAGTTTTAGTGCTCGTAAACTATAGCGCCGCACTATAAGCGTATAGCTAGGAGATAAAGATTAATACGGGGTATAAGGATATAGAAAACTTGCAAGTTACTAGCTAAAATAAAAGATTTATACTCTTCTCTTTTTCTATTTAGCATTACCTAAAATTATAAACAGTATTAAATACTCAATTTAGTAATAGAATGGAGAAGGTAACTAACCCCCATACGCCCTAAGTGCCTTCTTTAGTTATTTATCGCCTAAGGTTAGGGCGACAACTTATCAAAAAGCCGCTTAGTTAAGTTATTTAGCGGTAATAACATAGCGTTTATATAGCCCGCCTTATTTCTGAAAAATAATATCATTATAAGCTACCCTACTCCTACTTTTATCCTTATTCTTTTTTATTTTCTTAGATATTTAAGATTATAGCTCCTGTTAGCAGATTTACTTACTCTACCCTCTTCCTTATTGTAACTGCTTGGTTTTTATAGCATCTAAACCCTTCTATTATTGAAATAGCGTTATATAGTGCCCTTTTCTGCTTACTTATTATTTTCTTCTAGGTAATATACCTCTCCGAAATGTTAGTTAAAGATTCTAAGGTCTAGCGCGTCTGGCTTTATTGCGCTAGTATCATTCTTAGTTAGTATTTACAATTATAGCTTTAACAGAATCGCTCTAAACACGCATTTTCTGTTTGGCTATTAGGTTGCGGGTATGTGGGTATGATTGGGATAGTAGTGCAAACCACTAAGACGGAAATTGAGGCCGTAAGGTCAATTTTGATGTACGAAGCCCCCCCTGATTTTAGCTATTAGTTTACTAATATACAATATAGGTACGCAGGCCTTATATTGGCCATTTTTATAATTATACTTTATTAAGAGTTCTATTTTTAGTATTAGAAAATAGTGTAAAGGTAATCTTTCACTCTATAAGCAAATTATTTTTCTGGCTTATGCGGAGCGTTAGGGAGGTTTTACAATCCACGAAATAAATTATCCTTCCAATAACTGGGCTATTAGTGTGAGAAAGATCCAACGTATTAGCCAGGGGCTGCCTAAATAATAACCTTGCATGGTTCTTCTGCATATTCCGTAACGTAGTAGAAGTATTAGGTGGGCTGCGTCTGGCGCGGCTGCTAGAACTAGCAGCGTTTAGCTAAATAGTTAGTGCGATCCCGGGGAAGGCGGGAGGACTAGTCTTATAAAACTAAACTAGTAGGGGTGATTCTGGTGGCGTTAGCTAAGACACTTAAATAACTTAAAATTCTCTATTTGCGAAACCCCGCTTCGCAACGACATATTAGGACCTAGTAATTTTACTAATACCCATTTCTAAACGCTACTACGTATAATAGATATTAGGGCTAATACTACTGCAAAGCGGGTGCGGGATGCAGTTTAGTATAACCTAAAGCAGTAGTAGCGTTTCCTAGCAAGTATATAGGCCTAGGCTAAGGCGCCTTTTTTTAATAAAAATTAGCAGAAATTTACAAATAAGGAAGCTAGGAGTATTATTAGCTCAGGGCGCGGCTAGAATAATGTAAATTTACCTAAAAGGGAAGAAATTTTAGAACGCGTAAATAAGAGACTAAGAGATAATAGGTTAAATAAAGTAAACCAGAAGGCTATAAGCTGGCGTATACTAAAAGCTATTAGAAGTGCTACTAGTTAGTTTTAATATAAATATTATAACTAGCACGTTTTTACTAAGTTATGTTTTAGTTTTAGAGAATAAGGAATCCTAAGGGGAATTAACCGATGAACCTATTTAGGGGCTCCCGTAGGATCCTATACGAGATAATATATAAAAATAAGTAGCGGGTGGTGCGTGTAGGGGTGTAGCTGTATGGATTATTAAAGATAGGCGCTTAAATTAAAGCCTAATACAAGTAGTGCCTGTCTCGTCTTACGAAATTAGCAGCGTATCGTACCCTAATTAACGCAGCTATGCCTTATGCAAATTTGTGCCCTATAATGCTACTGCCTATATAAGCAGTACCCAAAAATGTAAGGCATTTGCTCTTCCAGTCGCTAAGTCTCTACTACGAAATTAAAAGTAGAATGTCCTATATAGGCCGACTGTCTTAGCGCAATTCTCTAAGCTCTAAGAACTATAGGAGTAGGCCTCACCATTTACTTATCGCATTTAAACGCTAAGCCGTTCCCTTAGGATATAATAAGGTATTCAGATATAAGTATAACTAATAATAAACCTTGTATATAAACGTCTGTAGTATTTCTAAGTTATTACCGTGTTTTAATTTAGCTGTAGGCGTATACGCCACGCGCTTTAGCTTGCAGAGGATTTAGGTAGCCCTATATATAGGAAGCCGCTTAGTGCCAGTAGCTCTGCCGTGCTTCCCTTATATAAATATTTACTCGGTATACCCCACTCCTATTTCCTATAAATACTTCCCTCCTATAACTAGCAACGAAAATCTATTAACAACTTCCCATAGAAACTCCGAGCTATTAGGCTGCTAGCTCTGTAAGTAACTAAAGGCAAATTATATATACTAGAGACTTATTATTAGACAAGGCTAATAAAAACACTATAGACTCTTATATTAATAATATAACGAGCAATATCTAGCCCTATCTTCGTCCCCCCCTTTTAGTGGATATTAATAAGGAACCAATACCTATTAGGCTTAACTCTTCTTACAGCATTAGGGAGACAGTAATTACTACTAACTCTAGTGTAGACGATATGATGACAAGCGTTTAGCCCCATCTTTTTTGCCCTTTAGTGGGTATTAATAAGAGGCCGATACCTCCTAAGCTTAACTCTCCTAGCAGTATTAGAGCGACGGCGACTTCTTCTAGTGTTAGTACGCCGAGCTAGCCCTTTCCCTCTTCTGCGAATGCTAATAAGGACCCAACCTACCCTAATAATATTAAAACCCCCTTTATATACTTTAGAGTAGAGGATAGGCTTACTTAAGGCCACTTTAAGGAGGAACTAAGCGCACCTTTAACCCCTACGCAATTATCATCTCTTAAATCCCCAACGGATAAGGATAATAAGACTAAGATATTACCTTGCCTTACTCTAGTAGCACTAGTCAGGGGCTACGTCCTTTAGCCAACCGTTTTTAGTTCCGCCGTAGGAGCACTAGTTAGGGGTAACATTCTTTAGCTGGCTGCTTTTAGTTCAGATAGAGTATTTAAGTATCTAAAAGTTTATATAAGTAACTAGTTTACGTTCTTATGGAAGAAAACTAACCGCTATAAGGATTTTGTTAACAAGTTTCTTATAACGGCAAAACTTTATCTTAATAATTATTAAACATTTAGGCTTGAAGCGGTATTGGGATATAGACGTCGCAGTATAAAGATCGTCTACTAGTTATTAGACGATCCTAAACTCCTAAAGTATATTAATATAATCTATAGCCCTGCTAGTAAGTAGATACTAATGGGAATTTCTAAGGATAAAGATAGGCTAATATTTATACTTAACAGAGTAGTAGATAGATCTTATAATAATTCTCTAAAGCGCTGGCATTATTCTATACTTATAGTGCAGACTAGAATAAATAAGGGTAAAGAGGAGATAAGGATAGTCCAGTATCTATCGCCAAAGGTAGTTATTACACATGCGTTAGATAAGGCTGAAAGAAATAGGTAGTTACTAAGATGCAGTTTCGCGCTTATTGGTTATAAAAAAGATAGGCGGTGTAAAAAAGTCCTTAAAGCCATTAAGAATTATATACTAATAGATGGGATATACGTACTAATCTAGCTATACAATGCATATTTATTTCCCTATAGTAGACTTTCTTTAATAACTAGATACTTGAATTTATAAAGCATATCTTAAGTGGCCCCGATAAAAACGATGATGTTTACGCTCCTGAAAACGGGCCTTAGTTAGTTAATATTTTAGGTAATATTACGCCTCTGGCCTTAAACCACGGCTTCTTTAGCAGTAATTTTTCAATTCTAGTTACTAGCCCATTAGGTTACACAGGAACTAAGTTTATTAATCCGGAAATTATAAGATACGCCGTAAATAGAACTTAAGCTAGAAATAAAACTTCAGGCTAAAAAGAACAGCACTATTATTACCGATTCTTCCGCCTAGCAGGCCGCCCCTATTTCTTCTATATAACAGGCTAAGCCTTTAATTTTAAATAGTAATGCCCCTATAGTAATCTAAGACTTCTTATTAGAAAGCTATCTTTAATCTAGTCTTATGGAAGATTTTATTTCTCTTTTAGGTTAGTAAGTAGCGCGTTTTTCTCTTTAATAAATTTTATTCTGGACTTTGGCCCTTAGGGCTTTAGCTCCTAGAGCTACTTAACTAGGTTAAAAGGTAAAGGAAATTATTAAGGAAGGATATCTAGTATATACGACCCGTCTTTCTAGCGCCTAAAAGCTACTTAGATTAAAATTTCTTCCGAATTAATATTTAAGGCGGCTCCCGGTATTACTTTATTAGAGTTAGAGCTAAAGGCGGGGCTTAGTAGCGGTTTTTAGGTACGGAGGCGATTATATATAGGGGATGCAACCCGCTTATAATAATTGCTAATAAGCATAGTGCTTTAGTTAGACGCATGCGTGGATAAAATTAAAGGGGAATAGTAAGACCGCTAGAGATAATGCTTCGCAGCACGCTTTGTCTTTAATTAACTAGTAATAAGGTTTTAAAATCCTCGTTACCCTATATACCCGCGGGCCTTGTTACCCTCATCACTATTGCTGCTGTCACCGTCCCCAGAGTCGTCATTATCCGTATCGTCACTATTATTACTTCCGTCGCTATAGTTCTTAGCCTTACCTTCGTCTATAACATTCTCACTATCCTTATTATCGCTTTCTTTAGCTAAGCCGTTTATAAGATCATCTAGAATATAATTATAACTGTTATTAGCCCCATCTTTTAGTGGTTTAGTATCGCGAGGAGATATACAGTGCTAGGGGGAGGGGCTAATAGGCCGCGCAGCAGAGACCGCTTGCTCCTTAATACCGTCACTGTCGTTAAGGCCAAGGGTGGGAGAGCCGGAAGGCGTGGTCCTCTAGGAAGCAGGTAACCTTTATTACTTCCTAAGTTGTACGCTTTTACTGCTCTTACTAACAAAAGTATCGGAGATATAATTAATGCTGTCTAGTTAATCGAGCTAATCAGACCTCCGCTTCTTTAACTTTTTGGCTCCTAAAGACTCTTAACCGGCAGCCACTAATATCCTAAGCTCCTACCTAAACTGCGGAGCAGTTTTAATGCGACGCCCATTAGCTAAATCATCCGTTTAATTGCCGTCTAGCGTTAAGGATATAGTATGATTATATATAGGTGCGCGTACCTCCTCTTCCAGCGCTTCTAATAAAGGCAGCTCCTTATTATCTTTATCGTCCTTATTACTGCCATTATTTCCGTTATCTACTAATTATTAAATAAGGCTATTGTAAATTAAAAGGGGAAGTGCATATATAATCCACAAGGTATTATTTAATTATTAGCTTTATTAGCTTCGTCGCCCTTAGCTTTTAAGTCCAGATCGGCTATACCGTCTTTAATAACTATTGGATTTACTACTAGTTATTAAAACTATATATTTAGAACTGCTAGGGAAAAAGGGAAAGTAGTAGGGTAATTATTAGGATAATTACCTTAACTACCTCCTCCAGCGACTTAACTGTTATTTCCATCCCTATAGAAATCTTCCTTATTGTCCTTGTAATCCTTATAATACTTATTATAAGCTATCTTATAATTATATATAGGGTCTGCAGGCGCTTTATTAGACGGAATCTCTAAACTAAGGCCCTAGGTAGAATAATATACCGTTTATTGCCTAAGCTTCTAATACTTCTTAACTTTTTAGGGGGAAAAGAGGTATTTTATACTTCGTCTAAGGTATGCTGCTTACGCCTTTTTTAGAAGCTGTAATTATATAATGCCAAGGCAAAGCTATTGATTTTCTAGGGGGATTAGTGTAGAAATTGTTATTATTAAGCGAAATTTTAGGGGGGATGCGAAATAAAGATTAAGATGGTGCTAACGTTAGTGTTGTTAGAGTTGCTATTACTTTATAGCTTTTAAAAGCTTTAAGGGGGAATTAAAGGTTTTTTTAAGTGCACGTCAGTCCTCCCTTCGCCGCTAGCTCCCGCCCATCGCCCCTTATCTATATTTTTTATTAAATAAAGCAATTAATGCGTGCGCCTTTAGTATAGATTGGGGTTAATTGCCGTTTATAGCATATAAAGGTTTGTAAGGGGTTAAATTCCAGCGCTTAATTAATACCCTTAGTAAATTGCGGTTAAACCGTATTTACTAGTCCGAGCTAGCGTATTTAGTTCTAGTACAGCCATTACATCTAGCCCCTTATTAGAAGGTTAATGGCATAAATTCTCCACCCTTATTCCTTAGTAAAGGGTAGCGCTAATATATCTATTTACTTCCTAACAATACCGATCCAGCTAATCTCCTACGCCGCTCCTATTAGTAGGTAAAGCCCCGCTTATACGTGCGCGGTATAAGCTATCTATAACAAAAGGAGGCAGTATTATTATTAGTAGTGGGCGGGGCTCTCTAATACTAACCGCCTAGTGGCGGATACGCCTACGCTCGCACAGTAATTATATACTTATCTATAAATATGCCAGGTAAAGGACTACATAGGGTACTGTATAATGCTCGCCCTCCTAACGTAGCTAGCTAGTATTAGAGATTCCTTTACAGTTGTGCCGTTATGCCGCTAATTCATTATACGCCCAAAAGCTATAACCTTTTAATTTAGATCTAGGTGGTTCCAACTATAGCCCCATAGCTTAGGAGCCCAGATTATTAATCCTTTACCGCTCTATTACTAAGTAGTTAGGCAGAGCTAATAGCCCCTTAGCCCTAAACTAGTAGATTAAATAGCGTCTTTAAAACATCCGTAGTAATATAACTATACTGCCAGGCAGGCATATATAGCCATCTAGGCGACGCTCCGTGTAATATCCGTTTAAATAATGCCTAACACAGCCCTATATGAGGTGGTTACTTAAATTAGCAACGTCTAGCTGCTTTTTGGCTAGGTAGCCTAACAGGCATACCAATTATAATATAGGTGGCTTCAGCTATCGGCAAACGCTAAAGCGGGCCATCTAACTAATAGTATATCCTAAGAGAGAAAATAGTATATAGGTTAGCTGAAACGAGTGCGACGCAAGCTCGCTTAAGCCCTTAAGGGGGGTAATACAGCACGCCTGTCCCTTTCTACCCTAGAAGGAGATATGCGGCAGAGTTTAAATAAGAGGATAGTGCTAACGCGGCTGGTAACTACGGAATTCCCCTAACCCCCTTCCCATAGGATAGCTGCGGACTAGCGTTATTTAGAAGGCCGAAGGAGAAAGAGCGTAAGAGAGAGAACAAAATTGCGAGGGCATATTCGTATTTAGCGGACAAAGGCAGCGCTAAGAGAGCTTAATAAAAATTAAAGCCATTAACTCTAGAGGTAGTAATTAGAAGAGGAGGCTAAGACCATCTATATATTATCGTGGAGAAGACTTACCCATTAGAAAGGCCACAGTTAACTATATTAATTATTAGTCTGAGATACGGGGGAATAAAGGAATAAGCGGGCTGGACTTATATACGCATTAGCGCTAAAGGGACGGCAGAAATGCCTTAATGCAACTATGCCAGGGACTAGCAGTAAGAAGAGGAGGAGGCGCAGCGTTAGAAGAAAGGAAAGATGGAGGATAAGAGGAAAAGCAGCGAGAGAAATGGCCTTTTATGGTTAAGGTCGAGGGGCAGTCTTGGCTTGGCGGGGTCAACAAGCGAGGGCGCCTTGCCCGTAAAGGAAGCCTCCATTTCCTAATGCAGTTTCCCACGCAACAAAATAACTAGTAAAATCCTCTATATAATTTTAAAAGGTCCTAATCTAATATAGTCTAACTTCTTACTTAGTCGTCTACTCTTAAAATTTTTGTATAGTAGCTATACTTTATCTCCTCCTTAAGATCTAATCCCTTAGATCTCTTAGGATTATAATACTTTTTTATTCTCTCTTATACTTTCTTTATTAATTCTATAAGGTCTGCATAAAGATTTATTAACGTCTTTATTTTTTCTTTAGCTATGCTACTCGTCTTTTTTTACTTATCTTAGTAATAATAATATTCTTAGCTTATATCTATAATTTACCTTAAATAGTAATATGCCTATTCCTTCCTGTGGTGTTATATTATATATAAACTATATAATTAGTAATAGTAATACCTAATTATTCTATATATAATTAATATAATATTTTAGATACTATTCTAGCGTCTAATTTAATCTTTTTATTTAACTATCTGTCTGCAGATAATATATAGTAGAAGTTACTACTTTAACTCCTTACTCCGCTAAGAATATCTTTTAGAATACTGCTATAAATCTTAAATCTCTATCTAATATAATCTTACTAGGTGCTCTATATCTTATAAACACTTCTTTAATATAAATTCTAGCAATATCTTCCGCTAAGATTTCTTCTATATATACTATAAAGTATCCCTACTTTATAAGCTTATCTACTATTACTAAGATTACGTTATAATCTTGTCCAGTAATAGGATCTCTTAACTTTAATAACTTAATAATAAAGTCCTCTAATATAACCTCCTATAGTCTTTCTAGTATTTTAATAAGTTATAGCCCTCCATATAGCTTATGCCTTATTAGTTTATTCCTTTAGTAATCTAAATATTCTTTTATAACTTTTTACGCTAAGCCTTAGATTCCGTTAATAATATACTCCTCCTAGAGTCTTAATACTAAGCCTATGGCTCTATTATATCCCTAAGTCATTTCCTTATAGAAATCTTCCATAAAATGCTCTACTATGCTTCTTAGGATATACTTTACTTCTCTATATCTATATAATATTTCTTCCTCTAAGTATTCTAAATATTTCTCTAGCTGTGCCTTAAAGATTCTTTATACTTAAAAGCTTTCTAGTGTTTTATAAACTCTTCCTAGTTTATTATCCTCTTAAGTTGCTGCTAGCTTAGGGTAATTATATCTAATTAATCTATCCTTATCTTTGTGTAGCATTGCTCTTAATAGTTTCTCTTCATTCTATAGTTTAGCCTTTCTACTAAGTATGTCTACTCTTGCATTCTTAGTTCCTTTAGTATACTAAATTTTAAAATGGTATTCTATAAGCATCTCTACCTATCTAACCTATCTTTAGTTAAGTTCTTTTGTTGTTAGGAACCCTATTAGGTTCTTATAATCTATTTTAACTATAAATAGTTTCTCTACGCCTTATAAGAATACTCTCTATTCCTTAAGTACTATAACTATACCTAATAACTCCTTATTATAGACGTTATAGTTTAACTCTAGTAGTGTTATCTTTTAACTATAATATACTACTAGATACTATATGTCCTTATACTTCTATAGTAAATATACTTCTAGTATATAGTCTAATATATCTATCTCTATAACCATATCTAGTCCTAATTAATAGATTTTAAGGATTGGCTCCTAGGTAAATAACTTCTTAAGTTCTTTAAACAGCTTCCTTTACTCGTCTCCCTATACTTATTGTCATAGCGACTTAGTCAATCGAGGTATGAGCGCCGTTTAGAACGTATGCAAGCCTGTATAATTGGAATGTCTATGGACCCGGATATCAAGATGAGGAGCAGAAGGTGGAAAAGGACACGTCTATATACATTTGCCAAGGCTTAAGCGAAGCCCCTGACTAGATCCGTTACGGAGCCGTAACACCTATAGTTCCTCTTTCTTTATAAGCCTAGTAAACGGTTTAATGTTCTTTAACTATTATGCTATAAACCTTCGGTAGTAGTTATAAAACCCTAAAAATAACTTTAACTGTATTATATTCTCTAGTTCTTACCAACTTACTATAGCTTTAATTTTCTTTAGGTCCATACTAATATAACCTAGTTTAATAATAAATTTAATAAAATCGGTCTTCCTGGTAAAGAACTCGTATTTTTTAATTACTATTAGTATCTATTCTTCCTATAGTCTCTTTAAGACCCATTTAATATGTTCCCTATGTTCTTCCTTAGTTATTAAGTAGATAATAATAATATTAAGGTATTCTCCTAATACACTATTAATTTGTTTCTAAAATATTACTAGTATATTTGTTAATCTAAATTATATTACTAATAGCTTATATAGTCCTTCTCTTAATCTAAAAGCTGCCTTTTATTTATCGCCTTCCTTAATTCTAATCTAATAGTATACCTATCTTAGATCTATCTTTATAAAGATTTGCGCATTACCTATCCGATTCTAGATTTCGCTAATTAAGGGTAAAGGATACCTATCCTTTTAAGTAATGCTATTTAACTGTTTATAGTTAATATATAGTCTAAGTTTCCCGTTCTTCTTTAGTATAAATAGTACTAGATATTCTACTAATAACTATAATAGTTTAATATATCCCTTTTATAAGTTCTCTTAGATAAACTCTTTAAGT
>Ga0307515_10022677_pt1 | contig 11050 bp, 11 predicted proteins | sample 17_EM_MG_FD_194513 | JGI IMG/M metagenome (GOLD analysis project Ga0307515, IMG submission 194513) | Populus trichocarpa ectomycorrhiza microbial communities from riparian zone in the Pacific Northwest, United States - 17_EM | ecosystem: Host-associated > Plants > Roots > Unclassified | place... | reverse complement strand
GTGAGCCTATGGAGACTCGTGATTGCGTCCCCGGAAAATTGCAAATGCCGCAAGTGACTTCTCGACCAGGGAGTAGTCATATCAGGCTAGGTTCGCAGAAACCGCAGATACTCGAACCCATTCCGTCCCTCCCACCCGCCCTGATGCCTGATTTGTCTCCTCAATCAGAAATCAAAGCATGTCGAATCCGTAAGCTTTCACCCCTGCATATCATGTCCAAAGCTAATTGCCATATAGAAATTGGATTCCGATGAAGACATGGTGATGGCTCCCACGTCGCCGGAGGAATGAATTGGCAAATTGGCATTCGTGACGATGTATCAATTTTGAAATGTTATACCTGTACCTATTTTGCTATGTGTCAGCTTTTACTTGATTTCATTGACCAAATTGTGAGACATGATAGTTCGTCTATGCATGTGCAAGGGTCGGATAAGCCATGCCAATGCTCTAGACTTCAAATCTCATTGACTGACCACCAATGAACGTGATATCGTCCTGCCCGTTACTGGTAAGTCAGACAATTGAAACTAAATTACAGATGAAACTCACTAGCAAAATATAAGTCAGTGATGTGATATGAGTCATAGATGCAGCGGTCATAGTGCAATCCGAAGCTGAATGAATGACGACCGTCACAGTGCATACGATCATGCATTCAACTGCATAACTCTCTGCACAGACCTGGTGCACACGGTCGAGATGTTGAAAATCGCTTATGGCAGGTCATGGAAATAATGGAGAATGAGCTGGATGAGGAAAGGTGAGGAAGTTGGGCTAAATATAGCCATAACTAGTTTACGGATATATATGCAGGTAATTGCCGGCCGAAAGCGCTGGAATGTGATTGGCCAAAGTCATTTATCACTCAGATAACGTGTCTAGTGGTGGATCAGAAATTGAGAGGCTTGGAAGGTTTTGGATTCAAATGTTTATACATAGAAACAATTTATTGGCTGCCAATAACGACTATATGCATTTTTATATACAATTGTTGAGCATCCACTGACTGTTAGTATGTCATTGAGTTGAGCGTCAACGGAGTGTCAACGATTTTTGGGCTCACATTTTTGGCAAACAAACGGCTGCATAGTCACATCCTTCCAAAGTAATTGGATTGGCGGTTTTTATAGGTAAAAAGGATAGTGACACACTTGTTGAACCATTCTGGAAATTAGCGTCAATAATGCGTCAACGATTTTTGGTCTTGTGAGTCTGATAACTAAACAAAAGACATGGTCGCTGTGATACATAATCAAAGTATTAGCCACCTTTACGGCCAAAAATGCTAGCGTCCACATCGCTACTATCTCTTAAAAATGACAGTCAACGGTGCGTCAACAATTTTTGTTCTTGCATCTTGGATAATCAAACAGCTGTGTAGTGTTAGCAACGGTTCCAGTTTTGGACCCGGCCGGTTCTATAGGTCTGCGTGGCAATGGCCTTACCCCATCAAAAATCGACGATTTTTTAAGCGCACCATCGCATTATGGCTACAAATATTAATCAGAGGGTTTAGTGTTTGGTACATAAAATATGTAGCTTCGTACGGCGCATCTTTTGGCCGTCTCCGATTTCCGATATCTTCAAATCTCAGCAAGCAGTGGCCCAAAAATCTCGTTTTTGGGCCGAAAATGGCATTAATTTCAAAGCAGCTTGCTGAGTTTTGAAGATATCAAAATTCGGAGACAACCAAAAGATGCGCCGTCCAAAGCTGCATATTTCATATACCAAATACTGAATTATGTGATGAATATTCATGGACTTAATTGAGGGAACCCTTTGGAACAAACCCGGACCAAACTGGCTGGGGCCGGGTTATGTTGGAACCGCTATATTAGACACGGTCCGAAAACGGAACCATTGCTAACACTACAGCGGTGCGACTACATTATGCTATAATGGAAGTGTTGGCTGCCGTTATGTGTAAAAATGGCAGCGACGATATTGCTACCACCTCGTAAAAATGAGTGTCAACGGAGCGTCAACGATTTTCGGTCTTGCATCATGGACACCCACAGCGCTGAGCATCGGTGTTGAATCATGATCAATCCATCGGCCACCTTCGTTGGCAACAATGCTACTGACAATATTTCTACCACCTCAAAATGAGCGTCAACGGAGCGTCTACGATTTTTGGCAATGCATCTTGGAGAATCGAAGCGCTATGCAACCGCGCCAACCCATAATCATAGTCCCAGCCGCCTCTATGGGCAAAAGTGCTATGGACGATATCGCTACCACCTTCTAAAAATGAGCGTCAACGGAGCGTCAACAATTTTTGGTCTTGGATCATGGACACTCAGAGCGCTGTGCATCCGCATTAACCCATGATCAATATATCGGCCGCCTATATGGGCCAAATGCTAGTGATGATATTGCTACCACCTCCTAGAAATGAGCGTCAACGGAGCATCAACAATTTTTGGTCTTGCATCTTGGATAATAGAAGCGCCATGCAACCGCGTCAACCCATAATCATTGTCTAGGCCGCCTCTATGGGCAAAAGTGCTATGGATGATATCGCTACCACCTCCTAAAAATGAGCGTCAACAGAGCGTCAACAATTTTTGGTCTTGCATCATGCACACTCAGAGCGCTGTGCATCGGCATTAACCCATAATCAATGTATCGGCCACCTTTATGGGCCAAAATGCTAGTGGTGATATCGCTACCACCTCCTAGAAATGAGCGTCAACCGAGCGTCAACGATTTTTGGTCTTGCATCTTAGACAATCTAAGGGTTACGGAACGGCGTTAATCCATAATCAACTTATCGGCTGCCTTTGTTGGCAAAAATACTAGATACAATATTGCTACCACCTCATAAAAATGAGCGTCAACGGAGCGTCAATGATTTTTTGTCTTGCATCATGGACTGTCAAAGCGCTGTGCATCGCCCTTGAGCCATAAACAATGCCTCGGCCACCTTTATGCGCTAAAATACTACTGTAGATAACGCTACCACCTCCTACAAATGAGCGTCAATGGAGTGTCAACGGTTTTGGTCATGCATCTTGGATAATCTAAGGGCTATGGAACAACGTTATCCCATAATCAACTTATCAGCTGCCTTTACGGGCAAAAATGCTGGTGACGATATCGTATCCACCTCCTACAATTGAGTGCCCACCGAGCGTCAGCAATTTTTGTGGGGGCTCAGTAAGCTACACAGCAATGAACTGCATTGCATTGTCACTGAATTGTGTCTTACGCGGTCAGTCTTTTCAATATGTCCCAGTATACAACTTCACAAATATGCATGCATTGTCTCACAGATCTGATTTCTTTGCTTGTAGCTGTAGAGTCAATATTTAAGAACCCACAGTCTGCTTTACTGTATCATTACTTTCGGTCACCTTTCGAGTTGGATTACCCAGCATTCAAATTCTTACCGCTATGTGGGATTCAAAATCTTTGAACACCTCATTGCTCAAGGTTATGATCTCTTCCAAAAATGAACGTGTCTTCATTCATGATTTGAGCGACCTTACTTTGCAAAGCATCTTTGATGCTTGGTGGGCTTCAATGGGTGTAGGCTCGAGGCGGCCTATTGCTGGGAATAATTCTAGACATGCGCCTTGGTGGCAATTTTATTTACACTGCGGAATTGAGGAGACCGGCATCCCTGGCATCATATTTATTGTTTGTCATCAAGTTCTTCGCCATCCATCAGAACATGGGAACAGCTCAATGGGGAAACACTTGGTGGCAAAAGCTCAAATCGCAAAGTTAAACGAATTAACAGAGTCAGAGGTTACTGAATTGACCAGTTCGACGGTTGATGAAACAGCTTTGGCCATCCTGAAGAGGCAAGGAAGTCGAGGAATCACAATATTAAGTTCGCAGAGGAAGATCGTATTTGACATCCAGCTGGATCCATATTGACCGAAATGACAGACAAAACATTCCAAACTGGCAGAGAAGGACTTTGAAACTTGCACCAAGACACATGGAATTGCTACCTCATGTTAAGATTTGTTTCGGCTCAAATTCCATGGAACGCTATTTCAAATCTAGAGCTATGACAGTCATCCAAGGCATTATGCGATGACCTAGTGCTGCCGTCTGCTACAACTCTTAGCAACATTTGCCGGAGGAAATATGCACTGACCGTGGATGCAATTAAGAACTAATTGCAGTCACGAAATAAAGTAAGTTTAGCTTTGGACGAATGGACTTCACCGAACAAACTCGCTATACTGTCGGTTAATGCTTACTATATGGATCGAAATTGGGCGTTGGGTGAAGTTCAGCTCACGTTCGATGACGTTGATCACCTGTTGTTTTCCCATTTTCAAAGCTAATTAAGGATGATAGGTCAAGGGTCAACATACTGGAGCTAGGCTAGCAATACATTTGAAGGATGTGCTTGATCGTTTTGAGCTTACCGACAGCCCTTTACTTGGTATTACGACTGATAATGCTTCGTCAAATTACTCGATGACCCGCAAGCTGCAATCAACACTTGAGGCCTTTGCAATCAAGTGCCCTGCTTTGAGGAACCACATACCATGGATGGCGCACGTCATACAGCTGGCTTTAGGTGCATTCATGAGCAGTCTCGGTGTAAAAGGCTGCACCAAGTCTTCGGAAGCCCATGAGCGTGATCAGCAATTCGGAGAGAATGAGAGCATAGACATTGGGAAGAGTCAAAGACTTCGGAAAGAGGGCAACGCTAGAATCAATAAGGTGTCGGCCATGAAACCAGGTTTAGCAAAGATCATTGAGAAAGTACGTATTTCATGAGATTTAGCAAGTCCTGAAATTGACCTTCATATAGCAGAGAATGCTTGCGGTATTGATTATGCTGACACCTGGTCGTCGAAACGAGTTCATTCACTGTCAAATAGCCCAAGTTCGCATCACTGTACTACCGATTATGGATGTGAAGACTCGTTGGAACTCAACACTGGAGTTGCCCGAGCGCGACTACCGATTACGGGAATTCACACGCGAGTGGCTCCAAAATCCAAAATACACCGATTACCCGTCACTTTTCACAACCCAAAATGAATGGACCATTGTGAAATATGTGATGGAAGTGTTGAGGCCATTTGGATATTGGACCATTTGGATGTCGAAGAGGCATATCGTCACATTGCATCACGTTATAACGGTATACAATGACATGTTTGATCACACGGACGGCGTGTTGCAAGCTCTGGCTAAGAAGAAGACTCCTTGGAAGGAAGATTTGTTCTTTGCTGTGAAGTTAGCTCGACAGAAGCTGTCCAAATACTACGCTGAAGTAACAACAACAACTGGCATACTTCTCATTTCTGCACATATCCTCAATCCTTTTCGGAAGTTGCGATCGTATAGAAAGTGGGACAAGGGAATGGACATTAATCCTGAGGACGAGACATCCTATACTACCCAATACCAAGAGGCCTTTCTGAAGTATGTGGAGAATGAATGCTGAGCCAAACATCGACGTGTGCCGGTCAATAAGCACGAAAGCTTTCCAAGCAGTAATCTCTTCCACTCTGCAACTGCTTCAGGGTCCTGTGAATCATCCTTTGATCGATATGATTCGTCCAGCGATGATGAAGAATACATAACGCCCAACAATGTGGCTGAGACAACACCCGGATGAAGCGATTGCGCAGCACGTCTACAGACCGCCGCCAGGCTATATTTGAATTCGCCGCCTGAAGCACCGAAGAACTGGGGGCAAATTAATCCAAATCTCAATGATTACCGCTCCAACCCAATGGAGATTAGCAGTACATTTTGGTTGCCGGATATAACTGACTGGTGGCATCAACAGGAGGAAACGCACTCAAAGTACGCCGATCTCTCCAATGTGGCGCGCGACATATTCTCCATCATACCACATGGTGTCAGAGGGGAGGCCAGTTTTTCCCTTGGCCGAGATGTTATCGGCTGGAGGCATTCAGAAACCACAGGTGAGACTCTTCCCAAAACCGTCGTTGTAATGCAGTTCGCTCGAGCCAATAATAGGATTTTGGCCGGCGCAGACCCATCATGGGATACTACAAACACAGAACATGACTCGGAAATGAAGAAAGAGGCAGAGGAGAGGAAATTGCACAGAATGGCCAAGGTTCACGACTTTTTGGAGATGTGGCAAGGCAGCCAAAACCTATGTGCTACCCAGAAGGAATCTCACCCTCAAAACAAGCAGATGACTGCCATGGCATACATTTCGGACACGGAAGAGATCGTCAAAGCATTGTGGTCTCTTTCAACATGATGGTGCGGCTGCATTCCAATCATCAGAAAATCTCCTTTGCCACCACCTTTGTCTGCAAAGGACCTCCCTGGAGGACGAACTCAAATATTGAATGTCCGCCGAATCTGAAGAATCAACCGTCATCCAGTAGAACGTGATGAGGATAGCGCATCTGAAAGCATTTCGGACACTGAAGATTGGCTTAACTGGAATGGGGACTTAGATAATCCAAATGACAGCGAAGACAATTGCGTGGCGGACATGAATCTGATATAGAGCAAGACAACAGTGTCGAGGATCTGGAATGCCCAGAACAGCGGGATGTGAGCGCCGCGCCAAATGTTCCCGGATTGATTCGGCCTACACGGAAGTCAATGAGACAGGCTGAAAAGGTGTTGATGACGGTCAATGCAATTGAAATGAGGAGGTATAAGGGAGTGAAGAAAAAGTAGGACAGAATGCGACAATGTTTCACCAGCTTCTTTATGTATCTTGACCAAGAGTTTCAGATAGAGATATATTATGGGCGAATAGTGCGCAGTAGCTTGTAAATATTGGTTAATAGACAGATGTATAGCAGGCGCAATGAAGCTCTTGGCAAGATACATAAATTGTAGTCGTGTGAGAGTGAACAGTGCAAGAATGTTACTGCGCTCAGCTTTGCCACAGGGCCAAGTCTCCATCTGTTAGAAAGACTACCAATACGTTCAAATCATGATGAAAACTATTATCAATGGCACCAGATGTTGAATAGACAATACATTAAAATGAGCGTCAACGGAGCGTCAACGATTTGTGGTTTTGTAAGTACGGTAATTACACATTGATCTGGTCACTGTTATGCATAACCCAAATATTGGCAGCTTTTATAGGCAAAAGAGACAGCAACACGGTCACCACCCCATTCTGAGAATGAGCGTCAATGGAGCATCAACGATTTTTAGCTTTGCATCTGGGATAATTTATGTTCCGAATGCATCAGCAAAATGTAAAATGGTTTGGAAGTCATAACCGAACAATTCAGAAACTCTGAACAGCCACACTGATCCTTCCTGATGCTTCCAGATGCTCCCAGATAGGCTGAATGCAAAGCGATGCACTCTCAGGTGCTCCGAGACTACTTCACCGGTGCTTCTGAATACTCCAGAAGTTGTGGAACAGAACCCAAGAATATCCTGAAGATTGTATAGTTGTCTTCAAAATGCTTCCAAATGAAACTATTAGGATGTGCAAATTTTGGAGCTATTGGGAGTATTGGCCGCGTCTCTGAGAGTATTCAGGTGCACCTCGAAGCTGGAGCCATACTCTCCGGGAGTGATTACTATAATGTTTATATCAAATAGTACAATTCAATTAACTATCTTCTGCACACCTTGATTCAGGCATTGTAACTTTAATACACAGTCCAGTAGGTATCTAAATCCACATGATTATTTAGAAGCCATACGCTATCGATTCTATCTGATGCAGCATTATTCTCTCGCACCAAATGTGCAGGTCCAACAATTGCTCTGACAGGTACAATATGCATCTAATCAGTCTGTTTGACAACCCGGATGAACCCGTCAACAGTATCAGCCCAACCATGCGGATCTTTATACTTTCTTGGAATCGCCACTGCCTATTCTTGAGGTTAAGGAAGTAATGTCCACTGTTGGGACTTCTTGCACCTCTTAGAGAAGGTGGATATCGATTTTCCAGTGGGCAGGCACTCCTGAAATTGGAGGATCTGATTCGGTGGAGTCCAGCTGAAGCATAATACAGGAAACAAACGAACTCGGCCTTGGAAGGTGTTATCGAGGTCACTGTCCATATATTGGACCCAGATGTTATGAGATTCAGGCATGATCCCTTGGTTGGCATCCGTATATTCTACCTTGCAATCAAGTCCCAGACGCTCACCAGATGTAGGGCAGTGAAATGGTTGACGGTAGTACAACAACCCATTCAGATGTTTAATAAATACACTGTCTATGAGTACATTCTGATCATATCTGAGCACCAGTCCACTAACTTCATGTCCCCAGTTGTCTTCAATTTGTGTACGGAATAGCTGTCCAAAGTTGGGAATTCCGAAATCTACTGATGCATGTCTGAGTGGGGTCAATTTGATACTTCCGCACACGCCGCGGACATGAGTTTCTCTCCAATGATGTACCTGTTGTGATATGGGGCCTAAAAATGGCTCTTTCTGACAATTGTGAAGGCGTAAAAGATGGGCTTGGCGCGTATTTCGCCGGTCATCGGCAGCTGATAGTAGGTTGAAAACTTTTGCCGAGTCAATATCGTACCAGCCTTGAAGGGCAAGATATGACAGTGTCTCCTCCATATAGTCATTGTGCTTGAGCATCTGTTGAATGTAATTGACTTTGTTGGTAGATCGATATGCCTCTTTCACATTGCCGATATGTAGCCGTTCAGAAATATCGGTGGTGAAATTTTCTCGAGAACCCATTCGCCGAATCGACTCTGATATCTGGCTCACAGGATGCATCTTTGGATATCCAAAATGGATTACACGCTGTTCGATGGGTTTCCGGAGCTCCTAAACACCAATTGCCTGCCACCAAGCTTCAAACTCGACCAAGCAGATGGAGAATTCCTTCGTGAACCGCATCTGGTCTTTCGAAGTGATAACATAAATCTCTCTCCCGAGCTGATTCACAACGCAGTCCGTATCAGCGATACTCCAGGTGGTGGCTTTAATCTCAGCATCGGATAGACAGACCTGAAATTGCACACTCTTGTCGCCAGTCATGTTTACCGCCCCGTAAGCCTCTTCTTCTGCAGCAGTCTTCATTTGAGCAAGTCGTTTGGCGAATATGCTTCTGGGACCGGTTGCCTTAGTCCCAACTACCTGCAATTGTTGTCGCTTATGATGTTGGAATCATTTATCGGAAAGCTTGCATTTAGCAGGTGTTACCTGATGGATCTCGCGCTCCAATCGCTCGATTGCTCTCTGCCAATCAGCATCTGACCATATGGTTGCCACTCGTCAGACTCTATTCAGGTGTGCCTGAAATTGAGTTCTTTTTGATGTAGTAACCTTTTCAGTTCCGTACAGCTGAACCTCCATTGCAGCACCAATTTTACGAATCTTTTGTTCTCATAAATGATGGGATTCTCTTGCCAATAGTTCATCCACTTTGGCCTTCACAGACTTTGACATTTTCTGATCTCGAAAGGCACCCTTCTTCTTGTACAATCGCTTCAGTGCATCGTCCAGTGCTGCGAGGGTTAGATCTGAGTGATTTTGTTGGCTGACAAGTAGAGAGAATTCACATAATGCCCGCACTGCTCCTATTACCATTTCATCAGAGGCTGATTCCGCTGCAGTTTTCCTGGCATCCTGGGAGCAGTCAAGAATTGGAGCGCAATTCACTGCCAGTGTTCTGATCATGCCCCGGATTTCGTTTCCCTGCCAGGAGCTGCTTGTGATCGAATCGAATGGTTTAGAGAAGCGCTTGAGGCCTAGATATCGTGGTACTGATGTGAATTGATTGTCAAATTGATCCTTGACATTTCTAGCTTTCAGGTATTTGAGCAGCCAGTGCAATAAGTCTTTAACTAAACCCAGGAGCAGCTGATGCAATTCATCAGGCTGCTAAAGGTGATAGACATTGCAGAGAGGGTATTGCCAGAACTGGTTGCGGATCGGATGAACACCAAGAGTGTGCAGAACATCGATATTAGTTTCATCCAGAAGCTCCAAGTCAACATGCTGATCTGGTGGGTTATCAAGTGGTCGAAAAGTTGAATGGACCATTAGCGCACATTTAGGAATTTCACACATCGGGCATGAGCCATATGAGACTTGAGCAACCATGACTTGTTGCCGATAATCCCCGACCCAGGCAGCCAAAAGAGGATAACATTCTCTCTGGAATCCATCAGCACAATCCCATTTCAAGCCAGGGCCAGTGATGTCAAGATTCCGGAGTGGGGACAGCACTATTCCAACCGCGGAATGCCATGCCTCGTCAGTATTTTAGGCACCTTTCGGAGGACACGGGATCAGCCCAACAAGATCCCAGGCGCGCTTTTTAGGTGTACCCCGGATATCTTTTCGAATATTACCGATCGTGAGATACAGCAGCCAGGCATGTTGGTCGCCTGAAAAATTGGTCAAGTGGGTCTTGTCGGATGCACAGATGACTGGCACAATCGTTGCTCCAGCAGGAAGCTGATCTTGCGTATCCCACCACCAATCGCCTGTGTTCATCTCGCTGTATATTCTGCGACTTTCTGAGTCTGCAAGGCACGCCGGTTCAAAATCGAGGTCCGCCTGAAATGGGAGATGTGCCAAAAGGAATTGTATACATTTGAAAATATCCCTGTGGTATAATGTTCCGAATATGTGCGAATGATCTTCAATCCAACTATTATTGCTGAGCCCGGAATTGAGTCTAGAGTGGAGCTTTCGTAGAGCATCTGCTGATTGCAATGATTCGATGTTGAAGTTGTCCAGTCCACGCCGCAGATGTTGATCTATCCACATTTTCGTTTGCTGGCTAAATGATTGAGCCTGTTGAAAGTGGTGTGCTGACTGAAAAGGATGCCATGGATTCCATTGTTCTGAGTACTTGCGATGCTTGTTGTACAATCCAGTTGCTTTGCCATATGCTTTCCCCCCCCGCGTTCTCCACTCCAACTACCTGCCTATGAGCCCTCGTCTTTGTTGGATCAGGGGGAAAAGTCAGATTAGGTTTCTGGGGGTCAATCGTTTCTTCGTCGGGAGTATCTTCAGGTGGTGGTGCTCCCGGTACATTGTCTATGGGTAGATGAACTAGTTGACTAAGCTCATCGATGGCCATTCAGGTGCACCGACTGAAGTCGAACCATGATGGCTCA
>Ga0307515_10022676_pt1 | contig 11050 bp, 4 predicted proteins | sample 17_EM_MG_FD_194513 | JGI IMG/M metagenome (GOLD analysis project Ga0307515, IMG submission 194513) | Populus trichocarpa ectomycorrhiza microbial communities from riparian zone in the Pacific Northwest, United States - 17_EM | ecosystem: Host-associated > Plants > Roots > Unclassified | place... | reverse complement strand
AAAAACTTCAATTTATTACTTTTCTCTTTCTTTATTTTCCTCGCCAGATACGCGATGCCTGCGAGGCCATAGACAAAGTTCATTGAACTGGCCAGGGAAAAGCTTTGCAGAAATTTAATCCGTCCACTTGGTTTGTCTTCTAGCAGCAGTGTTGGGTCAAATCAACCCAACGAGGAATCTGGCTTAAGAAGAAAAAATAAACACGGAGAGAAAGAACCCTGGTTGTAGTGACCATTCTTTGTTGAATCATATGAGTCAAGCACCGATAATCAAGCTAACCTACTGGTCATATACTGCTAAAATATGCCAAATTTATATTTCGAGACAAACGATTAAGCTTTACTATTTGGATATGAACAAAATAGTCAAATTGCTTTACATACTCTTATCAAAAGATACATAGTTGCGTCCACAGATACATAGATAGTTGCCGAGTAGCAGTTGAAGTATGATCCATCCATGTGTTCAAGAGTCATCTTCTCAATTGACGAGGAAAGCATCGACTACTTCTGCCTTTAGGCAATAATCTCGCTTCTTCGCTCTATTTTTTCTTTTCTTCTCTTTACTCTTACTGGAAAGACTCGGGTTAATTTTACAGGGTAAGAATATTCAACATTTTGTCAACTTGTCCACAGATAACTGAAAAGAGCTGTGGAATTTGTTACGTGCAAGCCCTTCAGGATGAACTTACATCATTGACTCTCACTCTGGATCTTACTAAAGCTTAGTAGCTCTTTTCAATCATCAGCACAAATACCACGTCGGGGACAGAAGGTACTAGTGTGCACAGTACAGTTGACATATATAGAGGTTTTATGCTCGTATAGATATGGCACTCCATACTGGGACACTATAAGATAGTCGACCTAAGAATATTTTACATGGCGTAAATAACTGGCACTGGCCCAATTTGCTGGTGGTTGAACTCGTTTCAGATGGGTTTTCCCACAACGTTAAAGCAAGAAAAATTGAGTTTCAAGTTCTTAGGTTTGTTTTGTTTTTTTTAAATTATCAGTTCGAATGTAATAAATTTTAGTTTTATTAGAATTTATATAATTGTTAATTTAAAAATTTAAAAAATTTAATTAAAATACAAGTAAATGAGTTCAAACAATCACATTTAAAAAAAAAAAAAAGAGAGAGAGAAAACCCACACGTACATGCCATGGTCCTTTGTATTCGCGGAGAGCGGCTGAAACTTGATGGTTGGTGCGTGGTTGAGATATAAGCCTCAACAATATTCAGACGTGTGGAATTTTTTATAATGGCAAAGATCTTTTTAAATAAATAAATTATATATCAATCAAAATAAAATTAAATTGATTTTATGTTTATTTTTCTTGTCTCGTGTTGTTATGTATTTTTATAATACTATTTGGTCTCGACGTTTTCAATTATTTATATGAAGTCCGCATGTGTAGACTGCGGCTTCAAAAGATAAGATCAAAAATCAGTGTGGTACAACATGCTGTACAATTATTATTTTTATTTAGATATTGCCCAATTAATAATTAGTACCATTTCTCCCTGTCTTGATTTTTGTATGGCATATAGCAAAATTCTATTCAAGGACATTTTGATACCGTTAAGAAGTTGTTTTTCTATCCTTCTGTGTTTAGCAGATTGATCAGACGCCTTTGCTCGCAACTGATTATTCAAACTCCATTAAATTGTGGCCTTTTTGCCCTGCGATGCAATATATATTCCTCAAATTGAACGTAATATTGCATGTTGCTATATATATGTTTTTTTAAAAAAAACAAATATTGAATATAGAATGTAACATGTCGGTCAACGCTGTCCTGCAACTTCATAGATTCCGTTAGAGGAAAAAGCCAATTGGCTGTTAGTTCAAATCATATAGAAAAAAAATAAGAAACAAACAACTGTGTAAGAGAGATCATACTATTTGCTTTGAGATTAATTGAGTTGGACTTCCGGTTATTTTTTATTTAAAATAAATTAAAATAATATTTTTAATTTTTAATATTAATATATTAAAACGATGTAAAAATATAAAAATAAATATGTTTTTAATTTTAACAAACCTCCGGCGTGGAAAGCAGAACATATTGGCATATTTGGTACGTTAGATAAACGACGGTGATCCTATGCTCCTAGCTTAGGATCTCTTTGATTAAAAGTCGAAAATGTGTACTCGGAGAGAAAGTTGAAAATGCGTATGATTAACACTCTTATTGTCTTGCAATGAAATCATTATACGACTGAACATGATGTTTTTTTTACCAATCAATGTTTCAATTGTTTTTTAATCTTGATCTATTAATCAAAAAATTTAGTAAAAATATACTAGCATACAACATTATGTTTGCCGTAACTTTGACTTTAATGGGACATATAATTGATTAAGAAAAAATAATAAAAGGAGGATCACAACAAACTATATACCACCCAACCATCGGGTCTCCATCTAATATTATAGTAAATTTAAAAGAGAGCCTCGATTTTAATTTTATTATCTTCAATTTCAATTCTATGATACCAATTTTTTTTTAGATTAACGTGAATATTCGGACCAGTTTGCATGTACCTCGATTAATTTTACAGGCTCTGAAGTTAACGATAATGTAAGTCTTCAGTGGCACTAAGATTTATAAGACTCGAACTAATAATTTCTAGAAAATAAATCTAAAAATTAACCAGTTAAGCTTTGCCGTATAGAATTTTTATGAGACCAAATTGATTGCTTAGGTAGGCCAAAGCCACTGCACAAATAAAAAATTTTAAAATCCTTACTAATTAATGCGAGCGAGAAACTAAAACAACTTTCATGTATTTACATTCAGGTGTGTTTTTTGAACAGTAATTATTTTTAATTAATTATGTTAAAACAGAAAAGAAAAGCTATGGTTAGGTTGAGAGTAAAGAGGTGATATTATAATGAAGAAGTGAAATACAATCATTAAATTTAAATGATTTTTATTAAGTTTTACATTTGGAATTAAATAAAAATGAATCGCTAAAGAAGCAAAATAATAACTTAGAAAGTATTAACAATCATGATGTATAGCACATATTTTAATGTGTTTTAACAAAAGTTTTGTTTGAGTCATTCTACTTTATTTAAGAAAAAACCAGATTGATTAAATTTATTTATCGTCATGGGCTTGGAAGATTTTCGATTATCGGGCTTTAAAAGGCTTCCCATATCTTCACCTAGCTAAATTCTAGTAGCTTTGAAAATTTAGCAGGCAGTTATTGGTGGAGCTGGCATTCTTCTTTACGAGCCAAATGCACCAGTCCCAGTCCCACCCATTCGTGCTTCTCTCCGGCCCTCCTTCCTGGTAATCTCTCATCATACCCCAATTTCTGCAGCGGGAAAAGGTCCTTACCTCATTAGAAGCTGAGGATGATCGCAAGTGGTCTTCCTATGCAACCGTAGCATGATAGAAAGCAACCCTCCTCTTCTCTCTCAGGTAAAAACTTGATATTCTCTCCTTCGTAGGAAAAGAAATATTACTGTTTCTTTGTTTTCCGGGGTGCTATTAGAAGCTGAGGATGATCGCAAAGTACTCATTAGTTCATTAGTGTCTAAGGGGATCATTGAGGATGAGGAGATGGACAATGATGTTGTTGTTAATGCTAGTGGGGAGACATTATTCTCCGCTAAATGATGTTAAATGATTTCCACAACATTACAGGTACGCTTTCAACCCGTTCTTTTGGATTCTGTGACTTCTAGTCCCAATTCCCGTAAAAGATGTGTTAATATGTGTTTACATCCGTTTATCTTGTACCTAGCTTGTTTTTGCAAATTGAAATGTTGATTTCAGCATTTGATGGTTCTAAATACTTGAACAGAAGCTTGCCTTTTCTTTTGCAATTAGTCATGGTTATTCCCGCAACTAAAGTTTCCAGGGAGATTTTCAGTATTTCCATTTTGGTTGTTTCATCTTCCAGCGTTGTTGTTAACCTCGATCAGTTGTGCATCTAGTTTCATTACTACATCTTAAAGGTTGAATATGAACTTCGTTAGTGCAAGCCGGAATCTCACTCTTTTGTTGTGGCTTGGCTTGTTAAATGCTTCACATAGTTTCAATATCAGTTGCATTTGCAAATAACCTGAACTTGAAATGATCCTTTTTCTCAATATTAACAGCAAGCTAGCTAAGCCGGAATTTGGTCTAATAGAAAGTACCCCTTCCTAATCATTTCCAGCCCTGCGCATTTACAGTGCACTATTATATTTGATAGTATAGAAAGCTTACTTCACATAAGTTTTTTATTCAAGAACTTAATGTACACTACCGAGAGAACCATGCTACCCGAGTGAAAGAAAAGGAAGTCAAGAACGTAAAGGTGACACATTCCATTCTTTTTCCTTGTTTTTCTAGGTAAGATGTTACTGCTAAACTCATCCCTGATATCCAGGGTCACAGAACTCTCCTCCGAGATCATCACAAGCCTCGTCTAGGAATACCCTGTAATGAAACGAAAGAATCCTTGTTAAAACCTCAGATATTTTGTTCAATTCTTGTCATTGCAAATCTTTAAACTTGTAAAACTAAAGATGGGGTCCTGAGATCTTACGTCTTGGCACTGTTGTACTCTAAATATTCTCTATCAATCTGCTCTGAAGTGCTGGGAGTGGTACTTCTGGCATCTGGTTTGAGCTTCACTTCAGGATACATCTCAACATTACAAGCTTCTCCTCCTATTGTCTCACAAGCCTCAGCTGGAAAAACACTGGACAAAACATGTAATGAAAGTATATTGTTAACCGTAACTTTTAATGTTGAAGATAGGAAACTGAGGGTGATGGAGAGCAGAATTTACGAGGTAAAGGAGCTGTAATCAACTGTTGAAGTGTCGTTTGCCACTGGAGCACTTGCTTTGATCGGGGAACATTTGGAGGTCTGTAACCTTGGGACGACCCTCCTTGCCGAAGCTAAACTTTTGTTAGGTGTTACAAGAGGGAGAATTGATGGTGTAAGAAATATGGCTGCCTGCATTTTCAATGAATAGTGTGGGATCGGAGCTTGAAGCCACTGAGAGGAGAGGGATCTGTATTTCTAATGTGCTAGTTGGATAATGACCATGGACAACGGATAAGGTAGCCAAGATTTTTTTTTGGAATGGATAAGGTTTGATTTTTATTTGACTGAAAAATGTGGTGGTAAAGGTTTTAATTTTTAGAGGGCTTGGCATTTTCAGCCTCGAGTATCTTGCTCATTTAATATTTCAAAAGTTGACAAAAGATCAATGGAAATATTCATTAGTGTGATGTTTGGTAGTTATTTTTAAAAATGTTTTTTTATTAAAAAATAAATTAAAATAATATTTTTTTAAAAAAAAATTATTTTTAATATAAATTCTTCAAAACAATTTTAAAATTTTAAAAAATACTATTTAAAATGAAATCCAAAATGAGCCGGGCCCAAAATCTTAAACCCACCGATTATACCATGGATTTTGATTTCAGATTTTTTTAGTTTCTATGTAATATTCTGAAAATCGCAAAAGCAAATTTGGTATAGTTGATCCAGTGGCGGAGCGAAATTTAACAGGTTTTTTTTTTATTAAGGTTCTAGAGAAAGGTTAGATAAATAAAAGAAATTATGGGTTAATTAATTTCTTCCAGGAAAAAAATTCATTAAAAATAAATATAAGAAGTATTTTTTGAGAATAAATGTAAGTATCAATACTTAATATACAGAAACTATAATGAGAAATATTAAACTATGAAAACATCTTTACTATATTTTCTTTTTTATTACTCCTCTTAATTAAGTATATTGGATTGTATCCAACGCATTAATTTTGTAATTAATATCATTTTTGAAAAAGAGTTTAAATACTTGACTTAGAGTGCAATTGACATGTGAAAAATAATTTTTGGCTTTGAGTAATAGTTTAAGAGTTATTTTTTATAAATATTTTATTACAAAAATTAGTTAAAGTTAGAGATATGTGTGGTATAAATGATTTAAAATAATATTTTGAAGGAAGAAAAATGGTATAAGTTAGAATCCATATATTAAAATTTAAAAATTTTAACTTTTAATTAAAATAAAATTTTGGATACAAGCATTATTAGGCTTGTGTGCTAGTCAGTATATCGAAGAGTACGAAATGGGGAATTACTAATCAATCTGCAGAAACAGTTGCTGAGCGATCGATTGATAATCTCTTACATTTGTGTAATCTATTGTCAAATTCACAATGATCAGATGAGCAGTAAGTTCCAATTTTAAATTTTTCTGACAGAAACAAAACTTAAAGAGCCAGCTGCTGGTTCTTCACATCAATTCATGTTTCTCTAATCGGGTTCCTTGCCTGAGCTATCTATATCTTGATTCACACTGTATCAAGTCATCTGCTTCTTGAGCTTGATTGCCATTTTATTAGCTTTTTGAGTGGGTATGCGTACCGATTATGCACGTGGATTGGAAAAAAATTCCCTAATCTTCAGATATTCATAGTGCATTTCTTGAGACAAATGATTAACAACTGCCAGCTTATTAGGGCTCTTCATATCAAAATATGAACTTAAACTTTGTTTTATTTGCCAGAGATGGTACCAGTACTATAATTCAGAAATAACACAAGAGAAAAGTCAGCTCACTTGATGACGCAGCTGGGCTAAACATGGTAGAGTTCTATCCAGATCATGTGTTTCCTCCTCCAAACCTATGATCCAAGATGATAACCGAATGGGAGAAATTATACGCAAAAGCATTTGCAACATCAGCTGTGTGTAAAGTCCTCATAAGCATAAATTTCAGGGTTGGAAGCAGTGAACAACCAAGCCAATCTGCATATGCTAGGACGACTGGAAGAGAGAGTGGTGTTCATAGTTTATCTGCACTTAATCTAAACCATTAGATTTGCAACTTGCAAGTTAGTATTTCAGTTGGTCTATGGCTGTCAGATCTGCAGAATCGTATCGGTAAAAATCAACATTGCCTCCACCTAGTGAAGGTGGTTGTGAAATGTCAGGTTCATAGCTCAGTATTTGCACACAACCAAGTGAGTCACTCCAGATATTCTACGTGAAAGCAATGAAGGAATTTCAGATGAATAGATATTTGTAATTTCTGGATTCTGGCCTCATTTGATTATAACAATGGCAATTCTTCCACGAAGGATTTCCATTTGACCACGAAGGGACTTTTTTCTTCCATGCACCATTTCTCTTCCACAATCTAGATTCTTGTGTGCTGGAAGCAGAAAGAGGAAGCATGTGATTCTTGTTGATCGAGATTATGAACAAATTGAGCAAAGAAGGATAACGTAGATGAAAAGAAACAAGCTGAAGGATGCATTTTATTAACCGGATAACTCCTTTTAAATAGAATTTTAGTTTAACAGAAAATCAACAAAATATGCTAATTGCTAATTACATGGCATGAACAACTTCTTCCTAATAACAAGTCAATAAAATAAAACAGCATCTTATTCCTAAAGACTTGATCTTCATTCATACGTAGAAATCTTCTAGCCGACCTACTCCTTAGCAACACTTCAGGTCATGCACAACTTTTTTAGGCATTCTGTCAACAATTCTGTAGAGTCATTATGCAGACCTTGACCCAAAGTTCATCCGAATTATTCAGGAATACCAATTTAATTAATCAAGCATGGCTGAATTATTAAATCCTGCCTGATGAATACCCTGACCACCACAGTTTCTTGTAGAAGACACTCACCTGGTTAACAAGATGGAGATCCCTGCTATTAGACCTTGAAGCCCATAAGCATTGCCTGGCAAGTTGGTCAATCTTGTCACGCAACCAACATGAAATTCACACCCAATCAATGTTCTTGCCCCCAAACTTGTGATATTGGACTTCCACGCTGCCAATCTACGGTAGATTTTCTCGATAATAGCAGAGTAAATTGACACAAGTTGGCTCTGATCTTTTATGAGCAGAACACCCAAATACTTGCTCATATTTCTAAGGCGAAAGGAATGCCAAGAATCGCTGTGATCCGGTTCTTGAAAGAGACATGAACTGAAGAGTTTATATAAGCTTTAGAATTGTATCCAATTTCCCTATATAAGATTCTAGATTGATCAGGTAGAACTTGATTATATAATACAGCTGCCAGTAATTTGTCCAGTCTATGCTAAACATGCAAATAAAGATTGTCATCGTCTTTTTTTTTTCTTGTTCTTATACTAAAGTTATCTCGAAGCAGATTTTTCATATTTGCAAGAACCCATAGACCCGTGTGTGACTGGAAAGCAGAACTTTGAAGAAGTGCTATTTTCTAGCTGGACTGCCTATAATGCGCTAACTAGGAATGCAGCAGATATGAATCATTTATGCTAGATTTAGGCAAGAATCACTCTCCTGCAATCATGCCAGCACAGTACATAATCTCCAGACAAACTCCATCTCCTAAAGAATCACTCACTCTCCTATAATCATGCCTGCACGGTACACAATCTCCAGCTGATCAAGAATCACTCTCCTGCAGAGCCGGCCAGAGCATATGGGAAACCTGGGCAATGGCACAAAGCTCCCGCCTAACAAAAAGACCCCAAGAATAAGTAAAGCATATTTGTCAAATATGCTTTATGAAATGAAAATTGCCTCTATTTAACAAAAAGCCTCAAATACAAAATGAAGTTTGCTTAAGGACTCACTTGTCAGACATACATAAAAAATAATAAAAAATATTTTTTATATATTTTTAAATGTTTCATTTATAATTTTGCTCAAGCCGGCTCTGCTCTCCTGCACAATCTTAGCTGCTAGACAGAAGCTTTCTATGCATACCGCTCCTTCTATTGTATAAATATCTGAAATAAAGCAATACAAATAACCCTAAAACTCATTCAACCGCTAGTCTCCTTAAGATTCAATGGTGTTAAGCCTTGTGCTATATTCAGAACAGCAAGTCTTAGTTATGGCCATTGCATTCACTATCTGTTCTGGAATCAAGATTGTCCATAAATATTGGAAGACTTAGAGGACTCATGGAATTTTGTGACTAGTCAACACTTGAATTCATGCCCAAAGTCATCCTTCGATTCAACAATCGAGGCTAATTTTAGACCAGAAGAACACCGGTACTACAGAATTGAACCACGGAGTTATGATAGTAGGGATCAATTGGCATTTAACAAGGAAGATTATATAACTCAAAATAAAAAAATGCTTTATTTGTTTTATACAAGAAGCCATTCATATCAAACCTAAGAGAGCACAAGGCATGGATTTTTCAAAACTAATTGAAGTCAGGTGAGAATTTTCGCACCAAGACCATTCTCGATAGGGGGAACTCCATAAGTAGATAATTTTTCCACTGCTCGATTGTTGAAGATGATATTGAACCGTAAAAGGAATGATATGGTGCAGAGATCACCCTATCTCTTCCAACTTCTAACTCTTCAAATGAGGGCATCTCTGCGATCACATGAACCCCACATTCTTTCACTGCATTATATGTGTTGGTCAATTTCACAGAGAGTTCCAATTCCTCATCTCCGCCATGTTCTTCCATTTCCATCTCACTTATACTTATGTATCTTATCCAACCTCCACGACGCACAAAGCTTGCCAGCTCTAAGGATTTAAACAATTGAATACCGTTGCTTTTAATTTTTATAGTAAGCTCACCATCCATGATACTGACATTTTCTAAAACAAACCAAAGAACCAAGCCCTGGAAAACTGGAGGGACATGAAATGATAATGAAGATCCTTCTCCATGGAAGCTCAACCAATTTGGCATCTTACCACCATCGAAGTGAATCTGATACCCGTAACCACCATTGCGCAATGCCTGTAGATAAATTGATTTTAAAGAATGCTGAAATTTTAGACACTACGCGCGCGCACGTATGTATTGTCAGTGTTTATGTGTGTGCAAGATAGACGAAGACAGTACCTCAACAAAACTCTTCTTACTGTTATTTGACAAGTCGCAGCAGCCACTAGAGAAGATAACCCAACCATGGTTACTTAGACCTTCCATGCCCTGAATCTCTATTAAGTTTCCGCACCCTTCTAGAGACAGAATTGGATTTGTTTTTGACTGGATTGGCAGACATACTCTTTTCATTGACCTGCAAGAATCTGCATACAATTTCTCTAAACTTGAGGGAAGCTCTGAAATTGATACAAGATTGCTGCAATTCTGAACTCTCAAATGCTGCAGCTTAGTAAGGACGCTGATGCCAGAAGGCAGACTGAGGAATTTGTTCCCCGATAGATTCAATTCTTGGAGAGAGGACAAGCCTCCAAAATAGACACAATTAGTTGCGCTTTCAGACAAGCCATAATTAGCAAGTTTAAGACGTTTCACTGATCTCCAATCAATGAAAGAAGTTGGCAAGAAAGGTTGCACTCTTAAAACACTTGCTGAAATCCATGTTGAAATTGGTGAAGGACAAGATGTAGATGATAGTGAGTCCTGATTGAAATTGGATACACGCAATGACAACTTCCTCACATGCTTTAAATGTCCAATTGAAAAGAGAAATTGCTCATTCTGAATTTCATCGGCTAGAAGCTCAGTTAAGGATTCAATATCACCCATGCGCTCTGGTAACTTTTCAAGTTGTGAACATCCTGAAATATTCAAACTTTCAAGAGACTTTACATCACAAATGCTTTCGGGAAGAATCTTTATCCTCCAACATCCTTTCAGATTCAATAAAACAAGGCTCTTCAAATGTCCAATAGATTGATGCACCTCAACTAAACTCGAGCAACCTTCAAGCATTAGTTTTTCTAGGCTTGAGCTGTGTAAGTTTGGTGTTTTAATAAGATGCTTTGAATGACTGAGATTAAGAATTTTTAACTTGTTGAAAATCTGTCAGGTCAGTGAGAAAAATAATAAGAAGACTAATCATAAAAATGGCAACTTGAAAATATAAATTGTATTAAGGACAAATTTCTCCTTCCATAATTCTTTGATATTACTATACTGCATATCAAGAACAACTAGGTTGTCCAACATCAAATCGGATGGAAAAGATTTCAAAGGGCATTCGAGCCAACAAATCCATATCAACTCTTCAGAAAGCAGTTTGAAAGGTCCAGTGAGATGTACTCCATTGATTTGGAGTAACTTC
>Ga0307515_10022675_pt1 | contig 11051 bp, 6 predicted proteins | sample 17_EM_MG_FD_194513 | JGI IMG/M metagenome (GOLD analysis project Ga0307515, IMG submission 194513) | Populus trichocarpa ectomycorrhiza microbial communities from riparian zone in the Pacific Northwest, United States - 17_EM | ecosystem: Host-associated > Plants > Roots > Unclassified | place... | reverse complement strand
TTGAATCCTAAGAAACTCTATGTTAGCAAGAAATTAAAAATGATGCATAGGAGAGAAAACATACCTCTTTTGTTTCCATATTCCCGCTTCCTCTTCCTCTTCCTCTTCCTCTTCCTCTTCTTCTTCTTCATCACCCTGGTCCTGTCCTGCCGGTGGCCGTGGCCAGATGGATCTTCATTCGAATCATACGACAGGAGGAGTACATTTAAATAAAACACAGACGAAAAAATGCACAAGCATACCACCAAATGTAAATTCAAATGGTTGGCTTCAAAATGAGCATTCGCTGACCGCTTCGTTGCCAATATTGGAGCTGCATATGTTTGCAATATTTCTCATCAGCCATGGTTGTCATTTCATTCTTAAGCGATACGGCATCCATATCTTGGTTTCGCAGATTCTTGTACGTCTTCATTATCCTTATTTCTTAAAGTCCTGTGCCTCTCTTGTCCATTTTTATTTCTGTAATGTCATACAAATTATGCATTTCTTTCTTAGAACCATATGGGATGGCCAAAAAGTGATCATGCCGTGTATATAGGGATTAAACTATATGAGATTGCCATTCTTTTATATCAAGCAGATTTCTTCTTCATATACATGTTTTGTTGGCTTGTGAATTTTTAACACAATCTGGCATCAAAGAATTTTACTAGTAGCTTAATTTCTGAATGTTAAATGTTTCTAACTCTCAATATGAAAGACTATATGATAGAGCAGCTCATTGCAATTATTTACTGCAATTTTGTGATTGATTTGTGTTTTAGGCTGGAGTGATCGTTGGAACAACAGGCCTTGGACATCAATCAGATTACACAAGGATCTTTTTAACTGTTGACAGCAAACAAATACTTGGCACATTAGCTGGATTGGGTTACCAACTCTTTGGATTTATAAATGGAATTAAGATGGATATAGCCTTGGTAAGAAAAACAGAGAAAATGGCAATCTACAGTGGTATATTATCTATGGTGATTCCTGTAGTACTTGGTGGGGTAACTGGGAGGATGGTCAGCAAGTACTGGAATCTCGACAAACTAGACAGGCTCTCGCTCATCTTGGTGATGTTGGTGCAATCTATGACTCCATTTCCTGTCATCTGTAGCTTCATCGGTGACCTTAAACTGACGAATTCTGAACTTGGCAGACTTGGACTGTCTTCAGTGCTAACCAGTGAAATGCTGACCCAGGTTCTTGCACTAGTTGCTTTCTTTATAGGCATTGCCTACAAGCAGCGAGCACAAGCAGCTATCGAAAGCGTTGTAATATCTGTAGCCTTTCTTGTTGTAGTTTTATATGTGGTGAGGCCGGCAATGTTCTGGGTGATCAAACAAACACCCAAAGGAAGGCCTGTGAAAGATTTATACACAGACATCATCATTTTCGGTGCCTTGGCTTCTGGTGCATTATTTAATTATATTGGTCTAAATGTGTTCCTTGGATCACTTGTTTTCGGATTAGCTGTACCAGCAGGACCTCCACTTGCATCAGCTGTAGTCGAGAAGATCGAATGCATTGTCACTGGAGTGCTCGTACCTCTTTTTATGGCCATGTGCACGATGGGAGCAGATCTCCTAAAGATCGATTTTGATGACTATATACTGAAGAGCACTGCTATCGTCGTCTTTGTAGTCATCTTGGCCAAATTCGGTGCTTACTTGGTACCTCTCTTGTATTTCAAGTTGCCAAAACAGGATGCCTTGGCACTTGCTTTCCTGATAAGTACCAAAGGAATCGTTGAGCTTGGCTCATTTACTTACATGAGAGAACTAGGGGTATGTTGATCAACCTTCCATGTTACCTGTATTAATTTTTGCAGCATTATTAATTGCTCATTGTTATTATATATATATATAGCATCTCTAACGTCTAACTTTGCATTATTGTTTTCTCATTTTGTTTTCAACTTGATCAAGGGCAGATTCTGACAGAGGGGATGTTCGCTTTCTTGGTAATTACAGTTCTATTGTCAGCAACGATCTCATCATTCGTTGTGAACTGGGTTTATGATCCGTCAAGGAAGTATGCAGGTTATCAGAAGAGAAACATTATGCATAGCAAAGAGCTCCGCATACTAACATGCATTTACAGACCAGATAACACAACCATCATCATCAATTTTATCAAATCCTTGTGTCCAACTATACAGAGCCCATTTTCTGTTAGTGTACTTCACCTCATCAAGATCAGTGGCCGAGCCTCCCCTATGTTCATTTCTCACCAAATGCAGAAAAAAACGGTCTCTCTGCACTCCATCTCTGGGAATGTCATTCTCTCTTTTAAACACTTCCAACAAAATTATGGCGACGCAGTTTCTGTAAATGTCTTCACAGCAATCTCTCCACCCAAATTCATGCACGAGGACATATGCACACTTGCATTGGATGAACTTGCATGTTTTTTAGTGCTTCCATTTCATAAAAAATGGCTTGTTGATGGGTCTATTGAATCAGAGGACTCTACTCTGAGGACTCTAAATTGCTGTGTCCTTGAGAGAGCACCGTGCTCTGTAGGGATCCTCATTGACCGTGGGAATCAAGTAAAGTCCATTTTCTTGGAATCATCAAGAGGGCCATCCCTTCTTGTTGTTGTGTTATTCTTCGGGGGCAACGATGATCAAGAAGCTCTTGTGTTAGCTAAACGCATGTCCCAGAATAGGAACATCAGCATAAAAATCGCTCGCTTCATTCCCTCAACTGATGAGCTCGAAATTAATCGGGACAGCATGCTAGAATCTCAGGCGTTGAACTATATTATGCATGACTACACAGAGCATGAAACAGTGGATTACATTGAAGAGAGGGTAAGCGACGGCCTGGAAACTTCAAAGACAATTCGATCTATGCTAGATAAATACGACCTTTTTATTGTTGGGAGACGGAAAGATATACAAACACCACAAACAGCAGGTCTTGACGATATGAATGAATACCCAGAGCTTGGTGTCATTGGAAGCCTGCTCGCATCTATGGATACCACTGAAAAGTATTCGGTCCTGGTTGTAAAGCAACAGGTAGCTTTGTAGCGGTTAGATGATCCATGTTAGTTCAAATATTAAAACATCATCTGTGTTCCTAGATCCTATAGTAAGTATATCGATGATGAAATATTTCATATTTTAATTTTTATGTAGATAAAAATAGCTAGTGTTCTCTCTAAAAAAAAGATGGCTAACTTTTAGCTATTTCTGATTCTTGTGCTTCCAAAATATTAACCTTTCTTTGGTCATAATCAGATGAAAGCTTGCTTGCTATTTAAGACCATATATAGCGATGTCATTTTTCAAGTATGAAACCAGAAATTTTGAAGATAATTTAATGACAAACACTGCAACCATCATCACTGTAGTCATATTGACCAAATTTAGTGCTTGCTTATCACCACTCTTTTCTGGTGCTGCAAGTTGCCCAAAGCTCCAAAGGGCATGCTGAGCTATATCAGGAAAGGGGAATATGCAGGCTACCAGAGATGGAAACAGTGTAGCAAAAAATCTTTCTATTAACATGGATTTACAGGCTAGTAGATAATATAACCAGCATCGTCAATTCCCTTGAATACAGAGCGTCGTGTTTCTGTTTGTGTACTTTCACCTCATCAAGATCCACTAAAATTGATAAATACAAACGAAAATATCGAGAGAATATTTTTATCAGTAAATTTTTAAGAAATTTTACCGACAAAAATATTCCCTCGATATATACTAAAAGAATTACAATGAAAAAAAAATTAAAACAAAGCAAAAAAAATAATAATGACGTGTCATTTTTATCAACGGTAAAATTCATCGATAAATTTGTTGGTAAACTGTGAACACTGTTCATCATGTCAATTACAAAGAGAATCACCGACGGAATTTTCCGTCGATATTTTCTAGAGAGCTCCAAAACTGTTCACTTTCTAATTACACTGTTAATTATTGTTCTTTAAGGACAAAATCACCGACAGATTGAAAAGTCATCGGTGTTATTTTGCGGTTTTCTAAAAAAATTCAATTAATTTAAAATTTTCATTTAAATATTACTGACGGAATCACCGACAAATTGAAAAATCATTGGTGATTGTTGGCGGTTTCTGAAAAAAAAATTGAAATTGAAAATTTAAATTAAATAGTATAGACGGAATTACCGACGAAATAATTAAAAATATTAATATTTAATTATTCATCGGTAATTCCATTGCTAACGCGTCCCAATAAAAAGCCTGAATCCCCTTATTTCATAAGAGACAAACTCATTTCTTCTTCTTCTTCTTCTTCTTCATTATATGTTAAAAACACCAATATCTATTTATTTCTCTTCTCTTCTATCTTCATCTCCTTCTTTTCTCCTCCACGCTCGGGTATGTTTTCTTCTCCTTTCTTCTTTTATCCTCTTATTTTTTTATAATTTATATGCTTTATGAAATGTTTTTCTCTCCTTAGCTTCACTTGCAACTATTTTAAGGTAAGATTTTTTTTTCTTCTTTTTTCATGATTTTTTTCACTATATTTGTTTTTTATTTTATTTTTAATTGTTTTTGTTCTTAATAATTGTATAAATGTTGTTGTGAGATTTTTTTTATCATATGAGATTAATTTTTAGTTGATTTATTTATAGGATTTTTAAAATTTTAGCAATTACAACTTTATTTTTTTCATGACTTTTTTTAGTTGAATTTATTTTTTTGTTTTATTTATTTATTGCAAATTTGTTTAAGTTGATTTTCTTATTCTTTTTTTCAAGCATTTTGAGTATATATTATAAAGTGTTGATTTATGTTAATTTAATTATTTTATAAAATGGATTAAATTATTTTATAGATGGTGCTCCATTTAACAGTAACATTAACATTAACCCCAAAAAAAATCAGCTTTTCACCGTGTTGATATTGTTCATCTGCTCTCACGTTTCACTGTTTATAGGCAGATTTTTCTCCCGGGTCCTTAGAATTTTAACTTCTTTTCGCTTCGGTCATTGAACTTTATTTTCTTCAATTTAGTCTTTAAAAGTTTTGTTTTCATAGTCATGTACTTTTTTTCTTTTTTTTTTAGTTTAACGTGGGTGTCCGGGTCAGCTTGCGCGCACCTCGACTAATCCCACGGGCCCTGAAGTTAACGACCATGTAAGCCTCCAGTGGCCATCATATGAGTAACCACAGGGCTCGAACCTGAGACCACAGAGGGAACAAACCTCTTGGTCCCAAGCTTTTATCACTGGGCCACCACCTAGATGATTCATGTACTTTTTTTCTTCTTCTTTGTATTCCATGCTATCACGCATCCAGGATGTCAAAGAATGTTCCAGCATTAAATGAGAGGTTGATTTTACATAATAGAATTTTTAGTTATGGTAAAAAATAAAAGAGTTCAAAGAACAAGGACTAAGATTAGAAGTAACAAAAATTAACAGCCCTTCCCCCATCTTTACACTGAAGGTGCATGAAACTACACTTACTCAAATTTTAACTTCTTTTAGCTTTGGTCATTGAACTTTATTTTCTTTCAATTTGGTCCTTAAAAGTTTTGTTGTCATGGCTCCATATGTTTTTTATTTATTTTCTTTGGATTGCATGCTATCAGGCCTTTGGGGTACTGTCAAAGAATGTTCCAGTATTAATCAATTTTATATAATAGAATTTTTAGTTATCATAAAAAGAAATAAAAGAACAAACACCAATATTAAAATTAACAAAAACTACCAGCCTTTTCCAAATCTATATTGTTCTAAAAGCGTGTGAAACTAGACTTATGTTCCTTAAATTTTAATTTCTTATTGTTTTTGTTCTTATTGTTTTTGAATTTTACAATTCGATCCTAAACTTTATTTTTTTACATTTCAATCTATAAATCTTGAGAGAAAAGGAAGAAAGTTATTAGAAAAAAAAAAACTTTGTTGATCATATTTTTTCTACAAAATATGTTGATTATGATGTTAATGGTTTCATCTTGAAAATAAAAGGTTAACGGAGGTATTAGTTCCCCTTGAATATATTAAAAAAATAGATTGGAGCCTGTTTTTTTTTTTAATTCAATTTAATTTTTTAATTTTTGAGTAATTATAGGGTGTTTTATAGAGTATGTTTGACAGTATGGTAGAGGTTGCTTTTTAAATAATTTTTCGTGTTGAAATACATGTCAATGATATTTTTTTATTTTTAAAAATTATTTTTGACATCAATACATCAAAACGATCCAAAACATATAAATTATATTAAATTTTAATAAAAAAATTAAATTTTTAAATAATGCAGTTGCACCCGTTCCCAAACTGTATCTAAATTTAAAATGCACATATATATATATATATATATATATATATATATATATATCTAGAGAGAGAGAGAGAGAGAGATGGTAGTAACAGGTAGTCTAGGTATTCATATCTTTAGTCTTATAAGGTGGTTCGTTTTCCCGTGTTGGAGAAAGAAGTGGACTTTAAGGAGATAGAAAAGACACTGACAATTCTTGAACATGTGTGGTCACATCACAAAGGTTGTGATGATTATATGGATTAAAAGCTGACCAGTGAGATATCCTAATTCCTAACCTACTTCTACTTTCTATTATATTAATTATGATTTTTCTACTTTGTATTTTTTAAAATTCCAACGCCATTGACCTTGAAACGCCTCTCATAATATACAATCTCACTTTTCTGATTTTTTTTAGGTGTTGTTATCACAATATTTTACCCTCTCTATTCAGTGGGAGAGCATTTTCTTTTCTTTAATTTGGACTTGGCAGTAGGTCACCAACAATTATTGGATCCTTTGGTGCCCTTTTGTTTTATTAGCATATTTTAAAAAAATAATTGAATTAAATAACTCAATTAGAAATATTTTTAACAAAATAACATGCCATCATCAAGAGACGTTATATTTATAATTTATTACTATTCTGAATAGTGAAATTCAAAAAAATTATTAAAAAGATAAAAAAGAAGGGAGAAAAAAAACAAAAAAAAAACTTTAAAAACACATTGAAATTCCAATTATGGTACTATCAGTATCATTAAAAAGATTTTAACAAAACAAATCCAATAAAAACCAAAAAAGTCTCTAACAAGGACCTGAATAGGCCACACTTGTTGCCAAATGTGTGGATGACTTACTTATTTTTTACTGCAAGTATGACATGCTCAGATTACTGTTGTTGATCTTTTTTGTATTGTTGGATTCGTCTTGTGTAAATCTTTTAGATGGTATTGATAGTATCGTCATCAAAGTTTTGATATATCTTCAAGATTATTTCTTTTGTTTTCTCTTATCTAATGAGCATTTTTTTTTAAAAAAATTGGATGTTACTATTGCGAATAATAAAAAACTATAAATGTTGTTTTTTCCAACACAACATTGTTGTATACAAAATGTGTTATTTCGGCATTTTTTATAATTGTGATGCATTGCTAATATTTTTAATTTATCAAGGTAATTTTTCTTTTAAAAAATCTCCTTTGATACCCAAGAGATTCTATACAGTTTGATTGACTTGTAGGAGTACGAAATATAAAGTTTCCTGCCACTGAATTGTCTATCACACTGGAATTGCTTGCTTCAAATGTGAAGGAACGAGATGAACCATGAGAAACCCTAGCTAGCTCTATTCTCTTATCAATGAAAACTAGCTTCAAAACTTGACACCCACACGCAATGGATAAATATACGTATATGAAAGACAAAGAGATGCTGGGAAAAGAAAGGACAAACCCAAGTTCTGTTTTATAGCAACCAGCTTTTGCTTGCAAAGCTGTTTTATGTTTTTTAATCAGCCCGTAAACCATCAAAAGATATCGTTTTGCAGTCTATCTAACATTGGACGTTGTGTATGTTATCATTGGTCATTTCTGGGCTCGTGTCTAAGAAAGCTTACATTACTGTGACAGTCCATATATACATATATATATATATATATATATATATACATATATATATATATATAGATATATATATATATATATATATAGAACCAGGCATCCCATGCTTTCCTGACACAAGGGCTCTCAACATTTTTCATGCACCATAAATCTATAAAATGGAACAAATATGTGAAGACTCGTGTGAATTTATGGAGGCTCGTGGTGCTTATTTAGAGTCTGTTTTTTTTTTCCTAAGCTGCTGCTGCTGTTTTTTAGTTGAAATGCACATGCTTTTTAACCCAAAACGTAAAAGTAGAAGCTTAGAAAAACGGAGCTTTAAGCAGCTTGTCATCTTTAAATACATGCATCATGAGAAAAAACAAACCCTCCTAAAAAAAAGCAAGAAAAATTAAAATAGATAGTAATCACACCATTATTGAATTGATTGATGCTCATACTTCATCATCACCATTTTTTTCTTGTTAACGCACCCCTTGAACTTATTCTGAACAAGATGTACTTTAAATTTCCACCAAACTGCTTCCAGGTTGATTTGAACATGCATATGATGAGGTGAACTGAAAATCTTAGTACTCAGTGTGTGTATACTGTGTTTGGAAATTTAGTGCGTTTGAGGTTTTTAAAAATCATCAAATTAATCAGTGGCCTATGCTACTATAATTTAATTGAGATTCGAAATCTCACCTGTATATTTGTAATTAATGTTCGACGGTAGATTTGAAATGCCAACAACTTTTTTAAGGTTTCAAAATTAACACAAGTATGTCAAAAGGTTATGATCATTTACTATATATAAGGTGAGTGCCTTGCCGCCATTGCTTATTGTTAATTGGCAAAAATAGCATTATGTACATTTCAAGTAAACGTTCAAGGACCGCATTGCTACTGTACTAAGTATTGACAGGGCACGAGGATGGACACAAAATAATGATCAAGTCAAAGAAGTGTTGTGCAAGAGAGGGATCGATTATCTGAAGTAAAAAGACATCGCAAAGACTGCATGTTACCCCTTTCTCCTGTATTGATTGCGCACCCATACTGTTGGTGATACTTCTCTTTTCTATTTCTCAACAAGTTGAAAATCCGAGCCCCCATGCTTCTCATTCCTTTCGAATTTACGTGACTTAGAGGGTAAAAGATGTGAGACAGATGAGAGATGGAGAAACAAAGACTGATGCATTTTGTGATATAATGGTTGTTGAGTCACATTACTGACTTATCTCAGTAACCTACTTCCCAGACAGACCACTATCTTCTCTCAAATCAGTCAAGCCCTCCTCTCTGTTGTTGATGATCCTAGACTTCTCAGACAGAGAGAGAGTGATCCTTTTAGGCTTTTTCGGGTCCTCTCAGTTGATATTTTCTTTAACCCTTGCAGGCCAGGGACTTGACGTGTTATGGGAATGTCAGCACTTTTTGTATCACATTTATTTGCATCTCCTTTTTTCACTATATAAACCACATCCACTTCTTCATCGAATATATCCTCCATAGAAAACAAATTGATATCAATATATATATATATATATATATGTATATCACGAAGTTCCCCTGTGCCCTTTGCTTGTCATATCTAATTTCTCACGCCTTGTGCCTTTCTTGGTGAAGGATCGAGCTCTTCGTGCGATGGACTCAAACAAATATCCAGCCTTAGCTGCAGAGATTTGTAAAGTATCATACCCAAACCATGGTTTTTATCATAAGTGGAAAACGAAGCAGAAGTTTGGCTTTTGATGGTGCTATCTTACCTGAGCTTTTTTTTTTAAATTAAATTTTTTTTTTCTTGACCTTGCAAGACTTTGTATATCTTGTGTAATTATTCTTATCCATCTTTCTTTGTTTTGTATTTAGATTTTTAGTTTTATTTTAACTAATTAATTTGTATTTTTATATATTTTCTATTCCTCCTGAGCTTTATCAAGTTTATAAAATTATATTAATTTTATTTATTTAATTATTTATTACTTAACTCAATGTAATTAACATGCAATATCTATAAACTCTTTCAATGGAAGTTATCTTTTCCCTTTGTTTCTATGTCTGTTTTGACTTTCTAGAGATATTGCTTGCATACTTCGTTACTTGTGATGGTATTTTTTTCTCAGAATCCAACTTCTGATGGATCATGCATTAAGCAAATGCCAGTATCGAAAAAAGAAATGAAGTAAAAGGGTTTGCAGATCAGGATCATCTCCACAATTTAGTAATCTCTTAAATTTAGCAAGCGGGTGTGCGTGGAAATTTGATTTATTCCATATCGACTTGTTAGCAGATGGTTTTCAATTAATCATAAAGAAGTATAGGAATTGCTACTCAAACAAGTCAAGCTAATTAATCTGTTTTTGTAGATTTCGCACTCCGTATCATGAGAGATGCGTCTGCATAACTTCAACAAATGCTTCCTATTTTTCCTGTATGTATTTGGCCGTTACCTATTGTAATGACAAGACTGTATCCACATACTCTTTAAGGAAAGAGATGATATCATTCATTTAGGTTAGTCAGAATCGTTTTTTGTTTTTTTTTTCTGATACAAAATTCAGGGTTTCTGAGTTTTAATTATAGGTATTTGCTCAAACCAAACTGCCTAAGCAACCAGCTAATAGCCTGATCAAGTAAGATTCTGATTCCATGTTTACAAGCTAGGAATGCTGGAATTGTAGCGTCTAAGCGAAAAGTATTACATGGGCAGTGCTTTAATTTTCCAAGGAACAGGCCAATGGCTTGGTTTCTTCAGCAGCAGCTATGTTAAACTAGGGCAATGAACTTACGTGCACGTAGCAGGAGCATTATCACATCAATACATCTGGTTATAGTTACATCAGCAATTATATGTCTGCTATAAATTCGTGTGTGATCTATGAGCTCTGAAGGAAGACGCAGGAAATATCTAGGAAACTAATCCGACCAAGGAAACCAGGAGAGTTTATTGAATAGATTCATGGATTGTTTAAGGATCTAATTTTCTTTTAAACTATGTAATGACATTTTAGTAGAGAACATACTTTGATAAATTAAAAGAATTGTCTGTCTTTCCCTTTTTTCGAAGGAGCTAGGAAAGCCCTATGGTTTTCCATGTGCGAATCTTTGTGCCTCGGTGGATCGAGCTGTTGATGGTAGCTGTTATTTGCATGGAGCTGTATGTATATATATCTCTTTTTACCGCCTTTGATTATTAGGTGTGGCTTGCAAATTTTG
>Ga0307515_10022674_pt1 | contig 11051 bp, 9 predicted proteins | sample 17_EM_MG_FD_194513 | JGI IMG/M metagenome (GOLD analysis project Ga0307515, IMG submission 194513) | Populus trichocarpa ectomycorrhiza microbial communities from riparian zone in the Pacific Northwest, United States - 17_EM | ecosystem: Host-associated > Plants > Roots > Unclassified | place... | reverse complement strand
CCATGGCAATCGCCGTCGAGCTGAAGCCAAAGATCATGCTGCGGGTGATCGAGTCCCAATAGACAGGATCGCTGAGCAGCTGTTTGAAATTGTCGAAACCGACCCAGGCATTGCCGCCGCCCCATGGCTGCTCGAGTGTGAACGCCCAATAAAGCGCCTGCGCGCTCGGCCAATAGAAGAAGACGAAGATCAGCAACAGCATCGGAGCTGCGAAGAGCAGTCCGATCGTCGTCGAGGAGAAGGTGACGCGCTTTTCCATGATTGGTCGTTTTCGGCCTGGTTTGGTTTAGGCGCGGACGGCGAGTTCGCATCCGCAACCGATTGGAGAACTTACAAAGACGCACGCGGCGCGCGAAACGCGGGCCGGGTGCGGCTCAAAGCAGGCGATCAGGGAAGCTGAACGTTCTTGTAGGTCTGCTGGAAGCGACGCAGGATCTGGTTGCCGCGGTCAGCAGCAGTGTCGAGCGAAGCCTGGATGTCGGCATTGTTGACGAAGATTGCCTGCAGACCATTGGCGATTTCGGTGCGGACCTGGAGCAGGCCGCCGAGACGGATGCCTTGCGGAGCCGTGTCACCAGCCGGAGAAGCGGTCAGGCTCTGAATGGCGAGTTCGCGTCCGGCATAGGGTGCCTTGTCGTAGAAGGCCTGCTTCTTCAGGTATTCGAAGCCAGAGTTACGAACCGGGATGTAGCCGGTAACGGTCGACCAGGTGAGAGCTTCTTCCGGCTTTGCGATGAAGTTGAAGAAGCCAGCTGCAGCCTTGTATTCAGCGTCCGAATGGCCCTTCAGAACCCAGAGCGAGGCGCCACCGACGTAAGAGCTGTGACGGGTTGCGTCACCGTAGGTCGGGAGCATGGAAACGCCCCAGTTCATGCCTTCCTTGGCGGTGCGGCCAACGTTGCCGTGGTCGCCGACCGAGGTGAGGATGACCTGGCAATCGCCGGCTGCAAAGGCTTCGACGAAGGTCTGGCCGACTGCCTTGTTCTTGATGACGGCAAGCTTGTTATCATACCAGGACTTGAGGTCCTTGATGTAGCTGAGGAGAAGCGGGTTCTTGTTGAAGATCAGCTCGGCATCGAGGCCTTCAAAGCCGTTCTTCTTCGTGGCGATAGCTTCGCCGTTGACGGCTTCAAACTGCTCGATGTACTGCCAGACTTCGTTGTTGGAGATGTCGAAGCCGAGCGGGCATGCATAGCCTGCATCCTTCAGAGCCTTGAAGTCTTCACCGGCTTCCTTCCAGGTGGCCGGAGCATGGTCCTTGCCGATCTTGGCGAAGGCGTCCTTGTTCCAATAGAACAGAGCGGTCGAGGAGTTGAAGGGGAAGGAGTACATCTCGCCCTTCGACGTCGCGTAATAGCCTGATATACCGGAGAAGTAATCCTTCCAGTCGACGGTGTAGCCCGTGTCTGCCATCAGCTTGTTGGCCGGATAGTAGGCGCCTGAGAGCATGATGTCGAGCGTGCCGGCGTCGGAGACCTGGGCGATGGTCGGCTGCTTGCCGGCGCGGAAGGCGGCAATGGTGTTCTGCAGGGAAGCATCGTAGCTGCCCTGGCTGGTGCAGATGACTTCGTAGTCGGCCTGCGACTGGTTGAAGCGATCACACTGTTCCTGGACACGCTTTGCGATGTCACCGGAATTGCCGAACCAGAAGTCAATCTTGGTCTTTTCGGCGGCGGCAGCGGGACCAGCAAGAAACGCTGTAGCGAGAAGGGCGCCAACGGCGCCGAGAAGCTTGGCTTGCATGAGGAACCTCGAACGTAAAAGGGACGCGCACTTTCAGCGCACGCCCTATTAGCCGGTTCAAATTGCCGCTTCCAATGAAGATTACATGACATGAAACAACTGAAATCAAGTTGTCACAAAACTTTCACAAAATTGTTATTTGTCAAAGCCAGAGAATTAGTTTGAGAAAATCCTCATTTTGCTCGAGCACAACGCCAAAAAGTTACATTTATATTCAAAATAACATGATTTTTTGAATTAGTTAATATTTGTTTATATTATGATGGAGATTCGTTATTCACCGACATAATCGCAACAGAACTTACAAAAATATCCGCGCTTTTGCCATTGCACTGGTGTGCAATGGCCGGATTTGGCCTCAGGATTGAAGGGAGTCCTTCAAGATTGCAGCAAAATGTGGATCGAATGCACGGCTGATCGGTCCGGTGGCGGCACCGAGCGCCACCGACCAGGGATCGGCCATGCCAGGTTGCAGGCGCGGCAGCGTCCGGCCATGACGTTCGGCGATCGAGGGCAGCAGCGGACCGATCGCCGCAATCAACCTGCTCACCAGCGCTTCCGGCGCGCTGCCGCAGAGGATGACGGTCTGCGGATCGAAGACCGTCTCTATCAGATGGATGCTCCAGCGCAGATCTGCTGCTGCCGCATCGATCCAGGAGCGGATGCTTTGATCGTTCCTGGAAGCGAGGTCGCTGATCCGTGCATAAAGATCGGGATCGGCAGGATCGACCTTAAGATGCTGGTAGAGCGAGGCAAGCGAGGCGCGATGTTCGAGCGGCGTCGATTTGCCGTCGGCAAACAGCAGCGCCATGCCGATCTCGCCGGCATTGCCGTTGGTGCCGCGATAGAGCTCGCCATTCAGGATCAGGCCGGCGCCGATGCCGTAGCCGACGAAAAGGCAGACCGCATGGTCGAGGCCATGAGCGGCGCCGACCATCCGCTCGGCGGTCGCGGCCGCGGCCGCATCGTTCTGCAGGCTGACGTCGAGCCCGGTGCCGGCGGCCAGCGTTTCGAGCAGCGGGAATTTCTGCCAGACCTCCATCATCCACGGATCGTCGCCGCTACCGGCGACACCGAAAGGCCCGGGCATGGCGGCGCCGAGGCCGACCAGCCGCTTTTCCGATTGCTGGACGATTCCGGCAAGCTTTGAACGTATGCCGGCGACGAGATCGAGGATGACCTGCGTCCCTTTCGCCGGACCGCCGGGCGGAAGGCTGGCTTCATCACGCACGAGAACGCTGCCGACGAGATTGACGGCGATCGCCCGCGTCATATGCCGGTCGATCTGCAGGCCGATCGCAAAGGCGCCCTCGGGCACCAGACGGTAGGGCGTCGAGGGCTGGCCCCTGCCCTTCCTCACTGCTTCCTGCGAACTGACGAGACCGTCGCGCTCGAGCTCCTCGATGATATTGGACACCGTCTGCTTGGTCAGCCGCGTCGCCCGCGCCAGATCGGCGCGAGAGAGCGCGCCATTGATCCTCAGGGCGTCGATCATCACCCGCCGGTTATGCGCGCTGGTGCCCTCGTGATTGGTGCCGCTCTTTGCCCGGATCGGGCGACTGTCATTCATTGTGCGATTCCCTCTTGACTCCAATAGAATGTTGAAGAAGTAATAAGTCAAGACACTTGACTTAATAAGGAACCAGAGAGTTCCAGGGAACGCAGGAGGCCTGACAAGGGCTCCGACGACGCTCCGAGACGAAGAAGCCGGCACGTTTCACGCGTGCCTTCTCGAACACCGATGGCGGTGAAGGCCGCCATCGGGATTGCGTAAATGTCAAAAACTGGAGGCTGGAAATGCTGAAATCCCTTAACAAGACGCTCCTGGGCGCGGCCCTGATCGGCGCATCCTTTGCGCCGCACGCTTTCGCCGAAACGACGCTGAACGCGCTTTTCATGGCGCAGGCCGCTTACAGCGAAGCCGATGTGCGCGCCATGACCGACGCCTTCGCCAAGGCGAACCCCGACATCAAGGTCAATCTCGAATTCGTCCCCTATGAAGGCCTGCACGACAAGACGGTGCTGGCGCAGGGTTCCGGCGGCGGTTACGACGTCGTTCTCTTCGACGTCATCTGGCCGGCCGAATACGCCACCAACAAGGTGCTGGTCGACGTCTCCTCGCGCGTCACCGACGAGATGAAGAAGGGCGTGCTGCCCGGCGCCTGGACCACCGTCCAGTATGACGGCAAATATTACGGCATGCCGTGGATCCTCGACACCAAATACCTGTTCTACAACAAGGAAATCCTTGAAAAGGCCGGCATCAAGACCCCGCCGAAGACCTGGGACGAGCTGACCGAACAGGCAAAGACGATCAAGGACAAGGGCCTGCTCGCCACTCCGATCGCCTGGAGCTGGTCGCAGGCCGAAGCCGCGATCTGCGACTACACCACGCTCGTCAGCGCCTATGGCGGCGATTTCCTCAAGGACGGCAAGCCGGCCTTTCAGACCGGTGGCGGTCTCGATGCGCTGAAATACATGGTCTCCAGCTACTCCTCCGGCCTGACGAACCCGAACTCCAAGGAATTCCTGGAAGAGGACGTCCGCAAGGTCTTCGAGAACGGCGATGCCGCCTTCGCGCTGAACTGGACCTACATGTACAACATGGCCAACAACCCGAAGGACAGCAAGGTCGCTGGCAAGGTCGGCGTCGTACCGGCGCCTGGAGTCGCCGGCAAGAGCACGGTCTCGGCCGTCAACGGCTCGATGGGCCTCGGCATCACCTCTGCCAGCCAGCATCAGGAAGAGGCCTGGAAGTACATCGCCTTCATGACCTCGCAGGCGACGCAGAATGCCTATGCCAAGCTCAGCCTGCCGATCTGGGCTTCCTCCTATGAGGACCCTGATGTCACCAAGGGCCAGGAAGAACTCGTCGCCGCCGCCAAGCTAGGCCTCGCCGCCATGTATGCACGCCCGACAACGCCGAAATATCAGGAGCTTTCGACCGCCCTGCAGCAGGCGATCCAGGAATCCCTGCTCGGCCAGTCCTCTCCCGAGGATGCGCTGAAGTCGGCGGCCGACAATAGCGGCCTCTGAGCAAACCATAACCCCGGGCGACGGCTTCCGTCGCCCGGTCTCCAGAACCTATGCCAGAATCTATAACAATAAGGGTCGCCTCGATGTCGAGCACTTGGCTGACAACGCGCGCGTGGCTTTTGATGCTGCCGCTTCTCGTGGTCATGATTTCAGTCATCGGCTGGCCTCTGATCGATACCGTCGGCCTCTCCTTCACCGATGCCAAGCTTGTCGGCACTGAAGGAAACTTCGTCGGCATCGATAATTACGTGAAGATGATCTCCGGCTCGAATTTCCAGCGCACACTCGTCACCACCACATGGTTCGCGATCGTCTCGGTCGCCGCCGAAATGGTGATCGGCGTGCTCGCCGCCCTGCTGCTGAACCAGCAATTCCCAGGCCGCACCGCGCTTCGCGCCCTGATGATCCTGCCCTGGGCGCTGCCGACCGTCGTCAACGCCACGCTGTGGCGGCTGATCTACAATCCGGAATACGGCGCGCTGAACGCCGCGCTGACGCAGCTTGGCCTGCTCGAAGCCTACCGCTCCTGGCTCGGCGAGCCGGGCAGTGCACTGACGGCCCTCATCGTCGCCGACTGCTGGAAGAATTTCCCGCTGGTGGCGCTGATTGCGCTCGCAGCCCTCCAGGCCGTGCCGCGCGACATCACCGCCGCCTCGCTCGTCGACGGCGCCGGCGCCTTCGCCCGCTTCCGCTTCGTCATCCTGCCCTATCTCGCCGGTCCGCTGATGGTGGCGCTGGTGCTGCGCACGATCGAGGCTTTCAAGGTGTTCGACATCATCTGGGTCATGACCCGCGGCGGCCCTGCCAACAGCACACGCACGCTGTCGATCCTCGTCTATCAGGAGGCCTTCTCCTTCCAGCGGGCGGGCTCCGGCGCCTCGCTGGCGCTGATCGTCACGCTGCTGGTCACCCTGCTCGCCGCCGGCTACGCTGCGCTCGTCCGCAAGACCGCCGGGAGTGCCGCCTGATGGAACGCAAAAGCCCGCTCTTTTCCGCCTTCATATACGTCTGCGCGCTGCTGCTTGCCGCCGTCATCCTGGCGCCGATCCTGTGGCTCTTCATCATGAGCATCTCGCCGGCGGCCGACCTTGCGGCAAAACCGCTGCGCTGGTGGCCGCAGACGGCCGATTTCTCACGATACGGGATCCTGCTCTCGACGCTCGAAAACAGCGCCGGCGCCGCCTTCACCTCATCGCTGCGCAACAGCATTGAGGTGGCGGGCATGGCGACGATCGCCGCTATCGCGCTGGCAATTCCGGCCGGCTGGGCTGTGTCGCGCACGCCCTCGGTCGGCTGGTCGCTGTCGATGGTGATCGCCACCTATATGCTGCCGCCGGTGGCGCTGGCCGTGCCGCTCTATATGGGTCTTTCCCATCTCGGCATGCTGAACAACGTCTTCGGCCTTGCCCTCGTCTATCTGACGATCCTGGCGCCCTTCACCACCTGGCTGATGAAATCGGGCTTCGATTCCATCCCGCGCGAGATCGAATCCGCCGCGATGATCGACGGCGCCGGCCTCTTCCAGACGCTGCGCATCATCACGCTGCCGCTCGCGGCCCCCGTGGTTGCGACCTCGAGCCTTTTTGCCTTCCTGCTTGCCTGGGATGAATTCTTCTATGCGCTGCTCTTCACATCGGACCAGCGCGCCAAGACGCTGACCGTCGCCATTGCCGATCTCGCCGGCGGCCGCGTTTCCGATTACGGACTGATCGCGACGGCAGGCGTGCTCGCCGCCCTGCCCCCGGTGCTGATCGGCCTCGTCATGCAACGCGCCCTGATTTCGGGGCTGACCAGCGGCGGCGTCAAGGGATGAAGATGACAGCAGAAAGAATCCGTCCGTCCGGACTTTTAGCCATCGATCGGGAAATGGCGCGCCAGCATGCCGATGCGCTCGCCTCTTATGAAACTGCCCGGCCGATGGCCGCCAAGGCCGCCGCATCGCTGAAAAAGACCGGCCGGCTGCTGCTGATCGGCATGGGCGGTTCACATGCCGTCAACCGCGCCGTTGAACCCCTTTACCGCGCGCTCGGCATCGATGCCCTCGCCCTGCCGCTGTCCGAGCAGCTCGGCCAGCCGCTGCCGATCGTCGGCCGGACGATCTTCGTCACCTCGCAATCCGGCGAAAGTGCCGAGGTCGTGCGCTGGTTCAACGAGACCGGTGGTACGCAGGAGACCTTTGGCCTGACGCTAGAAGGCGGCTCTTTCCTCGCAAAAACCGCCTCGTCGCTGGTCGGCGCCGGCGGCACCGAGCTTGCCTTCGCCGCGACCCGCAGCCTGACGGTGACCTTCGCCCTGCATCTCGCAATCCTCGCCGCCCTCGGAGAAGATCCGGATGCGGCACTCACAGTCCTCAAGGCGCCGGAAGACCATGATATTGCCGCAGCCCTCGCCGCCCTCGAAAACGTCGTGACTGTTGTCACGTCGGGCCGCCGTCTGCAGGGTGTTGCCGAAGCGCTGGCGCTCGGATTGACGGAGCTGTCGCGCCGTCCCTGCTTTTCGCTCGAAGGCGGCCAGTTGCGCCATGGACCGATGGAGATGCTGGGGCCTGAGATCGGTGTCGTGCTCTTCCGCGGCTCGGATGAGACGGCTGCCCTCGTGACAGCCATGGCGGTATCCGCCGTCGAGACCGGCGCCCCCGTCATCCTGTTCGACGCATCGGGCGAAGCCCCGGTCGCCGGCGCGGTGACGATCCGCTTTGCCCCGGCAACCGGCCTTGCCGCGATCTTCGCCATGCTGCCGGTCGCCCAGCGGCTGATGATCGCCTTTGCCGATGCACGCGTAGAGAATGCCGGAACACCTGTTCGATCCACCAAGATCACCCGGAGCGAATGAATGCGGCCGCTTGCAGTCATCGGCAATGTCAATGTCGATCTGATCCTCGGACCGGTAGCCCCCTGGCCGAAGGCCGGGACGGAGATCATCGTCGACCATGACGAATTGCGCGTCGGTGGAGCTGCCGGCAACAGTGCGCTTGCCTGGGAGGCGCTCGGCGTCGAATTCGAGATTGCCGCCAATATCGGCAGCGACCAGTTCGGCCGCTGGCTGAGCGAAGCCTTCGGCCGCCGTTCCGAAAAGTGGGCGGTACATCAGGGAAAAACGACGCTCTCCGTCGGCATCACCCATCCGGACGGCGAGCGCACCTTCTTCACGACGAGGGGCCACCTGCCGCATTTCCGCCTGGCTGATGTCTTCGCGGTCCTCGACGGCCCACGCCTGAGCGGCGGTTATGCCCTTCTCTGCGGCGCGTTTCTGACCGACGATCTCACGGCGGAATACGGCGCCTTCTTCGATTGGGCCGCCAACTATGGCGTCACCGTCGCGCTCGACACCGGCTGGCCGCTCGACGGCTGGACGGAAGAGAATTGCGCAGCAACGCGCGCCTGGCTCTCCCGCTCTAGCATCGCGCTGCTGAACGAAGTCGAATCGACGACGCTTGCCGGCATCGCCGACCCGATCGAGGCCGCCCGTCAAATCCGGTCGCACATGCCTGATGGCGCGATCGTCGTCGTCAAGCGCGGCCCTGAGGGCGCCGTGGCGATCGGGCCGGATGGCCGGCTGGTTTCGGTCGCAGCACCCGTCGTCGAGGTCGTCGATACGATCGGCGCCGGCGATGTCTTCAACGCCGCTTTCCTCGCCGCGCTCGCTGAAGGCGAACCGCTGGTTTCCTGCCTGACATCAGGAACCAAGGTCGCCTCGCGCGCCATTTCCACCCTTCCCCGCAACTATGGCGGCCCAGCATCCATTGAGGAGCCCGTGCGATGAGCGCGCTCGAAATCCAGAACATCCGCAAAAGCTATGGCGACGTCCAGACGCTGAAAGGCATCAACATCTCGCTGGAAAGCGGCGAATTCCTGGTGCTGCTCGGCTCGTCCGGCTGCGGCAAGTCCACGCTGTTGAACATCATCGCAGGCCTTGCCGAGGCAACGAGCGGCGATGTCAGGATCGGCAGCCGCTCGATACTCGGCGTGCATCCGAAGGACCGCGACATTGCCATGGTCTTCCAGTCCTACGCGCTCTATCCCAATCTGACGGTGCAGCGGAACATCGGTTTCGGCCTGGAAATGCGCAAGGTGCCGGCGCCGGAACGAGACAGCGCCGTACGCGATGCGGCGAAGCTCTTGCAGATCGAAAACCTTCTCGACCGCAAGCCGAGCCAGCTCTCCGGCGGTCAGCGCCAGCGCGTCGCAATCGGCCGTGCGCTGGTGCGCAAGCCTGAGGTATTCCTCTTCGACGAGCCGCTCTCCAACCTCGACGCCAAGCTGCGCATGGAGATGCGCACCGAGATCAAACGCCTGCACCAGATGCTGAAGACCACGGTCGTCTATGTCACCCACGACCAGATCGAAGCAATGACGCTTGCGAGCCGCATCGCCGTCATGCGCGACGGCCGCATCGAGCAACTCGGCACGCCCGAGGAGGTCTACAACCATCCGGCAACACTCTATGTCGCCACCTTCGTCGGTGCACCGCCGATGAACCTGCTTGACGTGACGGTGCGCGACGGCCGCGTGGCGCTTTCAGGTTCCGATGCCACCTTGCCCCTGCCTGCCCGCTTCGATGATGGCGCCGGCCATGGCCGCAACCTCATCCTCGGCATTCGTCCCGAGGCGCTGCGCACAGACGGCACCGGCCTGTCGATCGAGGTCGTCCCGGAAGTGGCGGAGTTGACCGGCCCGGAACTTGTCGTCACCGCCCTTGCAGGAAACCAGCGCCTGATGGCCTCCCTGCCGCCACGCACGCCGATTCGCAACAACAAGAAACTCACCCTCTTCTTCGACGAGGAGGCCATGCATCTCTTCGACCCGAAAACCGGCCTACGGTGCAGCCGCTAAAAAGGCCGGATTTTACAAACGACGGCCGATTTTCGGCCATCTTTGTTCAATTGTCCGCGGTGGTAGGCTTTCGCTGGTAAACGTGAATATAGTCAACCAGCAGAATGGAAGGGTTTGGAGTTTCATCGATCGGCCAACCCGAGCCAAGCGCCAGGTTCACCAACGGATAGAACGGCATGTGAAACTCCTTCGGCGTGTCGAAACTCCAGATGAACTGGCGGTCGAGGTAGAAGCTCGTCTTGTCAGGTTGGATATCGACACCATAGGTGTGATATTCGCTGTTCAAAATTCCGTCCTGGACAGTTCTCCAATTGCCGCCGGTAGTGTTCTCACCGCCTTGGCTCTGACGCCAGATATGAAAGCCCATGCTGAATTCGTAAGGCGCGCGCCCATAATATTCCAGGACGTCGATCTCGGAGGTGTATTTCGACCGGTCGAGCCCGATGAGCCAGAAAGCCGGCCAGACACCCTTGCCCGGCGGCAGCTTCATCCGTGCTTCGAAATAGCCGAACTGCTGAGAGAAACCTTCGCCTTTCGGGTTCACCGACGACAGCAGGCCCGAGCGCCAGGTTCCATCGGCCTCCTTGCGCGCTTCGATCTTCAGAATTCCCTGATCTGTCGTAAACGGAAAGCCGGGGGCCGGATCTGTGAAACGGGCGTCACCGAAATCGCCGTTCCAGGGCGTATGGGCAATCCAGCGGGAGCTTTTCTCTCCCCAGGCAGAGACGTCGAGACTGTCGAAATTCTCCTCGAACGTCAGCTGGTACGCATTGATATTGAGCTGTTCCTGGGCCACGCTGGGCTGGCCACGCAGCGCCCCCAGAGCGAGAACGACCAGCAAGCCGAAGCCCTTACAAGATATCCCGTAACGCATTGCTACTCCTCCGAAAACGCCAAACAAATCGTTGGACTGCACTTATCTCGATCATGACGTCAGAACCCCGTTCCGTCGCGGCATGAGCCTTTGAACGACGATGGTCTCGATGCCGTCTGGCCTTCCGACAATCTGCCATAGCAGCAGCGCGAAGGCCCAGAAGATCACCGCTGACGCCCCGCCGCAAAATGCCAGGCTGACGATAAGATTGAGGCCGACAGGCATGGCGACAAGCATCGGCCCTACCCAGAGCAGGAACACGATCATCGGCACGCTTGCGACCAGAGGCCGCAAAAAGGAATTCAACTGCGCGGCAAATGTCGCGCCAATCAGCCGCCGCGTAATGATGAGCGATGCGGCATAGGCGACGAGCACTGCCACGATCCGCGCGCCGAGCGCCCCCGCCACCTGAAAATAGGCAATGCCCAGGATGGTGACCGGGACTCTGACCGCGAACTCGGCAAACATCCTCAGAGCGACATAACGCGTATTGTTCATGACCATTGCCAATGGCGGCATCATATTTGTGGGAAGACCGAGCAGGCTGACGAGGCACAGCCATTGCA
>Ga0307515_10022671_pt1 | contig 11052 bp, 10 predicted proteins | sample 17_EM_MG_FD_194513 | JGI IMG/M metagenome (GOLD analysis project Ga0307515, IMG submission 194513) | Populus trichocarpa ectomycorrhiza microbial communities from riparian zone in the Pacific Northwest, United States - 17_EM | ecosystem: Host-associated > Plants > Roots > Unclassified | place... | reverse complement strand
CAATGGCGATTGTCAGAAGCTCAATTCCGAATTCGTACGCTCTATTTGCCGTAACAGGAGAATATCCTTCTCCACACGTGGTCACACATCCCATCCCAAAACACCAAAAATGAAACGCATAGTGAAGTTGGACCAAACCAGCTAAGCCAGAACCGCGGTACGAACTCAACACCAGACAAGCCATCTAGCTAGACAGCTCACGAAACACCTTCTCGCGATTCTACTCGGAGGTTTCAGCCATTAACAAACAGAAAAGGGAGCCAGGCCATGGTAACGAGGATCGACCGTGCTTCGGTCCACTCGCCCAATCCAATAAAAGCATAGATCTACTCTATTCTGAGTCCGGCCTCAGGGCCTGCTTAGCTCTTCTCTGTATTTCTTCTCTTGCTCTTGCTATTTGAGCTTTCTTCTCGCGACGTCAGAGTTCTGCTTCGTAGACGTCACGCTTTTGTTTGGCTATAAGGATTTTCGCTTCTGCTTTCTCTTCTGCTGCAAAGGCAGGAATTAGTTTTGGACGAAGGCCGAGGAAGAACCAAATTGTTCTCCGTAATGGAAGCTTACCAGGTGTCTCTTTCTTGTGCTTGAACCGCCCAGCAATTATCTTCTTCGTCTTTCCACATAGCATAGGTCATTGCTCTAATATAAATTTGGCACTAATAATGAAATTAGCTATCGCGTCTAGCTGGTCTGATACGAGAAAGTCTCCTCAGTAAGTCACGTTGGAGCCAGTCGGGCGTAATGCCATGCTCCGAATAATGCTTTTAAAGGTAACCGGATGAAAACTGAGACTTTGCGTCAAAGGTGCCTTAAAGTCTATTAATATCTTAGCTTCGCGTTCTGCCTCTCTAACCTATCATTTGGAGACGGCGAGCGGTATTTGTGACTGGGAATCAAGTAAGCAAACTCTGGGAATCGTCGGACCTTTTTCTAGGAAACAAAAATGGAATTCGCATCTGAAAGGGCCTTGGTCACATCTTTTAGCTTCAAGTAAGGCCATGTAGGGCGAACTTACCTTATCTCGGAGGTCCTCAGCCCAATTACCTGTATAACAGGACTCTTTTCCTGATGGGTATGATCTCGGTAAGGGCGACGAATCTTTCATTGCTGAAATCGTCGGGGTGGGCCGTCCTATCTATCCCATCGCTATCTGCGGATGAGTTCATAGATACATCTACAAGCTTGCGTTTGATTTCAAAGACAGCGCACCTAGAAATTAGAAATTAGCAATAGAAACAAACCGCCCCATGACCACTTACTTGTATTTTCCCTCCCAATCAAATATTCTTCGGACGTAAGGATTATCGTCAAAATCAGAGCTCTCTTCGTCCTCAACTCTGTTGAACAAGTTGCATTTATGGATAGTGCTATCCCATATTTGATCCCCTATTTTTAATCCGCATTTTCTGCGTTTTCCTACTCCATTATCTTCCGTCTCTGCTTTCTTCACGCAGGTATTATCGTGTCAATTGCCATACACGTGACTCTCACCTTTTGGTTAACTCAGCTGCAGAGGCATATAAACCCTCCGCTAAACCGCACTTCTTTTACTTTATACATCTCAATCTATATCAACTTTACCCTCATATTTTACGCCTATTACATGTCAAATACTGCCTTGTTCATGCAATTGTCAGGTCGAGGGGCATAGCTATAAGTTGATCCTTCAAGGCTCGAAATCTATCTCGAGGTTGCTATCTAAGAGGCTTTGGATGATGAACGTGTGTTTGGACTATGGTTCTATGTTTAGTGTTGATGCAAACTTAGCAGTCCAAGTTCGACAGAAGATCGGACTTCGAATGGCAAGGCTGTGTGTTACATGGAGTTACCAACATCTAATCAATTCCGCCACTATTTCATGCTCAGCCCAAAGCACAATCGTATTTTTGATATAGCCGCCCAGTCCAAGACGAGACGCAGGAACCCAATGAAGAGTTACAACAAAATCGCTTCTCTTATGGGCCAATATCCTTAATCCTGGATTAACTCTAAATTAATCCTGTAAATCCGGATTTTAGTCTAGCCTAGTATAATTACATAAGCTTGAATTAATTATATATAAAGAAAGTTACTTAAACTAGAACTAAAGGAAAGGGCAGCTCACAGGTATAGTCTAGATGTCGCGTTACTTCGGGGAAAACCAAATTCATGCGACTACCCAAGTCTACCTAAAAACACACGATTTTTTATGTAATACGGCTTGCCGACCACATTGACCTTCCAAGTCCCTAGTAATTTAATTTCTTTTGGTTCTTCCAAACAAGGATTATCAAGCCATTGAGCGGTGTCCATGGCTTCAAGTCCGTTTGGAGGAGCAGGGTATTCACTAGCGTGGCCATCAAGGTGTCTGTACCGACCCCATAATTTCTTACAATAAGAGAACGAACCCGTCACCTTAGACACCTTTTCACAGATCAAATTTCCTTCCCACCTTCCTTTCTACGGTCACACGAATTAGGCCGTAGTACCCGGCCACCTATTAATCATAAAAATCGATACAAGACTTGACGTTGACCTCCTCACATTCCATCTTACTCCTTTCAAGCCTCCCACCAATCATCTGCAAACAACCTTCTTCTCCACGGCAATGTCTTCGGATTTCGATCCCACAAATGTCAATCTTGATACCGCAGATCCAGCGGCAGTGGTTTGCTACCTTGGAGCTGCGGGAAACGAATACAATGGCCGCTTAGGCGCACGCATCTCGGCACTCTTCGTGATTCTCATTGTATCTTCCGCTGCAACGTTCTTCCCGGTTATTGCAGCTCGAGTCTCGTGGGTTCGAATCAACATCTATGTGTATCTCTTCGCTCGATACTTTGGAGCTGGAGTCATCATTGCGACTGCTTTTATCCAGCAAGTTCCCTACCCTCACCTTCGCCCCGTCACTAACCAATCAACAGTCTCCTAGATCCAGCATACGGGGAGATAGGCCCTAATACATGCGTAGGAATGACGGGCCACTGGGCCGTCTTTTCCTGGCCGCCAGCTATTGTCCTCGTGTCTGTAATGTTGATCTTTCTCTTGGACTTCGTAGCAGAGCAGTATGTCGAACGCAAATACGGATTTGCGCATACCCAGCCGAACGTCGAGAGGCTTGTCACCGATCATCCCGGTGATACGGAAGGCGCCGGACCTCCATCTCAATCTCGGTCCCTCACCCATCAGCAACTTCATTCAGGCGATCAAGACGAAGAACTTCATATTGCCATCTCCCGTGCACAGGAGCGTAAGGACCAGCCCGCCAGCAAAGTTGCTGAGAATGCCGACATCGAGAAGTCATCTTTAGAACAAGCCGAAGAGATAGAAGAGCGCTACTTCCAACAGCAAATCGCCGCGTTCCTCGTCCTCGAGTTCGGCGTAATGTTTCACAGCGTGATCATTGGCCTCAACTTGGGCGTAGCAGGCTCCGAATTCAGCACTCTATATCCCGTCCTCGTCTTCCATCAATCATTTGAAGGCCTCGGAATCGGGGCTCGGATGTCAGCTATTCCGTTCCCGAAACGTTATTCTTGGTGGCTCCCGTGGTTCCTGTGCGCCGGATACGGCCTCACTACGCCAATTTCGATCGCCATCGGTCTTGGATTGCGGACGACTTACAATAGCGGCTCGTTTATAGCGATGGTCGTCTCGGGGGTTCTGGATTCTATATCAGCTGGGATTCTGATCTATACTGGACTGGTGGAATTGCTGGCGAGGGACTTCTTGTTCAACCCTGAGCTGACGAGGAGTTCAAGACGCTTAGCGTTCATGGTTTTCAATGTGTTCCTTGGTGCAGCTTTGATGGCTTTGTTAGGGAAATGGGCGTGATGGACTGCGATTACGTCTTCCAGCAGAGCGCTAATTGGGGGCGGAGAGCGGTTTTTTCGTCACGATAAAGGTCAGGAACAGAAGCAGCTTCACTTTTCGTATATCGTAATAGAGGCCAACAATGAGTGGATCAGAGCATTGTGAAATTTGAAGTATCACCAATATTCAAGTATCTTTGTCTGGACTCTCTCCCAGCGTTCTGCCAAATCAAGGAGTGGATGGCCGTGATCCAGAGCGCTCTCGCCCACCAATATTCAGCCAAGAGAGTGAATGACCAACTGTCCACGATATCATCACAAACAGGAATGACCCCCTACCCTCCCACCTTCAGCACTTCGATATAAGAAAGTAGTCGTAGCCGAAAGCATCGCGATGATGCGACCGAAATACGTCACTAATGCTACGAAACTGTGAGCCTTGGGAACGCATGCAATGCAACAAAATTGGGTCAGCGTACTCCGCAGGTAGAGCAACCGCAGTTGTCACAGTCACCAGAGTGAGTGCAGCAGGAGCATGGACCCATATTGACAGAGGTTTTCGCTGTTAGTAACAGTTAAACAGGTATGTGTAGCTTGTAAAGAGCTTGAAGTTTTGATTGTTCAAATAGGAGTGCGGGTTTGAAGTATATGCGATATAAAAATCTGGTTGTAGAGCAGACGGGAGATTGGGTGGCAATATATATTCTATCAAGACCTGCAAGTCTAGTTAGCAAGTGACCCGAACCCCCACGGAGACGACCGAACTCGTCTCTGATTAAGATAAAGACTCAAGGGTGTATTACGTACTTTGTGTTCCAAGTAGTCATGAGACGACTAATTCCCCCAGCTCTCGGCAGACAAACATGTTTGTCTGCCGAGAGCATCACAACTGGGGTCTATCAGAGAGCTCTCAGGAAGCCCACGCCAATCATTCAGTCACCTCAGCCCATGTGCCTCGTTGCCCGCAGCGGTTACTCGACCCACGTCAGCAGGATGTCACACTCCGCAAAGATCATCCTAACATATGCAACCCACATATCCGACCCCACGTAGGCTTTCGCACTAAACCCGACAGACACATGCCAAGATGATAGACATCAGGTGGACCCAAGGGCAATAGCTGGGGGCCGGACGACCTGATGCCATTATTCCCTCACACGTTTGAAGCAGATAGGCTAGATTTCTGCGTCTGCTGGGTCCAGAAGATGGGCGAAGGAAGGCCACAGCAACCACTACGACGTAAAGAGGGAATAATTAGCCGCGGAGAGGAATTTTAAGCTATCAGACGTATGCGGCAAGCCAGATGCAAAGCGGCAGCTAAGGCACGGTCCGCGGAAGTGACCGGTCCTAACCGTTCGGTTGGGCGGGGCTTAACCAAAAAAAAAAGTAAAACCTTTCTGGGACACTAGGAATAATGATGTTTGTTTTTCTTGGCGATTGGGTGCTGGTTGATGCAGATTGTTGCGGGGTAGACATGCCCTTGGCTCTCCTTAGCAACCTTGATGGGTACCTTAGCTACCCGATGCAGCCCAACGAAACAGACATGGGTGAGACAATATTAATTCTCCTTTCCATATCCATTGCTAACTTCGTCTCAAAGTGTATTATGTCCCCTTTTGCCTTCAAATGCCATGCCAGCTATGAAAGTTGAAGCCATTGCCTCCGAGCCGTTGTCTGCCAAGCGTCTGAGAGTTCTCAGAGGATCGTATCAAGCTACAGGATAGGTATAGGATTCTCAGAGGTGTTACAGGAAGTGGAGGAAAGTGAGAATTTTCTTGAACTTAATTATATTGAAATACAAGTGATGAAAAAATGATAACGATACTTTGGGCACCTCCATAAAAGACGTGCTTGTATCGCGTTTAAGCATCACCGCCGAGTGCACTTGGTGGGTAGGATAAATAAACCCCTGAGCTGTCCCTATCAGCACGGGCCTCAGCCAGGGTAGCTAACCAATTACGTACTAGGGATTCTCCTTTTGAGGAGAACCTGTTAGAATCACCCTAAGTACGGCTCAGGGGTGTTTTTATCCTGCTCACCAAGTCTCCACTTCACCACTCTCAACCTGAAGTCTCTTCCACTAATTGCGATAACGCACTGCCGTCTGAATCCAAACTCTCGTCGCTACTGCACCCCGACTGGAACCCTTAATTACACCGTGCTCCTTACAGGATTGCTCTAGATATAGATTCAAAAAGAGTATGGCCCTGCCGACCCCTGCCAAATCCCTGTTCAACCCGCGTAGCATTCCAAAACCAGAATTGTCTGCCCAAAGGAGACAGGAGCGGGTAGTCGACTGCACGATGGCTCCAAAGCCCTGCATCCCATTTTCTCGCATGTTATCCTTTGCATAGATGCTGACGTCCTTTGGCGTATAAGCGGCGAAGCAGTTTTCCATATCCGGCCCAGCATTGCATCTGCTTCTGAGCCAAGCGGGAAGTCGAGACCTCATTCTGCTATGGTTCGGCTTTACAGGTAACACGTGCCATATATCACTTCTCGATATATGATTAGCGCATCAGACAAGGGACGCGGATTTGAGATAAGATGGAGCTTTAGCATGATTTCCAGCATTACCAAGGTTGATAGAGACGATATAGCTCCATGAGCTCACCAAGGGACAGGTGGGAAGTTAAAAGCCACAAGTAAAGTGCCGTGAAATAGCCAAGAAAAAAGCAACGGCGAGAACGCCCTCATACCTGCGCAACAACCTCGACGACTGGCAGCACTTCACTCTCCAACCCTTTCAGTTCATCCGAAGCTATCGAAAGTCCATCGGTTTTCCCGGTAGAAATTTCGCTGCAAAGCCCAACAATTCCCAATGCCGCCTTCTCCAAAACCCCTGGTGCCAGAACTTCTACTAACGTTTCTTCCTCATCCCACCCATCCTCTCCAGTTTCAGATTTGATTTTGGCTACTACGCCTTGATCCTCATCTTTAAACTTGATCTCATTCTTAGGTACCTGTCTTTCACATCTGTCAAGCTCACTCTCAGGCTTCCCTTGCCCACCTTCTTCTTCAGCATTATGCTGACTCTGCGTGATCGAAGCAGGCGCTATCGCTTTTTCTTGCCCTCCTGGGACCTCCTTTGCTAGTGGCGCTGAGAGACCGGATGCTGGCTTGGATTTAGGCTTGGGAAAGGATGTGGCTGAGGCGTTTGAGGGGTTTTTTGATTCCGATGAAGGCGTGGCCACTGAGCTAGTATTAGATTTGGTGATTATATTTGTCACGGAGGGTTTCTCGATCTCAGGTCTCGGACCTGGTTCTGTCACCTGCATGAAAAGTATGTCTTGAGAGTCCACAGGTCGGACTAGTGGTGAGGGGGGTAGTGGGATTCGCTCCGGCGACAACCCCTTATCTGCCAGTGCTCTCTTGGCTGGAACATCTTCATGTAGCGGGTTGGTCTTGAGAATGGGCTCCGTTCCAAACAACGAATCCGATACGAAGGGGACCGGTAGTGTTTCTTTGGTAGCTGCCCGCTGCTCGATCCGTAGAGAATCCGGGTGTACTGATGGCTTCTTAGGGCCTTCCAGCTCTTCCAGCTTCGTCGTACTCCAAAGATCGTCGCCCTCCTGCTCCTCAATTTTCAGCGCACATCCCGGGACTGCAGGCTCCCCCACGAGCGTCGTATCTTCAGCCAAAGACAGCTCACAGTGCTCCAACAACTTCTTAGCAGTAACCGTCTCCCCACTTGTAACAGTCCTCTTTACAAAAGTCTTCCACCGGGCTTTCAAGACCCCCTCTGAATCGTATGGCTCAGCTATTTCCATAAATCTTGCCCAATCAGCCACCACTTCCTTCGCTCTTTCCTTGCTAACCTTGAACCATTCCTGATGACTCTTACGACAGTGCTTAGCCTGGCACTGCCGCTCCCGACGCCATTCCATAATCAGCTCGTAGTGCGTGAGAGTCTCGGCGCGCTGGGCGTGCGGGACAAGGCCCACGCTGAACAAAAGATTCGGTGTGTATTCGCACTTAGACCAAGACTCGAGACGGCCCTTGACGGATCCTGCGGTCCAGCCAATTTTGACGTAACCCGGAGAGGACTCGCGGTCGAATATATAAAGCGAGCCAGTCTCGAAGTCTCGGTCTACTAGTTTATCCTGGATTTTTGATGAGACGGAGTCGGTGGGACCGGGTTCTGCAATGTGGGCACGGAACTCAGATCGCGGAGACTGCGAGATAGTCGTAGGTTGAACCGAGATGGCGCTTGTCGAGATGTGGGTATTGCGGGGGCGGAGGTCGTAATGTGGTTGGTCTCCAGAGGGTAGAGGTGCAATTCCAGCACTAGTGGTTGGAGCTTTTGGTGAGGCATTTTGGTAGGCGGATGAGCTCGCGACAGATGTGGGAGGTGTTGTATTAATACTGCTTGATATTGGGGTACTAGATTGGAAGTGGGGTGAACTGGCTCTTGAGGTGGTGTAGGCTGTTGTAACGTGACCGGGAGTTGGTGTAGCTGGGAGGATGGCACTCGCCTCTAATGGAGAGACAGAGACTGTAACCGAGTTCCAAGGTCAATGCACACCCCAAGCGAATGCACACCCTAATTTTAGCCGAATACATGATATTAAATAATCATTTACTAAATAACTATTAAAGATAATAATATAATTCTTTTATATTTGGAAAGAGAAGAAGATAGAGTATTTATTTGTGTTTTAGGTATAAATATTTTAATATTTTAAGATTATTTAAATTTGGCTTTTATTAGAAAATTCAAAAATCTTAAATACTTGAATTTAATACCTAATATCTTTATATATATAAATACTTTAGACTTAATTTTTATAGGACCACTTTACCTTATATATAGCTATAAATTAAAGTTATTATTTTTATATAAAATAGTATATTAGTTATAAAATTCTAATTTTATATTTGAATTTTATATAAGAATACTTTATTTTTAAAAAGATACTTAAATTAAAGATTAAATATTAAAAAATAAAAAAATTAAGTATAATTCTATAAAGCTACCCTAAAGCTATTCTTCTAATATATAAAATATTTATATAGCCTTATAATTAATATAATATAATTAATAAAAAATACTACTAAAGTTTTTATTTAATATATATATCTATAAAAGCTTACTTTTTATACTATTTTTGATTTTTTATATACTTTATATACTAGCCTATAATATTAAAAGAATAGTTTTATAAATAATACTTTTATTTTATATATTCTTATTATTTTATATAAAAACCTAGGGTTTGAACTTTAAAATTTAAAATATAATATAAACTCTTATAGAATTAAGTACTTCTTTCTTAATTCTCTTTTTATTTATTAAAAATAATATCTTTTATTAAAAAAATTAAACGGAATTATTATAATATAAGCACTAATTAAATCTTTAAAAATCTTATTATTTTAAATAAACTTTTTTATTATAAAGGTATATTAATAAAACTTATTAATAAAGGTCTTCTTTAAGTAATACTATTAATATAAAATTAAGTAGTTTCTGTTTATTAATCTTATTTATAATATTATTTATAAAATATTAAATCTTAGTAATTTGTGAATTTTAAGCTTAATATTAATTACGTAATATATAAGATTATGTAAATTTTATATTATAATCTTATTTAATATATATAAAACTAGTAATATAGAAATTTTAAAGATAATTGACTTATTAGTTATTTAATTATTAAGGTCTAAAAATCAGTAGTTTTGGTGGGAAATGGGTGTGCATTCGCTTGGGGTGTGCATTGACCTTGGAAATCGGTTAGCGTGGGTTGCACAAAACATCCCACCGCAAGGCTGCCCTGGACATTTCCAACACCAAGTCAACAGTCAACATGTCTCGATCCACAGATCCAGGCCACTTCTTCCAGACTGATGCTTCCGAATCGACTCGAGCTCGCAGAGCTGCAAAATCCGGAAATAAGAATGGCAACCCTATAGTCCTCCAATCCAAAGTCCTGAGCGTTATTCCTGATCCCTTCTCCCCAAATTGCATTTTCATCGCAGAGAGCGCCGGATGCGTCAGAAGAGTCAATGTCGAAGTGGGTATGGTCAATATAGTGGTCGCAAAGAATTGAGCCGCTGATCAGTTTGCATAGAGTAGGGATTCACAGACTGTTTACAGAGGACCAACTGCTCCAGTCACATCAGTAGCAATTGGCGGGCAGGGAGGAGCTACCGTCTTCGCAGGTTGCTGGGACAAAGACATTTGGAGCTGGGATAGGGAAACTCGTGCTCCAGGACGGAGATATAAGGGCCATTCAGATTTTGTGAAGACCATCATCTGTGCGAGGATTGACGGAAAGGATGCAAGTTCTCTTCTGTCACAAAACTGGTTTAGACGCTGACTGATTACCTTCAGCTCCTCATTTCGGGCGGGGCGGACTCGAAACTCATTGTGTGGAACGCAGCAACTGGTGATCGCCTACATACCCTTCGGGACAAAACCGACACCATGATGGCTCTCCAGGACCTTGTCCTGGATCCTGAAGCCTCTACGGATTCCGAGATCATCCTGGTGTCCTCAAGTAGTGACCCTCAGATCCGGAGATGGCGGATAGGTCTCACGTCCGCCGCCCAGATTTTGGATACAGCTCAAGGAGCCCAATCGCAAGGCCAGCCAACCAGAGGTACAATTCTCGAACACGAGACGAGCGTGTACAGAGTCCTCTTTTCTGGCTATGACGAAGATGCTGATCTCTGGACTGCCAGTGCAGATGGAACAGCGAAATGTCTGTCAAGAGCAAGGAACTGGACTACGGAGGAAACGTATGAACATGGGGATTATGTTAGAGCTGTTGCAGTCACTACCGATTGGGTTATTACTGCTGGCCGAGATGAGGATGTTAAAGTATGGGACAGGGCCACAGGGAAGCTGTGGCATGTGTACGATGGCCATTTTGAGGAGGTCACTGGACTGGTAGTGATTGATGGAGAGAAGAAGGTAGTTAGCGTCAGCATTGACGGAACTGTCAGAACCTGGGGCCTCGGAAAGGCGGATTTGGAAAAGGCGAGAAAAGAAAGGGGGGAGAAATTGAAAGGTGTGCTGAAAGAGGAGAAGGCGAAGCCGAAGACGAGTCTTTTGACCGCGGAAGAGGAAGCTGAATTGGCTGAGCTGATGGATTCAGACGAAGACTGAGTGCCAAGTCTATGAGGGAGACCCCTTTCAGTGCGCTCCCCGTGGCGGTTGGTTACATTCTCTTGCTTGCTGCACCATCTGCTCCCTGGTCCATGACTGCCAGCGCTCGAATCGAAAATTTAGAGAAAATTGGGCTATCAGAGCTCAGGACTC
>Ga0307515_10022669_pt1 | contig 11052 bp, 8 predicted proteins | sample 17_EM_MG_FD_194513 | JGI IMG/M metagenome (GOLD analysis project Ga0307515, IMG submission 194513) | Populus trichocarpa ectomycorrhiza microbial communities from riparian zone in the Pacific Northwest, United States - 17_EM | ecosystem: Host-associated > Plants > Roots > Unclassified | place... | reverse complement strand
TATGAACTTTAGATATTTTTTAAAAGTTTAAAATTAATTATATGGTTGTTATATATGATTTGGTGGGGTGGATTATCTTAAAAAATCGCTTAGCACGGACACTTATGACACCCCACTGTAGTGGCCGCAGCATACCTATACTGCGCACGTAGATTAGGTATATCCCTATTATACGTAGCAATAATATCATTCTAGGCGGAGTCTATAGTTATAGAGCCTTGCGTTGTATATAAGGCCATTTATAATAATACCTTTTTAAATAAGGAGTTTTTGCATTCCTAGTATATATATGCTGACGATAAAGGAGCTATGCGTTTAACCGGCGTTTCCCTAGCAAGTCTCTGGCGACCCTTGTGTTCTTTTATTGTTCTTATTATATACTTAGTTTGCATTTTCCTGTTAAAGCTATTAGATTCGGGTAATCTTAAGTTTTAGTATAAGGCGTTCCGTTTATTTTACTATCTTATATATAGTTGCTGTATTATCCGCCTAGCGTCCCTTTTCTACCCTAAGGCTTAGGGGAACCGCTAGGACTTTAACTGGGTAATCTTCGCGGAGCACTTTTATATTAATACATTCTTCTAGCCTATCCCCTACCCTAACGGCTCGTTCCTTTGCCTATTAGTCCCTTAGGGTAACTCTAATATCTCTACTCCTGAGGTACTAGACTGCGATAGCGTTATAGACCTCTTTACGAATTTTTATAAGGACTTCTGTTTCTAATTATCCCCTAAGCCCCTCTACTTTTTCTATATTTAGTTATATTATAATTATATACCCGGATATTATCTTTAGGGGGGTAGGTTCCCTATACTATGGGCGTATAGCTATGGCGGCCCAGGTGCGGTTTGCCGGTAAGGAGGGGTTTTATTTATTTTTAATTTTACTTAGCCGTTGGAGGATTTAATTAAGGGTTTGCTGGAGGGGCGCCTAAAGTTCGCTAGATTGGCGGAGCTATTCTACTAGCTGTATTAGTTCGTTATAGCTAACGGTTGCTCCCCCGCAATTATAGATACTAGACGCGTCCAATAGGCTTTATATTTTATTAGATGCCTTCTTAATAGAGGTCTTTCCGCTTTGTGGTGTGGTATTCGCCCGTTCTTATTATGGAGGGCCATTACTAGGCATGGTTCTGGTGGACGCGCGCGAGTGCGAACCACCGTCGTTTAATGTGTGCCTCCCCTGCGATGCATGCATCTTAGGGGGATTCTCTAGGTGTTTTTTAGGGTTCTTTTGGTTGGTTTTAGTCTTTTTAGGCCGGGTGTAGCAAGAGCTCCTAGAACTATATAACGAGGAATCTTCTCTATAATACTATAATAGTAAGTGTAGATATAGATAAGCAATAGTAGAAGCGACGGCAGCAGTAGGAGAGTAAGTAGGTATCCTATACTACTTACTAGATAACGAGCTCTAAGGTTTTTATTAGCTTTCTTATTAGCGGTGTTTATATTATATATATACTATAGTCCTACTTTAATATTACTAAGGAACTTATTGGTATAGTTAATAAGGGTAAGGTAAGCTTTACTAGGCTTAAAGGTCTTAGGGTATAGTAAGGAGCGGTAGATTGTCTACGCGATATTAGGGTATATCTCTATAAAGAGGTCTGCGAAAACGTCATAGGGGTTCTAGGTTTTAGCTATTTTAGCGTTATTAGTGTCGCCTATCTAGGCGCTAGGTAAAAACTAAGGATCGTTCTAAGACTATACTAGGGACGTGTTGGTTTTAGCAGGGGTGTGTATAGGTCGCGATTACTTTAGGGTAGAGGTTAATTGGCTAGGGTATGGGGAATTAGTGATCGCGATAGGGCGTAAATTAAAGATACTATAAACTGTTACAGTGCTATAATAAAGTAGACTAAATAACTACGTTGTGGTATAAAGAGGGGAAGAAGGTAGAAAGGGGGTATTGTATATAAATAGTAGGGCCGGCCGCTAAGTTGCTAGTGGTAAGCTAGCTAACAGTAGGAAACAGTACGAGACAGTATAAAATAGTATGCGTTAGGTCAGTGCCGTGACAAATTTCTTATATATTACAACTTTGGTGCTACTATTACTCACTTTAATAATAATTTAATATCTTAACTTTAAGTAATTCTGGAGGCTGGTAGTTAATAATCCGCTATATAAGTACTTGGAGCGGTAGATAAGCTTCTAGCTATCTCTATTACGCTCTAGCTTATTAGCGTTTAGTTTATAGGAGTATTTATAAACTACGGACCTTATATTCCTCTCTTGTTATATAATTAAGTCCTTAATTAAGTAAAGAGTATTTATAAGAAGAGAGGAATTGGCTTCTAAAGCTATAATTATATATAATGCCTAAAGAAACTAATATTTAATATTTTTATCTATAATGGAGTATGCTAAGAAATTATCGAAATTATTGAAATAAGCGAGCGATAAGCGATAAATGATTATCGATTGATCTTATTACGATAAGACTTATTACTAACTATACTGCTTACGTGGGTAGCTTTAACAATTTTGCTAAAGAAGGTAACTGCTCTATATACAAAATAAGTCGCGTCGCTTAAGAAATGCTGGCAAAGTCCCTTAGACCATATTAATATTGACACTAGCATTTAATATTCAATATTAAAAATTCAGTAATTAATATTCAATATTAATAAGAATATTGGAGATAGGATGCGGATCTAAAGCTTAGCAGGGAGCGGAGGCAGGGTTGCTTTAGTGAAGAAAGACATACGCTTCTAGAAAGATAAGTAGATAAGTCTTGAGGTAGTTGTACTAGTTTCGAAGGCTTTATATAAACCCAAAAGAATAAATGGTCTAGAAGGTGAACTGGGTTATTAGTTTAGATTCGCGTTCACGCCTCCTCTTACCTCGTTACCTCGTTCCTAGATGTTATCACCACGTGCTTATTGTATTAATTAAATTAAATTAGCTCTTTAGATAATTTTAGTTAAAATAAATACTTTTTTAAAGTAACTTTCTTCTTTATAAATATAGAGAAGTAAAACTTCTATATACTTACAAAATCTAAAATAGTCTATTAAGTCTTTAAATTAATTAAATAGACTTATTGTAAGTGTATTTCCTTGGTTTTTCTCTTTTCCTTATTATGGACCCACCAATAAACAATGTACCAAGCAGCGAACGTAATTGCCATCATGGGCAAAGTAATAGCAAGAAAGAGACGCAGGGCCCCTGATTGGACTACCTTTACCGAGCTGCCCTCCCTGTTAGTCTGATATCTAATGATATCGGTACTCATAAGCGTCTGCAGAGAGTGTTAGCGGAGTCCGACCCCCGAAGGGGGAGATCATGTAGCATGTACCGATATAAAAGTCCCAGGCAGAAAGAACAGCGTAACCAGGGTGATGATGCGCATCGATACCGTTTCTTGCTGCGTCTTTTGCGCAATGTCATGCATACCCCGTGTCATGTCCTCCATGTTGTCTGCGGACCGCCGGGCTTTTTCTGCCAGCACTCTGTTGGCCTCCAGCGTACGATACTCCAAAATGGCATATAGGAGCGCTTTCCGGTCTGAGATCCTATTCGAAAGCGATTCTGTTCGCGAGAGTTGCACGTGTAGGTCTTTTTCGATGATCTGGAATCTTTTGGACAGGCCAATGACGTAGCGTTCGCTCTGACGTAATATCTCTTCAGGCCAATCTTCCCATTTTACTATGGATACGTAATACTCTCCGAGCTCCGTGATTACGGATATGTTGGATTTAATGATGAGGGTGGCTTCGTTTACCTTTTCTTGAAGATCTTGGAGCTTCTGTAAATCAATGAGGGAGAATTCGGGGTGACCATCTTGCCGGGATAGCGTGCATGGAACAGTTGGTAGGTCAGGTGGGCTTTTTGTGACTGTTGTCAGCGCACGGTATGCGGCTGAGAAAGATTTGCAGAAAGAAGTTTTCGTCTCAGAGTCTGGTAGGCTCCCTTTCTCGACGAGGGTCGATGCTGTACTCTGCCGCGTGTGGACTTGGGGATAATCTTTAGCTCCTAGCTCCGTGGCTATTGGCGTACCATCAACTACCATTGCCAATGTCTGTCTGGTGAGGGCCTGGAGTTGGTTGTCTAAGAAGTTTAAATACCAGCGCCAATTTTCAGCAGACGACTCGCCCAATAACCAATGAATGCCTAATGTCGACGCAAACGCTTGCCTGACAGAGCCATACGATGACTGAGGAAAGAGCTTCTGGCTTCCAGTCGTTTCACATATTCTTGATTTCATCAGGTCGTTTCCTTTAACCATTACCCAGGTAGCGTGTCCAAATTTGACGTCGAATGCGTGATAGACTGACGTCATGCGAATCGACCAAGGCCACTCTCTCTGACCCGCGGACGGCTCTACAGACTTCAAACTGTAACACATCCGAATCTCCATTCCAGATCGGCCTAATTCAGGGACACAAAGCGCTTCGAACCCCTCGCCAACAGAACTTTCATGGCGGAAACCAGCATACTGAAAGTCGTCGGGGAACTCTTGTCTGCCGAAAGGAAAGACGAAATCTAGAAACGCAGGCATCACTTGCATGTAGCTAAAAGCAAAAACCATCATCTGTCGAGAAATTTTCAACCTCTCGCGAGAGTGTGGAGCGCTCACGAACCTACAACCAGTCATCAAATTTTGAACGCGGTTTTGGGACGCGTATGACTTACATGAACCTGCATCTTGGTAAGTTAATTTCGACCTGATCGCGAACGTGAAGATGGTGGCTTAATTGGGCGAGGCTGCGAATGCGTGTGTTATGGAAGCCTACATTAAGGGCAATTAGCTGCGCAAGATATGGCCACGACAGACGAGCACATAGTCAACGGTACCTATGTTATGGTCGAACTCCCAGAAATCCACAGCAGAACTCGCCTCTTCCCGAAAAAGGTCTTTCTCCCCGGAGCTAAGCCGTTCGTAATAGTCTCGGAGTTTGTGAGGATGGGCGTTTTGGGGGACTAAGTTCATGGGGTACTCCCAAGCATGGTGGCAACAGGAATAGTGTTGATCCATGAGAGTTTGACTAGAGAGGAGCCTTAGATATACTTAAGACCAGATGGGGCTGGATACCGAACCGGTTGATATTTTATATCCATTTTAAAGTGGCCCTCGCGTGAAATTTTTTTTTTTTTGCAGCGACGGCTATGCATATTTAGGTGGCTAGGCAGGTAGGCTCGTAATATAGCCCCATAAAAACCGCCCCAGACACGTGGGCCCCTGCTCGCTATTAGGCGTATTTTGATACTGAGCTAGGCTTGCACAACATACCAGATAGAAAGGCTGTCTAACCTTAGGATCGCGTTCTGAGAACTCTCAGTCAACCGAGAGATAACTCTGTTTACCGCCGAGGCGACCCATTGAAGTTTGTGATCCTGTAAATGGGTAGCGATGAAGGATACTAGTGCAGTAGTTGCTCACTGCGCTATTGTAGAAGGCGATTTCCCAGGAAAGAATAGATTTCCCAGGCCGCTATTAGGCTTAGGTGCTACCTATCTAGGCCTAGTGCATACACGATTTTACTAAAGTTAAACCACTTTAATTCCGCGCTGACAGCAGAACGCATGTTCACCGGTCAAAAAGCATCTCCCTGCTTCAGAACTAGCGTCCACGTAACAGTTTCACCGACAGCCCTCAGGCCTTGGAGGTTATAAGTTCGACAGCCTGGGTAGCCCTCATTCCCACCTCAGGTTATAGAGCGCATCCTTTTCATCCTAAGGCTGGTCAGGCTGGTCAAGCTTCTTAACAGGGCTACTGATCATCTACTCGACTCACATCGTCTAGCGTTCTTGGGCTCCAAAACCACCAGTAGTCGTTAAGTTTCTATAGTCGTCAGCAACCACAAAGCAATAATCGTCGAGCTGTGGAACTCGAACCTCGAGCCGGAAGTTCCAACCCGGATGGGACTCGTTAAACAGATTTACCAGATAGTTCTGCACCACGTCTCTTTCAAGCCGGTAGTGCGCAACGCTATCATAGACACCATATGAGGCCATTGCTGCGCGTGTACCGTTAGCTTTGACAAAGTGGAGAGACGTGGTAACTGCCGCAGTCGGTTTAGAGGGGCGATTGATGTGGATCTGCGTGGAGAGGAAAGGTGGATACGGCTGACTTCTGACTTGAAACCCAAGCTGATAAATGTTAGCAGAGAGTTACAAGGACAGCCTGATGGTCAGAAGGAAAGCAGTAAGGCTGCTTTGCCTTGTGACGTGGCAGGTGGAAGCTGTGCTACCCAATAAATGAGTGTGTAGACTCTGGCGAGGCTGAAGCTGCGCGTTTCTCGATAAGCTTTTATATACGAGTAAGATCTTCCCAGTAATGCTAACATGTATATAAACATGAAGTGAAGCGTTTGGTATGTCCTACGACTCCTATTTTAGCCCGTGAAACATCAAGAGGTTCCTCTATGTCTTAAACAAATCCCAGCTTTGCCCTTCAACTCCGAAACCATGGGGTGGTATTTCCGTGCAATATCATAAGACCATAACCTATACAAGAACGCCCTGTCCAAGCCTACCGACTGCTAGAATCTTTCTTTTCTCATCTTCTGGTTCGTCTAGTCAAATATTTGATCAAACCGAGAAACCAGACCAAAACACCAAGAAATTGAACGAGCAATGTCATGAATAAGAGGAGAAAACCCCATATATAGGTATAAAGAGTCATCGCCAATTCTCACAGTACAAAGACTATACATTTTCTGCAGTACGTATTGCCCTAGCCGAAGCCACGAGGAGATTGTCGATAGATTAAGTGTTTTGCTCTGGAAAGAGAGCCTATACCTGGGCTGAAACAATATCCAGTTGCGGAGTTATGTACTGAAGGATATTCGGGCTTCTGTATGCTGTGAGTATACACTATGCCCATGCGCAATTGAATTTAGGCATATCTTACCCAGCCGGAATATACTAGAGAGTAAGGCACGTCGTCCTTCGGAGAATCTAATGTGTAGTATTACAAGGTCCGTATTTTCCCTTCTTTTCGTTCATTCATCCGCGTCGAATCTTTTATGCGTTCCGCCTAGAATCATCTTCAACACGTTGTCGTCGGCGTATTTTGTGGTATCTACGATATCCCTAGAGAGGAAAGACTTGATTAATAACTAGTCCACGGAGCAATGAGGGAGATAATGAGGTTCTCACCTTTTTAGGGATTTATGTTTCTTCGTCAAAGTATCAAGTTCTTCCAGTTTCCTCGTTGCGGCGGAATCATCACCAAATTGAATGAATTGGATGCCAAGTTGCTGTTGTCCGGCCCAGTTGGTGGATTCCAGCGCGTCGACCGCATCTATTATTAAGTTCTCAGGGTCCGATCCTTCTCGCCACATCCCATCGGTGAAGACAATGATCGTTAGAGGTTGCACTGGGAGACCCATCCGGAGCTTAGATGCCTTCGGATGTTTCCCGAGTTGAGATCTATATCGGTCCAGGACTTTTCGAAGCGGAACCTTGATGTCGCTTGTTCCTGCGCATTGCTGTTTCTCTGCCGCTCGCTTAAGCTGTGTGCTCCTAGAAGAATTGAAACGATTAGAGGTAGAGGTGAAGTAAAGGTCTATTCCGTTCTTGTCCGTGTGCTTCACCAAGTAAGTCAGAATGTACAGTAATTTTGTGACGCGGGGCCAATGCTCGTGCATTGAACGTGAATTGTCCAGGATAAAAACCTGCGCGTATTAGAAAAAATACTGAGCTGGGGATATGAATTGCTTGACTCACGTAGTCTCGTTTCCTTAGATCATTGAGTACAATACCATTAGGCAACCGTGAGCTTCTCGTACTTTTCTGATCACTTATCCACTCCCAAGCCTCGTGTATTGTGCACTTGGGGATCGGACGTGATGCAAATGTTTCTCTCGAGGATGGTCCATGTTCTGAGCTGTTCCAGCGAATTCCACGACCTTTTGAGTCGTCCTCAACGTGCTTAAGACCAAAACGGTCTTCCACATTATGGGGTGACTTCAGGTGTTGGCTTGTCAAATCCTGGCCAGTATCCTTACTCGCCCTGAAACCCTCAGGGGTGGATTGGGGAGAGGGGTAGTGTTGGTGCGGATTTTGTACCGACTCATAGCTTACGGAATGGGTCTGGTATTGAGGGTACGGTGCGAATGATTGCCTTGGGAACTCCAAAGGGCTTAGCAGCCCCTCTTGCCGGGTAACGTTAGCGATAGGTTTTTCTTCTGACTTGGTCGGCTGTAGCCTCCATCGCCTATCGTGGGGCACCGCTTGGCCTGCTGATGCAGCGGTCGCCGAGGCGGGAGGGTGACATATCCGCTGGTCTGGAGAACATGGCGGCGACATGTGTATAAGCGGAGCGTCAGAGCCTGGAGTTGCATCCCAATGTGCAGGGCGTTTCTTGGTCTGTTGACTTTGCGTGTCACGTAGCAGAGGGGAAGGCTGCACAATCGATGCGGATGGTCTTCCTCTGGACGGAGCCGAATTATAGACTTTGGCATAGTCACTACCGTCGGTGGCAGGCACCATATAAAGACGCGAGTTCGTTTGTTCCTCATTTAAGGTTGTAGGCGTATCGGCAGACGCCCTATGAGTTCTCTTGTTAGATGTTGCTGGGGCCATTGAGAAGTCGAAGAACCCGTTCTCGTCTCCCTCGGGCGGGAGGAGGTATGGTTGCGTGTATTCTCCGTTGCCGGGCTCATAAGGTGGGGCGTGCCGCCGTAGGATTCCTTGGGGATGTGACCGGCTGTAGTGTGCCGGTACCGAATTACGTGGATTGAGCCGAGTAACGCTAGCGCCGGCGGGAGTACTAGAGCAGTCTGTTGATCGCCTGTACGTGGCACTTCTATGCGCTCCCGATGCTTGCGATTTTTGAAGCGCTGTCCCTGATTCGACCAGAATCGTTTTCAGCTTGTCGTATAGGGATTTGGACGACTTGCGCTTAGAGGGGTCAATGACTATCATATCCTCTATGATATCAAGAATATCGTCGGTATTGTAACCTCCCCTATGTTTCGTCTCGCTCCTGAGGCGTTCGTTCATAGATTTCACGGTGCGTAGAACATCATACCGCTTGTGAAAACATTCCCCATCATCGATATCAAAGGAGGCTGCCTCGAGCATACGTTCTCTCCGATAAGCCAACAGCTGTTTGTGTCCGAAGACCATCCATACTAGAACTTCATGATATAAACAGCCTAGAGACCAGATATCGACGGATGGAGTTACAGGGAGGTTGGTGTGGTTTTGAGCGGGATCAGATATGTGGCTTTCCGGAGGCGCTACAATACTCAGCATTAGCAACAATTTCGAGGCTCGGATGCACCATCAACATACCATACATATGAGTACCATGAGCAGATATAGCTATTACCTCCCCTTCCGACGTGGCCTGTGTGAAATGGGCGGTACCAAAATCCCCAATTTTGAGCTGAACTTCATAGGGGGATCCAGTCTTGCCACTGACCAGGAATATATTTGAAGGCTTGAGGTCTTGATGGAATCTGCGTAAAGTCAGCTTCGATATAGCGACGCCTTCGTTGGACGTACTTACCCTATCATGGTACGCGGGCCTTTGGCGCTGTCTAGTTGGATGCCATGTATCTGGAGTAGGGCCAGCAGAAGCCCCGACATCCCCTTCCATAAGTTGACAATGTCGGCAGCATTGCTGGGCGGATTGGTATTCTGGAGGTACTGTTCTAAATCTCCACGGTCCGCATACTCCAGTATGATATTGAAGGTATCGCTGTGCCTAAAGCTTCCGTAATAGCACACAATATTGGGATGGGGTTTATTGCCGCGCAGGAGGGAAAAAGCAGCTCGTTCGCTATTGTAGTTGATCTCGGCATTATGAGAGCGAAAAGTTTTGAGAACATATTGCCGCGGTGGTTCGGTGGACACCGTCGAGGGCACCTACATCCGTCGTGTCAGTTTGTAACTAGAGAGACAAGACCGCGCTGGTGTATTACCTTTCGCCCCACCCCCAGCAAATCATGGTCTGGGTGTAGCTCGAATTTCGAGACGATGGCGCTGCCGCCGTCGCCGATTCTCTCAAAGCAATCGATAGGAAGGATCACACGATCGGAATATTTGGTGTCTTGGAGTCTCTCGTACTGAAACAATGGGGAGCAAAACTGCCACTGTGCGTTGTTGAACGCCTCGAAGAAATCTGAATCTGGACGCCTAGGAAAATAGTTGGGCCTGTCCACGAATGGTAGTTGATTATCCGATAATACATCAGGATAGCTTATAAAATATTCAATATACGGGCCCTCCCCAATCCACAACAGGACAGTGAATATCTTGATGAAGCCCGTTTGAATTGTGTGAAGGTCCACGGAGCCAGGTCTGGTCGCTTCCTCCACCAACGCTCCTAGTCGGCCGGCCTGCATAAAATACTGATCCAGTTTCCCAGATGGTAGAAACGGTTCCTTCTTCTTTTGACGCAGGCCATATACCATATGCTCCCTGATCCACTGGATGAAACTGGCGACGGTTGGGCAGTAGGGGTCGGCGGCGCGCGCCATCGGGATATCGCATGGATTGATATCCACTTGTAATTGAGGGCAGGGTAAAAGCGTCTTTGGTAAGTGATTGGGAGATATGACAACTAGAGGGGGGATTGGACAGAAGTTGTGATGATTGTGACTCCGAGTACCCCACCAAACTTTTCAGTGACAACACACACATGTAAGCCCCGCCATGAGTAGTCAGTCACCGCATCCAATTTCGTTAGAAACTAGTTCAAGTGTGCACAATCCAGCGTAGACACTGTGCACTTACAAAAGGGCTGTGCACTTGCAAGCAAGGTGTGTGAGCGAGGTGAAGTCTCTGGATTTTTAAGCTTAATTGTAAGAATTAAACTTGAAGTTCTCGGAGCTCTGTAGGGATCTTTCGCATGAGATATAACTCAATATTGACGTGCATAGCCACAGCCTAGGCCCAATTACGGAGGGCATATACCCAGGCTTGCGGGTAACAAGGCCGACAAGCTTGTCTAACAAACAAGTTGTCGGGCCAACAATATCGGTTGATAAGCAACAACAACAGAACAAGTTTTCTAAAAATATCTTTAAAATAAAAAATATATCGATACTAAGGACTATAAGATATTTATTTTAAGGAATAAAAGAGTAGATTT
>Ga0307515_10022668_pt1 | contig 11052 bp, 12 predicted proteins | sample 17_EM_MG_FD_194513 | JGI IMG/M metagenome (GOLD analysis project Ga0307515, IMG submission 194513) | Populus trichocarpa ectomycorrhiza microbial communities from riparian zone in the Pacific Northwest, United States - 17_EM | ecosystem: Host-associated > Plants > Roots > Unclassified | place... | reverse complement strand
CCATGTCTTATCTCCGATTCAGTATTGAGGTTGATTACTTTTGTCTTCAGCCAGGCTTTCCGCCCTTAACTTCGCGACGCGAAGTTAGCCTTCGACGAAAGTAAATCGTCGTTCCGTCGATTTACTTTTCGACAACGGCGAAGAGGTCTTCTTCGCGCATTACCAGCAGCTCGTCGCCGTCGACCTTGACGGTCTGGCCGCTGTACTTGCCGAACAGGACGCGGTCGCCGACCTTGATGTTCAGGGCGATGAAGTCACCCTTTTCGCTGCGCTTGCCGGGGCCGACGGCAAGCACTTCGCCTTGGTCAGGCTTTTCGGCGGCGTTGTCGGGGATCACGATGCCGGAGGCAGTCTTGGTTTCTTGTTCCAGGCGCTTGACGATCACGCGATCGTGCAACGGACGAAGTTTCATAGCATCTCCTTGATGGCTCAGAAAGCGATCTTCTGGGTTGGAATGAGCGACGTGGTGCTCATCGACTTTGCAGACGGCTGGGCCTTGCCTCAACCGTTAGCACTCAATGGGGTCGAGTGCTAGCAAATGGAATTATAGGGGTCGAAGCCCGGGTTTCAAGAGCCCGACTGATCGCGTGGGATCAAATCGTTGCCTTCGGCGTCCGCGTCGTCCGACGGCGTGGGGCGGGCTTCCAACCGGTAGCTCTCGCTGGCCCAGGCGCCGAAGTCGACGTTCTTGCAGCGCTCGCTGCAAAACGGTCGGAAGGGATTGTCGAGAGCGTAGACACTCTCGCCACCGCACGTCGGGCAGGTGACGATCCGGCGCGTGGGGCGGGTCGGCGACTGCTCGGGACTCATGAGCACAAGGTCAGTTCAAAGCTGGTGTCCACACCAGCCGGTTTGAGGCGGCCTTCGGCGTCCTGGCGCATCAGGCGCACCATCACCATGAGGCGATGACCGCTGATTTCGGGAATCAATTGCGCTGCGGGGTCGATTCGCAAGCGCAGCAGATGAAAGATGCGGCCAGCGGGCAAGCTTTGTTGGAACTGCCCGCCCTGCGTAACGACCTTGTGGGGCGCACCGGTGTCGCGCAACAAGCCGAGCAGCACCTTCAGGGCTTCGGCCAGCGGCATCAAGGTGCTCACCCAGTGGTTGAGGTCGGTGCGGCGTTGGGCCGGTTCGTGCTGCTGCCAAGCGTAGTAGGCGGGCAGGTCGAACTCACAGGTGCCGCCGGGGATGCTGATTCGGCTGCGAATGCTCATCAGCCACTCGTTGCTGGTGAGCGCGTGACCGGCTTTGCCGGGCAACTGATTCAGGCCATTGAAGGCGTGGTCGACCTTGGCAATGACCTGGTTGAGTACGTCATCCGAGATCGAGGGGTTGCCACGGTAACCGTTGAGCAAGGTGCGCTGACGTTCGAGTTCCTTCAGCAGGTCCGATTTCAAGTCGGCACGCGAGGCGACGTCCATGATTTCGAACAGTGTGGCGAGCGCGTAGTGGTGATCCACGGTCTCGTCTCGGGGCATCAGCCGGCCAAGGCGGTCGAACAGGTGTTCGAGCCGCAACATGGTGCGAATGCTCTCGTTGAAGGGGTACTCGTACAGGATCAAGGTGGGTGTGCTCCGCGCGAACGCCGGCATTGTTCCATATGCATCCAGCGTTGCCATAGGACACCGATCTCCTCCGCAAGTTGCGACAGACTGAGGTTTTCGTTGCGGATGACGGCATCTGCGGCGGCTCGGCGAACTTCTCGGCTGGCTTGTTGGGCAATGACTGCCTGCACTGCGTCGCGTGACCAACTCGAACGTTGCATCACCCGTTCGATCTGTATGCCTTCGCTGCAGTCAACGACGAGGACCCGATCGACACGGGACCGCCAGCGAGTCGATTCGACGAGCAACGGAACGTCGAAAACCACCGGGCGTCCGGCCGCGGCTTGGGCTTGGCGATCGCACTCGATACCGATCATGGGGTGGAGGATGGCTTCGAGTCGGCCTTTCGCAGCAGCATCGGCAAAGACCAGCTCTCGCATGCGAACCCGGTCCAACCCACCATCGAGATCAATGACAGCGGCGCCAAACAGAGTGCGAATTGCATCGATGGCTGCGCCGCCCGGGAGCGCAAGCGAACGCGCAATCGCGTCGGTGTCGACCAAGGTCGCTCCGAGCTTCACGAGTTCACGAGCGACGGTGCTCTTGCCGCTGCCGATGCCTCCTGTGAGGCCAATGCGCAGGCTGGTTGCGGCAGCCATGAAGATGTTGCTGGCGCGTCAGGCCCAGCCCAGCCAGCCCAGAACGCGTTGCTGCCCGGCGAGCATCACAACGATGCCGCCACCGGCCAGAAAAGGGCCGAAGGGGACGTACCGCCCCTCACGCAGATTGCTCGACATCTTCATCGCAATGCCGACCACTGCACCGATGACCGAGGCTCCCAACACAATGGGAAGAATCATCTGCCAGCCGAGCCAAGCGCCTAACGCTGCGAGCAGCTTAAAGTCGCCGTACCCCATACCTTCTTTCCCGGTGGTTAGCTTGAACAGCCAATACACCGACCACAAGGACAGATAGCCAACGACTGCGCCCCAGATTGCCTGCGGCAAGGGGATCGTCCACCCAAGCACAGCGGCCAGGAGGCCTGCCCATAACAAAGGAAAGGTGAGGGTGTCGGGCAGCAGGGTGGTGTCCCAGTCGATTCCGGCAAGGGCGACGAGCATGGCGACCACGAAGCACCAGAGCAACGCGGTAGGTGCCGCACCAAAACGCCAACCTACCGCGGCAAAGAGTGCACCCGTCAAAAGCTCTACTGAGGGGTAGCGAGGCGAGATGCGCGTCTTGCATTCCGCGCACCGACCGCGAAGGGCGAGATAGCTGATGACAGGAATGTTTTCGTGCCAAGCGATCATGTGCCCGCACGAAGGGCAACGAGAACGGGGGTGACTAAGACTCAGGGGACCAAGTGTGTTTAAGGCCTGATTGAGCGATTTGCCAGTCTCCGTCAATGCTGGAGATGGTGGGGCGCCGAAGACGCGACGATAGGCTTCGGTATCACTCAACTGAGTCGCTACCTCACCCCACCAGCCCCGATCCATCATCAACGGAAGACGATGGATCACCACATTCAGGAAGCTCCCGATGCAGAACCCGAACAGGGCCAAGATCCAGGGTGACAGAAGGAGTTCAGCACCGGGAACGGTCATCGTTATCGTTCAGACCACGGCGCCGAGTTTGAAGATCGGCAAGTACATCGACACAACGATGCCACCGATAAGCGTGCCCAAGATGACGATGATGAACGGTTCCATCAGCGATGAAAGCCCCTTCACAGCTTCATCTACTTCGTCCTCATAGAACTCTGCGGCCTTACCTAGCATTGCATCCAGAGAGCCCGACTCCTCACCAATAGCGCACATCTGTATCACCATGGTTGGAAAGACACCGGTTGTCTGCATCGATGCAGTCAAGCTCGCGCCGGTCGAAACATCCTTCTGAATTTGATCGGTAGCATCTTTGAATACCGCATTGCCGGAAGCGCCACCGACGGAATCCAGCGCTTCCACCAAAGGCACGCCAGCTGCAAACATCGTTGCCAGCGTGCGCGTCCAACGGGCTATTGCTGACTTGTTAACGAGATCGCCAAAAATTGGCACTTTCAGAAGCAACCGATCCATAGTCCGCTGCATCTTCTCCGAACGTTTCCAAGATTCGAAGAAGAAATAGATCCCGCCACCCAAAAAGCCGAAGATCGCCCACCAGTACTTTACGAAGATCTCAGACATTCCGATTACGAACATCGTGGGGGCGGGTAGATCTGCTCCAAATGAAGTAAACACCTCCTTGAAGACTGGGATGACGAACAACATGATGACTGCAAGGACGACAAACGCAACCACCATCACGGCCACTGGATAAATCAAGGCAGATTTGATCTTGTTTCTGATAGCCATCGTCTTTTCTTGATAGATGGCGAGCCGATCAAGAAGCGTGTCCAAAATGCCGCCGGCCTCACCGGCTTCTACCAAGTTGCAATAAAGCGCATCGAAATACAGTGGATGCTTGCGGAAGGCAGAGGACAGGCTTGTACCTGTCTCCACATCATTTCGGACGTCGGTGATGAGCTTGGTCATCCGGGCGTTGGTACTACCTCGTGCCACGATATCGAAGGCCTGAAGCAGAGGTACACCCGCACGCATCATCGTAGACAGCTGACGGGTGAATATGGCGATGTCTTTCTGCTTGATTGCCTTGCCGCCGCTGGTGCGGCGCTTCTTCACCTTGGTGATCAATATCCCTTGTCGCCGCAGGCTGGCGCTGACCACAGCTTCTCCGCCGGCGCGCACTTCACCGCGAACCAACTTGCCATTCTTGTCCTTCCCTTCCCACTCGAAGACAAATTCCTTGACGTTTTTTGTCGCTGTTGCTGCTGCGGTTGCCATGGTGTCTCCGAGGAAACTTCTGTCCTCGTCCCGTTGATAGTTGTGTGAGGTCGGAATGCCCGGAGGGGCTACTCGTTGGTTGCTGCGATGACTTCTTCGAGCGTGGTGAAACCCGCCCGCACTTTGACAAGACCGGACTGGCGCAAATCTCGCACGCCATCGCGGCTCGCTTGGTCTGAAATATCCATCGCCGTGCCTTCAGACAGGATGATCCGCTGAATTTCTTCGCTGATCGGCATCACCTGGTAGATACCGACCCGGCCCCTGTAGCCGTTGCTGCAGGCTGAGCACCCGACCGCTCGGTAAGGGCGCCATGTGCCGTCCAAGTCGCTCTCCAAGTAACCCGCCTTCAACATGGCTTCGCGCGGATAGTCGGCTTGCACTTTGCAGACTTCGCATAGACGGCGAGTCAGACGTTGCGCCGTGATGAGTAAGACGCTGGACGCGATATTGAAAGGCGCCACGCCCATGTTCAACAGCCGGGTCAAGGTGGTCGGTGCGTCGTTCGTGTGAAGCGTCGACATGACCATGTGCCCGGTCTGCGCAGCTTTGATAGCAATGTCGGCCGTCTCAAGATCACGAATTTCGCCAACCATGATCACGTCCGGATCTTGGCGCAGAAACGATTTCAAGGCAGCGGAGAACGTCAAGCCCGCCTTGTCGTTCACGTTGACCTGATTGATGCCCGGCAAATTGATTTCAGCTGGGTCTTCCACCGTCGAAATGTTCACGCCAGGTTGATTAAGAATATTCAGGCATGTGTACAAGGAAACCGTCTTGCCGCTACCCGTAGGGCCGGTGACCAAAATCATGCCGTAAGGGCGCACGATGTATTTGAGCAAGCGATCTTTCTCGATCTTCTCGTAGCCCAGTGCCTCAATGCCAAGCTTGGCGCTTGATGGGTCCAGGATCCGGATGACGATCTTTTCCCCGAACAGGGTGGGCAATGTACTGACGCGAAAGTCAATGGCCTTGTTGCCGAACTTGAGCTTCATGCGTCCGTCTTGCGGCACGCGTTTTTCTGCAATGTCGAGCCTCGAAATCACCTTGATACGAGATGCCAGCTTTTCCTTGATGGCAATAGGCGGCTGAGTGATCTCTCGCAATTCGCCATCGACGCGAAAGCGCACTCGGTAGTGGTATTCGTAGGGCTCGAAGTGCAAATCAGAAGCTCGAGCATTGATGGCATCGATCAACATCTTCTGCAGAAAACGCACGACTGGCGCGTCTTCTACGTCTGCAGTGACTTCTTGGGTTTCAGCTGCTGCAGCGCTGTCGTCGTCGGTGACGTCGAACTCGAAATCCCCGCCAACAATGTTCTCAAGCGATTCAGTTGCGCTGGCGCCTGAACCTTCCAGAATCTTCGTTAGCTTGTCATGCTCGACGATGACCCATTCAGGAGACAGCTGGGTAGCGAATTTGATCCGTTCAGCCGCCTCTTGATCTGTGGGGTCAGCGCCTCCGATGAACAGGCGATTACCGCGCTTGCCGAGTACCAAGACTTGGTACTGCGCAGCAAGCTTGACGTCGATGACATTGCGCGGGAGACGTTGCGGATCAACGGCGTTGAGATCCAGCAACGGAAGCGCAAGTGCGCTGGAGAGCGTATGCGCCAAATCTGCCGAGGAGACTGTCCCAGAGGCCAGAACGGATGACAGGAAGCTAGTTTTCTTTTCTTTGGATGACTTGACCAAGTCTTCCGCAGCTTTCGCGTTCAGCTTTCCAGCATGAACCAAAACCCGCGCTACGCCAGACAGCGCGGATTGGGGAACTTCGGCGAGGGTGTCCACGGGCAGGTGTGCGTTACGTCACGATAGGCATATCAATTGATGATCGCCGATTCGTCAGACGCTGTAAACCTGAAGCCTGGCTCGGAGCGGCAACAAATCACGATTGACGACCATGAACGCTGCAACAATTTGCGTCAGCGGCGGATTGGTCGGGGTGAGAGGATTCGAACCTCCGGCCTCTACGTCCCGAACGTAGCGCTCTACCAGGCTAAGCTACACCCCGATAAAAGGGGCCTGAGAAGGCCCGCTTCGGCTGATCGGCTCAAGACGAACGCTCAACCGATCGAACGCAAAATTCTAACAGAGCTTCACGGTGCAAAGTCGGCGGCAGCACTGCCAGGCTCTGGCGCGCTTTATTTGCTTCTGCCCGCGCCGCGTCACGCGTTGCCTCGAGGGCCCCAGTGCGACGCACGATGTTCACAATTTCGGCCAGTCGAGTGACTTCGCCTTGCTCTATTGCATGACGGATAAGCAGGCGTTCGTCGCTACTTCCACGCTCCATCGCAATAAGCAGAGGCAGTGTCGGCTTTCCCTCACGAAGATCATCGCCGACGTTTTTGCCGAGCTGAGAGGTCGATCCCTCGTAATCCAGCAAGTCATCAATCAACTGAAAGGCTGTTCCGAGAGAGCGCCCGTATGCTGCGCATGCATCTTCCACCGTGGGGCTGACATCGGCTAGAACGGCGCCGAGTCTTGCGCTGGCTTCAAACAGCTTGGCGGTCTTGAATCGAATGACCTTCAGGTAGTCGTCGACTGCCAAATCGGGGTCATGCATGTTCATCAACTGCAGCACTTCACCTTCGGCGATCACATTGGTGGCATCAGCGAGCACATCTAAGACTCGCATGCGATTGACACATACCATCATCTGAAACGCGCGCGAGTAAAGAAAGTCACCGACAAGCACGCTTGCTGCGTTGCCGAAAAGAGCATTTGCTGTCTCTCGTCCGCGGCGCAGGGCCGATTCGTCAACCACGTCATCATGCAGCAGTGTGGCGGTATGAATGAACTCGACGGTGGCCGCGAGCTCGAATCGCTCTTTGCCGTGAAACCCTAGCGCGTTGGCAAACAGCAACACCAGCATGGGTCGAACGCGCTTTCCACCTGCGCTGATGATGTAGTGGGATATCTGGTTGATCAGGGCTACATCGGAGGCCAGGCGATGCTGGATGACCGCATCGACTTCCCTCATTTCGGCTGCCATCAGCTGGATCGGGTCGGCGCTGCTGGTTGTGGGCACAGAGGGTGTCGGTTGCACGGCGTTTCGGGTTGGTAGTCCAAATTATAGAAAGACCCTCGTGCGCTCTCTAGGAAAGATGCCGGAGGGAAGCGATCGCTTGATGTGCGAGGTGAGTCGATTGTCTCGTTCAACGCCCCGTGGTACATTAGAAGGCTCTGCGTTTTTCGCGGGGCTGCCAAGCGGATGTCCTTGCCTGGTGGATTCATTGAAAGGGCTGATATGTACGCGGTCATAAAAACCGGCGGCAAACAATACAAGGTTGCTGCAGGCGAAAAGATCAAAATAGAACAGATTGCTGCGGACGTTGGCCAAGAGATCACGATCGACCAGGTGTTGGCCATTGGTGCCGGCGCCGATCTGAAGGTCGGGACTCCCTTGGTATCTGGCGCGAGCGTTATCGCCACGGTTGTGGCACAAGGCAGGCATGACAAGGTGCGCATCTTCAAGATGCGCCGTCGCAAGCATTACCAAAAGCGGCAAGGTCATCGCCAAAACTTCACTGAGCTCGAAATTCGAGCAGTGAACGCCTGAAAGGAGTCAAACCATGGCACAGAAAAAAGGCGGCGGTTCCACACGGAATGGCCGCGACTCTCAACCCAAGATGCTTGGCGTGAAAGCGTTCGGCGGTCAACAGATTCCGGCCGGCTCGATCATCGTGCGCCAGCGTGGAACCAAGTTCCATGCCGGAACCAATGTTGGCATTGGCAAGGACCACACCTTGTTTGCGCTGGTCGAGGGTGAAGTAAGTTTCGCTGTCAAAGGCCCGAAGAACCGCCAAACCGTCAGCGTAAAGGCTCAGGCTTAAGTCGTTTTGATTGATGCCTTGTTGCCCAAGCCCCGGCTCGCCGGGGCTTTCCTTTTTTTGCGTCCGGCGCGAGCCTGGGCTACCGTAGCGACATGCGGCACAAAGTGAAGACACAGTCATGAAATTCGTTGACGAAGCCACCATCGACGTGGCGGCCGGAAATGGCGGCAACGGCTGCATGAGTTTTCGGCGCGAGAAGTTCATTCCCTTCGGTGGCCCGAATGGAGGCGACGGTGGCAAAGGCGGCAGCGTCTACGCCATGGGCGATCGCAACTTGAACACGTTGATCGACTTTCGCTACGCCCGTCGGCACGAGGCACGCAACGGCGAAAACGGTCGTGGCTCCGATCAGTACGGTGCGGCTGCCGAAGACATCATCTTGCGCATGCCCATGGGCACGATCATCAAGGATGTCGAAACGGGCAACGTGATCGCCGAACTGCTGGTTCCCGACGAAAAGGTGCTGTTGGCCAAAGGCGGTGACGGTGGGTTTGGCAACCTGCATTTCAAGACCAGTACCAATCGCGCGCCCCGGCAAAAGACCTCCGGGTGGCCGGGCGAGCAGCTCAAGCTTAAGCTCGAATTGCGTGTGCTGGCAGATGTGGGTCTGCTGGGAATGCCGAACGCCGGCAAGTCGACGCTGATCGCGGCGATATCGAACGCGCGCCCGAAGATCGCCGACTACCCTTTCACCACCTTGCACCCGAATCTTGGCGTCGTGCGGGTTGCTGCTGAACAGAGCTTCGTCGTTGCCGACATTCCCGGCTTGATTGAGGGTGCATCAGAAGGTGCTGGTTTGGGGCATCTCTTCTTGCGTCACTTGCAGCGTACGCACCTCTTGCTGCACCTCGTCGACATGGCGCCGTTCGACGAAAGCGTCGACCCCGTGGCGCAGGCCAAAGCGATCGTCGGCGAACTGAAAAAGTATGACCAGGCGCTGCACGACAAGCCGCGTTGGCTGGTGTTGAACAAGCTCGACATGGTGCCGCTTGAAGAGCGCGAGAAGCGCGTCAAGGACTTCGTCAAGCGCTTCAAGTGGAAAGGGCCGGTGTTTCAGATCTCTGCCCTGACGCGTGAAGGTTGTGAGCATCTCGTCCATGCCATCTACAAGCATGTGTCCACGCTCAAGAACGTGATCCCTGATGATCCCGATCCGCGCTTCACCGACAGTCAGAACGACGCCATTTCTTCCACATGACCGACGCGCTGAAGAACGCCAAGCGGATTGTCGTCAAGGTCGGGTCTAGCCTCGTCACTGACGAAGGTCGCGGCCTCGATGCGCAAGCCATCGGCACCTGGTGCCGTCAGATGGCGGCGTTGGCGGCGCAGGGGCGTGAGGTGGTGATGGTGTCGAGCGGGGCGATTGCCGAGGGCATGAAGCGGCTCGGCTGGTCCGCTCGCCCCAAGGAAATTCACGAGCTCCAAGCAGCCGCTGCGGTAGGTCAGATGGGCTTGGCGCAGATGTACGAGACCCAACTGCGTAGCCACGGCATGGGCAGCGCTCAGGTCTTGCTGACGCACGCCGATCTGGCTGACCGTGAGCGCTACCTCAACGCCCGTTCGACCTTGCTTACCCTGCTCAGGTTGAAAGTGGTTCCGGTCATCAACGAGAACGACACCGTCGTCAATGACGAAATCAAGTTCGGCGACAACGACACACTGGGCGCGCTGGTGGCCAACCTCATTGAGGCGGATGCCTTGGTGATCCTAACGGACCAAAAGGGTCTGTACTCGGCCGACCCCCGCAAGGACACCTCTGCGCGTTTTATCCACGAAGCCGAAGCCGGTACGCCTGAACTGGAACGCATGGCCGGTGGTGCCGGCTCAAGCATCGGCCGTGGCGGCATGATCACGAAGGTGTTGGCCGCCAAGCGTGCTGCAAGCAGCGGTGCATCAACAGTCATTGCCTGGGGACGCGAGCCCGACGTGCTGATCCGCCTGGCTGCTGGCGAAGCAATCGGCACTGCGCTCACGGCACCCACGCAGAAGCTTGCAGCGCGCAAGCAGTGGATGGCTGACCATCTCCAGTTCCGCGGTGCCGTAGTGATCGATGACGGCGCAGTCACCAAGGTGCGCGACGAAGGCAAGAGTCTGCTGCCGATCGGCGTGACCGACGTGCAAGGTGAATTTGCGCGCGGCGACGTAATTGCCGTTCGCAACAAGGCCGGGATGGAGATTGCGCGCGGCCTGGCGAACTACGCGAGCTCCGAGGCGCGCCTCATCGCACGCAAGCCATCGAGCGAGTTCGAGCGCTTGCTCGGCTTTACCGGTGAACCCGAGATGATTCACCGCGACAACCTCGTGCTCGCCTGAGCAGAAGAGCTTCAGGCGGCAGGATCTTCAGATTCGCTTGCTGGGGCGTCGTTCAGAGGCGCGGAATCGGTATCAGGCATGTCGTCGCGGTGATGCGGTCGCATGCCTGAGCGCAAATAACGATTGTGGTGATTATTCCGAGGCAGGAAGCGAGCCAACTCCGTCAGCGCCATTTGATAGACGTCGCGCTTGAATTCGATCACCAGATCGAGCGGCACCCAATATTCATTCCATCGCCACGCATCGAACTCGGGGTGATCCGTCGCTCGTAGGTTCATGTCAGTGTCGCGGCCGGTGAGTTGCAGCAAAAACCAGATCTGCTTTTGCCCGCGATAGTGCCCACGAGCATCTCGGCGAATGAAATGGTCGGGGACTTCATAGCGCAACCAGTCTCGGGTGCGCGCGACGATGCGTACGTGGTCGGGCAACAACCCCACTTCTTCGTGGAGCTCGCGGAACATCGCCTGCTCAGGCGTTTCGCCGTATTTGATGCCCCCTTGCGGGAACTGCCAGGAGTGGG
>Ga0307515_10022667_pt1 | contig 11052 bp, 10 predicted proteins | sample 17_EM_MG_FD_194513 | JGI IMG/M metagenome (GOLD analysis project Ga0307515, IMG submission 194513) | Populus trichocarpa ectomycorrhiza microbial communities from riparian zone in the Pacific Northwest, United States - 17_EM | ecosystem: Host-associated > Plants > Roots > Unclassified | place... | reverse complement strand
GCGAGTATTTTGAGAAACATTACCTTCTTTTGAACCACCTCCATCAACGCCCTTCCTAGACCTCTCCTCCGGTAATTTGGTCGGACGGCGATCGCTTTGAGTTGCCAGTTGTTTATGCTGGCGTTGTACCCCCACGCGCCGAAGGCAGACTTATACAGCTCCTCGTATCTAGGTACTGCCTACAGTATGATGTTTTGAGCGCCAAAAGCGTTCAGATACCAGAGGTAGGAAAGTGACAACTTACATGGTGGGTTATCCAGTCCCTCTCTTCTTGTCGTAACTGGGACAAGAGTTCATCTTCTTCCCTGGCCGAGCAAAGGTAAGGGTTTTGACACCAAAAATGTGAAGCGCGAATTACGCACCAAGGCAGCCAGTCGTCGCGTGGGGGTCCCCATAACGCCACGCCATCGAATTCGCGGGTGTCGGACGATGACCCAGCAACAAACAGGGCGCCAGACTCCGCGCACCCATTGACAAGCAGTCGTAGGTACGTTGCCACGGCCGTTGCAGACCCCCCGGTTGAAACCATAAGGACCGTATCTGAGTTGCGGTTTAATACCGAGCGTAGAGGTACCCCGACGGTTCATCGGTGTTAGGATGAACTACTCACCATTTGCGAGAGTTTCTTGGAGAATGGAGAGCACTCTTTGTAGGTCTTTCTCTGCTCATCCCGTCGATCGATCGGAGCGAAAGTCGGCGGGCGGCCAGGAGCGAATAAGACAGATGTGGTGGGGGAATCGAAATTTCGGCGCAGGGAGGGAGGCGAAGTCACGAAGCATGTAAGTAAGAACCTTCTCCAATAGGGCCATAGAGAACACCGGGCAGGGGACGGAGTGAAGGAACGTACCGGATGGTTCCGTGAGTTGGCGTGCATGTAGTACATCAATGTTCATCTTGGATACAAGATCCCGAGGGCTTCTTGACGTTTGAATGTGTGAATCCCTTGGAGGAATGATTGGTCGAGGATGGGAACGAAGGGAGAGGTACGGAGGTCAGCTTTTGTGCGGGATCCGCGGTGTGTGACCCAAGACCTATAAGAGGGGTAGTCTGTGGCCGGCAACCCGAGTCTAAATCAGAGCCGGAGGGATAGCGGGAGGGGTGATCGGGATACGGCTGAGGTTGGGAGGAGTGCAAGAACAGGAAAACGGGTGGGCAAAACGGTGTCAGAATCTTGGAGCGGCCAGGACCTTAAGTATTTACGTTCTGCAAAGTAATTCACATACCCTGCATCAGAGAACAACCGAGATAAGGCAGGAAATGAGATCAGGGCATCACGGTCGGTAGTGCTTGTGGGCAGGGTGTTTGTGAGGCTGCACGAGGGAAAAACATGTCAGATGGGAGCGTGACCGGTGTTGTGGCACCACCCACAGCGTCGGCCAGGTTAAAGGGGGTTTGCATGAGTCAGAATAGAATGGCATGTAAAACCCGAGGGCTCCGAGGCAATAATCGCATACCCGCCCCCGTGGGTTTCCCCATCAAAACAGCCTGGCAAATGCATTTAGGCGTGTCGACGCAGAGCGTCCTGAGTGGGTAGTCATGGTAGCAAAGCAGGGAGGGAGTCACGACTGTAATCCTCTCCTCCCTGTATCCTTCGCTTTCCATTGTGGACCATTGCAGGGGTCGAAAGCCGTGTGGGAAATGGTTGTGGCTGTACACATTTCCCCATTGTGGCTCCATATGATGATCGCCTGACACATCCTGAACTTGAGTTCTCCAGAATCAAATAGGTGAACGTGGTTAAGGCGGCCGGTCTCGCCCTGTCGTCTTCGTTGAAATTCCGGCATTGGAGCGCCAGAGCCTCGATCGGGGGGTCGATGTGGGCTAGAGATTCTTGCGGGTGTGACGACGCCCCTATCGTCATGTGCGACTCGATGCATGCTCTATGGACTCTGTCCAGATCTTTAACCGGGGGATCCGCGGCTCCATCCTCAGGAATTTGGGCTGTGGGGCGCGGCTCCAGTCACTACGCCATTTCCCCTCCACAGTCTGCAGTCATTCGTAGCGACGTCATTCAGGCTCGGATAGGGGAAAGAGCTCTGGTCTAGCCTCAAAACATAAACCACGCCGGCTGCGGCGGTGACTCTAGGAAGCTGTCCTTTGAAAGGGAGAGCCCGCAGCTTTGCACCTACGCGAGTCTCTCAAGCGACTCGCAACTCCGCCGCATCTCAGTGTACCGACGTGGACGAGTCCGTGCGCGGGCAGAAGAGACCATCTAAGGAAACCCTAAGACCGCAATCGAGGGTTATCGGTTAATCTTTGACGAGTCTGGAGATAATTGAAGGCGAACCTTTATCATAACCATCCCTCTGCTGGATCCCGGTTCTGCATAACGCCGTGGATCACTTTCAGTCCCGCCGTATAGTCGACGGGCAGGGCCACCTTTCTTCGTCCCTTCTTTTCATCATCACCCGGTGAGTCGGGGGTGATGTGCAACGCGACCCCACAAGAGAGCTTGACCGGGGAGCGATTGGACCACCAAGTTCAGCCCACGCTGTGGCGGGATTTTGGGAGCTACTCGGTGGGGGTGTGATTCAAGCTGTTGATCGCAACCGTCCCCCTGCTGGTGCCGGAAATAGGCAACACTGGGAGAGTGTCCATTTCAGACCAGTGACCCCCGTGGATCCTTGAGAGGTCCGGGAAGCCGACGCATCCCTTCCTCGGCGTACTGCGACCGCAATCCACTGGGGTTGGACTGGGAAGCGAAGGGTCGCGCCGGTCACATGACCGCTGCACGCTGAAGCTCAACGTCAACCGTTACCACGTGATGTAACCATCGCTGCGAACAACAACCGCCAAAGCGAACTTTTGTTGCCAGGTCTCTATCTCATTAAGTAATGTTCTACCACCGAGTCAGCCCAAAAAACACGCCGGACCCTTTATAGCGACGAGATACGAGGCAAAAATTACCGAATTATCCCTTTCGACTGAGATTGTTTTTTTACAGGGATAGTGGTCAATTCTCATTCCCTCTCCCCCGCATGTGCCTCCCCTTCGGGACCTCAGAATAGTGGCCCTCAGTCTTCGGTGGAGGATTACCGTCCCAAACTCAACGAGTTGGAGGTCCCCGTTATGTCCTAATCAGGATAGTGGTACCCGGTCACAGCCTCAATGCAAATGACACATCGCTGCGAGTTGCGGATGAAGCATGCCTCCCACTATCCTGCCCTCCCAGCTTCCAAGAAACTCCGCCCCCACCCCCCGAGATGGTTTCTCCCACTTGTACGCTTAATAGAACTTTGTCCGTCTTGGTTCTAACAAATTGGCCCATGTCAGATGACTCATGGCGAATGCTGCTACAAGCGGACCAAGCTTCCGACGAGTTTCCACGGTTGGCAATGGAGATTCTCGATGCTCAGAGACAGAACACCCTTGATGTATCTCAGTTTGCCAAGGATGAAGCAACACAATTGATCGAACTCATCGACACAAGGGTGGGAGACCCACCCCATCTTGCGTGTTTAATGCGGGGTTCAACGATTCGTAGATCCTTCAACGTGAAGATATTCCAGGCCGCCTAAAGAGCACTGCTTTCGGGATTATGAGACGGTTGTGTGGAGCATTCCAACAACTACCTGATTCTTGCCTCATTGGGGAAGGGCTAAAGATCAAGGGCGGAATGCCATTCGCAACGCGTACATACGCGGACCTACGTAAGGGGAAGTGGAAAGGGAAAGGTGTTACTGTTAAGCTTTTGAGATTCTCTGCCAGTGATGACAGGGACAAGATCACCAAGGTACCGTCTCCCTAACGTGATGGGTTTACATTAAGCCGTTGCTGACGCATGTTGTGTCTCGGTTAGAGATTTTGTAAAGAAATAGTTCTCTGGAAACGACTATGCCACAAGAACCTACTTCCGTTCTATGGAGCTTGTATGACCGATCGGTTTGGTATGGTGTCCCCGTGGTTGAAGAATGGAAACATCGTTAGTTTCACGAGGAAGAATCCAGAGGTCAATCGCCTTCGTTTGGTACGCCATGGTCAGCAACCTGTAGCCTGAAACATTCACAGAGGATCCCCGATAGCTAATTGATGTAGCGCGCGGCCTAGAGTATTTGCACCGTAACGGTGTGCCTCATGGAAACCTCAGAGGAGTACGTGATCTCGTCTCGCATGGTCTAAACAAGATTCATGTTGAAAACGTTTGCAGTCCAATATACTTATCAGTAACCATGCTCCGCCACGAGCCCTTCTGTCAGATTATGGTCTCACGTCAATCATCTTCGATCCCTTCTCCCTGACAAGAGAATCAATCAATTGGACCGCCCCGGAGCTTCTCTCTGTCGATAACGATAAGCGCGGACCTTCTTCCACGAGTGACATCTACGCACTTGCTATGGTCGTACACGAGGTATGACTTGTTTACTTCATTACGCTGGCCCGGAACGGTTTTAAATGTCGACTCTAGGTGCTGACCGGCGCACCCCCGTTTGCAAGTCGACAGAAGCAGGAATTAGCGTGCGAAGTCGTCCTCGAAGACAAACGTCCCCCTCGACCGAAAGTCTCGGAGAGCCTGGGAATTACGAATGAGCTTTGGGATCTGTTGGAATTGTGTTGGGCAAAGGTCCCTTCCTCACGGCCGACAGTAAACCACGTGATGGGTTGTCTGGAGGGGGCGGCGAGAAATTGGAAAGCGGATGCTACTGCTTTCCTGATTGCGAGTGAAGCTGGAGTCCAGGAAGTGATGAACATGGAACATGAGAAGGCACAGAAGATCGCGGATGATCTTGATGAGGTGCGTAGGCGCGTGAGCGTCCGTCACAGCTAGAGTCCTTATCTGTGACCTCAGGCTCTTGACCGTGTCGGGGTTAGCAACAATACAAGGAAGTACCTCAGGTGCCTCCAAAAGTTGTGCGGTGTCTCGGGGATTCTCCCCCAATCGTTTGTTCTTGGGGGAGATTTGGAGGGAATTGGGGAGGATCCATTCAACAGAGGAGGCAGCTCGGAGGTATACGCGGCAAATTATAAAGGGCAGGCGGTCGTAGTGAAAGTCCTCAAAATAGACGCAGTTAAGAATCTGACCCTCGCTCGCAAGGCACGTATCCGTTCATCTACCCGATCTCGCCCTTCTTAATCTCTTGCTCAACGAAACAGAGCCTTGCGAAGGAGGTGGTAGGATGGAAATGGCTTCGCCATGATAATATTCTGCCGTTTATAGGGGTAACCTCGATGCCACAGCCATTCCAAATCGTTTCTCCGTGGATGGAAAACGGGAACATCGTGAGATTTCTAAACAATCATCCAAATCAAAATCCCTTCGACTTGGTAAGTACTTGCGAGCTCTTGTAACTATTCGCGGGTTCACCACGAGTACATAGCTGGTAGATGTCACGAACGGGCTACAGTACCTTCATGATCACGATTTCGTCCACGGGGATCTTAAGGGAGTGAGATGCACAGTTGTGAACCTCAGCGGTCCAGAACTGAAATGCCACCCGCCAGGCCAATATCCTTATAGATTCCCAACATCGCGCTCGGTTGGCAGACTTTGGGCTCGCGAGAGTCACTGGAGATCCATGTACTATCCTCACGCAGAGTGCTCGGGGAATAGGAACAATTCGGTGGAGCGCACCAGAATACTTAGACCCGGAAGAGTTTGGGTTCGGAAAGAAATCTCGGATGCGACTACCGTCGAAGAGCACGGATATCTACTCACTAGGGATGACGATATTCGAGGCGAGTCCACGGGCCATGCCCCAATAATCCCGTTGGAACTCATGGCTTCCTCTATAGGTTATTACGCAACGTCGGCCATTTGACGACATGACTGAACCTCTTGTGACTGTACACATTATCCGTGGAGATCGACCGGAGCGACCGACAGTGGGATTTTCGGACGTATTATGGGGGTTACTGGTACAATCGTGGCACGAAGAACACGAGTCGACGCCCCCCAGGCGACCGCCCATCTCCCAGTTATGCGCGCAGCTGGAACAAGACTGTGGGACATGGGCTTTAGTTACTGGGACACCGAGGCCTCCTTCAATCACTACAACCATCGGTTCGTGTTTTGCTTATTTTTTGGGTAGGGATCCTGCGATTTATTTTCTCCTCAAGTTGATGATACAATGTTGTCATCCCGGGTCAGCGACACGGAGCCGTACTTAGAGTCGTTACGGGAACAAGTTCAAGAATTCCTCGGAATTGAGAGAACAGTCGCCACACGAACCCCCATCGTCGTTCCCTCTTTCTCCACCATCCCCATTCCTATTGCCGTCCCCTCATTCGGTCCTCTTCATCAAGTCCCCCCGCGAGGGTTCCAGAAGGTGGGGACACCCACGAGGTGGAGTAGGATCAAAAAGTTCCTAGAGAACCTCGAACGGCTGCGGGATAAGTTCAGACGTGCGAGCCGGGAACCTGTCACGCTTTCTCGTGGGCTCGTTCCTGAGCGCGATGAAAATGCAGAGACTATGGAGAAGCGTTATGTAGATTTGTTTGCTTAGATGCGAACAAAGCGACAGGAGTCCCTCCGAAACATAAAAGACATCCGATTCAAATTAAGCTTCGCTAGTTCAACTTCACCTTGGTTTGGAGAGTTCATCTAAGCCACTCGCATCCGAAACTTCTTGTCTGTCGAGGAAATCACGAGGCGGAGCAAGAACGGTTTTCTCGGGTACGTATACATGAATTAGAAAAGCATAGCTGCGGGTGTGTTAGCTGGCCCTGGATCCGAAGGGGATGGGATGGGGTCCTGCGCGCCGATCTTCACGACGTAGTAGCTAAAGAACATCACCTTGAAGAGGAAGGCGACGACTACGTGGAAAAGGAGGATTGGAATGATAAATATTCTGCTCACGCGTGAGTCCGCCTGAAGAAACAGTTAGTGAAATATACCAGGGATAAGGATGTTAATCCAAATACGTGCCGTTTGGAGAATTGGGTATACATTTGCACAAATGAAGTACCCGGATACGGCGAAGCCCACCCCCGTGAGTGCCCACCTCAATATCGAGAAAGGGGCGATACAGATAAGCTAGGTGGTCAAGTGTAGTCCCGTAAGCGCATTATGCCGGAGATTGGGTGGACGGTAACTGACCGAGACCGGTATCCATACGAATTGACCGTACCCCCAGGTGGCAATCGCCTCAATCATACTCCATTCCCCTAGCCCATAATACCTCAACGCGACCCACAAAAGCGCAGGCCATCCCAGACCGTAGGCATAAACAAGCGCGAAGGCGGTGCTCAGGAGGCTAAAGTCATAATCGATCGGTTCGTCGGAGAGGTAGGATACGATGGAGTGAGCGAGGGAGGAGAACACGTAGAGGCAGAATATGAGAGTTGTCAGCGTCCAGAAGGGGCCATATAGGTCTGCAGCTGGTGTCAGGTGGGCGGAGAGGTAAGCGGGAGACCAGGGGAAGAGGGTTGTGTAGCAGCGTTTGAGAACCTGATAGGGATGGCGTGGGTAACTGACGTGGAAAAGATCAAGAACGTAGGCTCACCATGGATGTGTCCACGTCGAAGTACGGCTGGTAGTACTCTAGGTTCCAGAAGGCTCTTTTGACGTTTGCATCCCGGAAACCTACAGGGCGTCAGCACTTCATATGTCGAAACGTTGGGGACCATCGTACCTGGGCCGCTTTCTCCAACCGGCGCGTTCGAATTATCCCTAGAGTCCAGATAAGCTGCGACGGTGTCAACTACGAGCCAGAGGAAAATATCGATTGTCCCGCACAATGGAATTGCAATCTCTCGGGGCCTTCTTCTATCCTCTGTAGGCCGAAATCAGAACGGAGCGGCTGGGTAGGAGAACCGACGCTCACTTCATCAGCCTCGATTTGAACGTAAGCCATCGGGAGTGCTGTCCCTCAAACAGAGAGAGTGGGAAATGCTAAAACGCGGGGGGCGGGGTGGTGGTCAACGGAAGTTATTTGTTGATCGGCTTCGGTTGCAATTCACTTTCACACCCTTTCTTGTCCCGTTGCTCGCCAGGGGAGGAGCATATACTGGCTCAGGTACGATGGTAGCCATCTCGTTACGATACCGACAACGATGGTATTCACGCGGATCTCGTTCCCACCCATAGGGAAAACTACGATACAAGGAACGCGACTCGACCGTGCCTGCTATGAAAGTACGTCTCCCTCCAGGATGGGGCAGAATCATCCGCGTGGACCTTTGTCTGTGCTATATACAACTCCTGTGACACTTGCAGTTAGAGCGACCTCAACAGAGACGAGAACGTCCAAGGAGCGGGGGGTTAGTGGCGCACATACAAACATTGGAATCCCACATTCATACAAGATTCCAAGGGGAGCACCCCGAGTTGTTGTTCAGTCTGCGGCAAAGCGACAATTCGCAGTCCAGGAAAATCAGGTAGACCGTGTCGAGATAGGCAGCGGGAAGGACTCGACGGTACGCACAGCTTTAAACCTACCGTGTGCTAGTCGTGGGCTGGAGAAACGAATGCATTGTAGGCTACGGAGGTCCTAGAGACACTATCTTCCGCAGAGGGAGGCCCCGAATCCGTCACTCCGAAGAAAGAGAAGAGAATGTTTAAGCACGCTAGACTACTCGAAAGTAGGACCACCTCGTCGAGGTCATCGCCTCTGAACTTAAAAGTCTTTCATAAGAGGTCGAGGCGTCCCGTCAACCATTTTCTAAATCGCATGCCAGACGACTGAAGCGAAAAGCCAAGGAAGAGCTCGCCGGAGGAGCTCTGTCGGACATCCAATTAGCAATCGCTACGGTGGAGTCCGACGAGAAAACTCTTGTTGGAAATATCCTCATTGAGCCCACAGAAAAAGACCCCTCCAAGCCTCCTGCGAAGACACCAAATACTGGGTTGATCGGGGAAGGAAGAAGCATACCTCTTTCGCAAACCAAGCGGAAAAATGCGCTGTATGTCTCTACCCCAAATCCGAGGGATTGCGCTGATTCTACACGCTAGGAAACTCGAGAGGATACGATATCCTATGATCATCGCCAACTCCGATTTCAAAGCCAACCCTTTCCGTGCCATCCGAACCCACGCCCAAAATACGCTCGTGAAAAACACCCCCACTCAGCCCTCACGACATTTATGGCGAAATCTAGAAGTGTAACACCGAGTTTTGTTCGCGGGCAGAAGGTATGTCGATGACTCTAATAGACCATCTATTCCGATTACCTGCGAGGGGTCCAGTAAGCTTCCGTGTCCCAACCGTCCCACACAACTCAACCGCCTACTCTATACTCTCAAGAAACGCCCCAAAATCGCACCTCCTAGTGTAGGATCATCATTTTCTGAGTCAAGCAACAAGGCGAGATTACAAGTTCCCTCGGATACGGGATGAGCGTGAGGACATGGAAAGGACTCCGTCATGACCTCCTACCTCTGCAGCGCGTCGTCCTTTGTCTTGATGGAAGAGCCTCAACTGGAGTTTTGAGAAATAAACCAGGTTTGATGATGACGTGTCGCAAACGTTGCCATCGGAGTCCTGATCAGTCTCACCTGCCACACCAGGTTGTAATACATCCTGGCGAACCAGGGCAGTCTCGTCATCTATCCACAGGGTAAGGGACTAGTCGATTCTAGTATCATTCAAGAAGCCAGGAGAATAGAAAAAAAAAACACGAATTTGATCTACGAAACATCCCCCCGAGTCGCCTCAAAATCCATTCCAGCATGGTGAATCTGCATGGCAACGTTTGGAATACGTACATGAATGCCTCCGAGGGCTCGGGGAACTCCGAACTCCATCCCATACATCCACGTAAATTGGTCGTTTCCCACGCCGATAATCATCTCTTTCACCTCATCATCGTTTCTGACCTACCCCTACTCACTCCGTTGTGTTTGTGATGGTCAACCCGTCCCCAACCGCTGCTGCATTTCACCCGCTGTTACCTTTGTGGTCATCGATCATGATGGGGACATGCCTCTGCCCGTTTACCTCGTTCCAGAGATGTGGGCGCACCACTTGACGTTGTGGATGATCTCTGATACGGACTGCAATTGTCGAAAAGACTCGCAGCCATTCGTTTGCAATTCAATGAATTTCTTAGCTGGTTCATTGTGATCCGAGGTTGTGCAGTTCAGACTCTGTCATTATAAATTTTGTATGCTCTCACAAACTATGCCTTTCAATCTACCCTCAACACACGTTTATCGCACGGTAATCCAGAATCCGATAGCCCAAGCCCAAGCGGTGTATGATTCAAATTCTAAAATACGAGATGAGGTGACTGAAATGTCCGGGTATCTTCTAGGTTTTTTGGAGTCGCCGCTATCGATCCTGAACCTCAGGGAGGTGGCTGATCGGATGGTCCAGGGGGGGTGGGGGTATTCTCCAGATCCTCCAGGGCTGAGAATAATTCAGGTCAGTTGAAGGTCGTTATTGCATCAAGTGCTCGTGCTTACCACGTAACAACAGCGGGGGGCGCGTCCACGTATTCTGACCCGGTTTTAGCAGGTAATACCTGCTAAGTTCCCCGTACAATTCCCGCCCCACGTCTCTCCTATGACGCTCCGCGATGGCGTTCTTCGAATTCGTCTTGGGTATACTCTCTCCCCTGGCGAGTTGGGATTCGGAGTATACCGCCACCCGGATGGCCTTAATGGCCGCGACCGCGGCTGTATTACGATCGATCGGGTCAGGTGCGTCATTTCGCGAAATATGATACCATGTGCTTACCGGCTAGCGCCTCGTTGAAGATTGGAGCTTCCTCTTCCTGGAGCCCCAGTTCGCGCTGTGCCCAGCTGGACAGCCTGGCGGTGTACCCCCCCATCCTTACGCGGTGGTGGCGGGGTGGTCCTTCGCCGCGAGGGCGCCTGGTCCGCTTTGGCTCCGCCTGACGCCGAAAGACCATCAATTACATGAGGAATACGAGAACAGTAAAAGTTACTTACTGGGACCTTGTCTTCTTCTGTAATGAGTTGTGCTTTTTCGGCGTCAGCCGTCGTCTCGGATATCATCCCTCCGGAGGGTTGCAGTGTTGGGTAACCAACATACGGGACAGGTGCGGGCAGCAGGGTCGATGGCCCTGCCTCCGCATTCCTGTGCTCGCTTCGTCGAGCATAGGACCTCCCGTACGGATGGAACCTCGTCATCCCGGCTCTAGCTGGACCAGTAC
>Ga0307515_10022666_pt1 | contig 11053 bp, 2 predicted proteins | sample 17_EM_MG_FD_194513 | JGI IMG/M metagenome (GOLD analysis project Ga0307515, IMG submission 194513) | Populus trichocarpa ectomycorrhiza microbial communities from riparian zone in the Pacific Northwest, United States - 17_EM | ecosystem: Host-associated > Plants > Roots > Unclassified | place... | reverse complement strand
TAAGATATAAGCACGGTAAAAGGGTCGCGCAAGCCTATATAATTGGATTGTCTATAAACAAGAATCTAAAGCTGGGGAAAGGAAAGAAGAAGAAGAGTAGCGCCGTTTGGTATTTTATAAGATCTTTACATTATATAATCGCAATATGCGGCAATCTGTAGCAATCTGTGGTAACTTGTCGGTGCGAAGTTCTGCCAAGTTCTGCCAAGTTCTGCCAGTGCCGTGACATTTGACTTGGTCTAGGATTTCCTCTTTAGTCTATTCCGTTTAGTCCTCCTCCTATATTATGTTGTATAAGGACCGTATAATAGTAACTTATTTATCCTTTTTAACCTATATACCTTAGTGACGTAAAAGGGTTTATAGGTTATAGATAGCAGTAGGGTTGCAAGCCTTAAAAATAGCTTCCGTAAAGTCTATAAAGTCTTCCTTATATTACTCCTATAGGTCGTTGTTTAAAAGCTTATAGTGTCTATATTTAAGGATTTTAAAATTAATATAGTTGTTAACGCCGTCCGTAGACGTAAGGTCGACTCCCTAACTCTACTTCTTTTAACCTTTACTAATTTGCTTAGTTATATTTGCTATATTATATAGCGTAGTATATCTATATAAGCTTTAGTAGGTAGTAGTAGCTTATAGCGGGTGGAGGAGGTCTTATAATAGTCCGTAAAATCGATTAACGGGTCTATAATAGTTTAAGAGGTCTTATAATAGTCCGTAAAGGCGATTAACAGGTCCGTAACGGTTTGTAGAAGGGTAGAGGGTTTCTGTAAGGTCTAAAGAGGTTTAAGGTTTAAGGGGTTTAAGGATAAAGGGTTCCGTAAAGGTCTATATTCGCGTTTATAAACTTCTAGTAAACCATACTAAGACTTAAATAAGTATATAGAGTTAGTGATAAGTCCGTAATCCCTAACTTCCAACCTTCTAGCAGGTCGTACTAGGAGTCTAAACGGGTGGTCGCTGTCGTGTATCGCTTGATGGGAGGTGTTAAGTAATTGCTGATCTGTGCGCGCTTACTGATCAGTGTTTATACTAATTTAATAGCACAAGTGAGTTAGATCTAGGGGTACGAAATACGTATAGTATCGTATGCTCTTTTAGGTAATAGTAACTGTCGATTCTATTAAGGTAGACTATGTAGTCTATATACTGGTGCGTCCCTCCCCCCTTAATTAGTCAGTGCTTTAGAAGTGCACTAGATGTATAAGCGGGTGGTTAATACACCTAATGCGTAGACGCGTCGGCATGCGGTTGGTATAATAGGTACTGTAATTATACAATTATAGTAAGGATAAAGATAATAAAGAAAGAAATAATAAAAGTAAAAGTAGTAAATAAAAAAAGTATTAAAAAAAATAAGTAGTAATAAAAGTAATAATAAAAAAGCAGTATAATAATAGTAATAGTAGAAGTAGTATTTAAAGTAATAGATATAGTAATAGCTAAAGTAGTAATAAAAATAGTAAAGTAAAGTAAAAGTAGAGATAGTAATAAAGGTAAAGATTAAATAGTAATAGAGGAGGTAGTAATAATATAGATAAAAAATAGTAATAAAGATAGAAATAGTAGTAAAAATAAATGTAGTAATAATATAGTAATAAAAGTAATAATAAAAGTAGTATTAAAATTAATAAACTAAAGTAATAATAATAAAGATAGAAATGGTAGTAATAATAATAATAATAAAAATAGTAGTAATATAAAGATAAAAAATAATAAATAAGTAACTAAAGTAGTAGTAATAGTAAAAGTAAAAGTATATAAGTAGCAGTAAGAGTAGGTATAAATTAGTAAATAAAGTTATAGTAAAAGTAATAGAAAAAGGAGAAAGTAAAGGTAGTAGTAAAAATAGTAAATAAAATAATATAGTAGTATTAGGGCGGTAATAGAGTAGTAATAGGGCAGTAGTAGCGTAGTAGTAAGGTAGTAGCGGGGTAGTACTTAGTTTAAAAGGACAAAAGCCCGCCACAGGTGCGAGAAATACGCTAAATTTTCCAAGGAACTGTAAATTGCGGGCTATAAGTCCGCAATTTCAGAAATTTTCCTTAGAAAATTTGGCCTATTTCCCGTCTAATATATACTGAAATTGGGTTAAACCTAAGAGATATATTGGTTAAAATTCGTCTAGGTCACCTAATAAGGGAACGTGCTTTCTTTACGTGCTACCTTAAATCTTACCCCTTACTACTCCCTATTTACCACCTAAATGCCTTTTAATCATATATTTTATACTACCTATAAGTAGTATTACTCTTCTACTAACTTTATAACAAACCGTTATAGAGCTCTATATAAGACCTATAGATCTTATAAAGTTAATCCTTTATACTTTTTTTTAATCTACTACCTTTCTAACTCTGTATATATAGAAGAAAATAAATATATAGTCCTAATAACCTTTAGCGGACCTTTTGCAGTCTATAAATTAAACTACAGCCAATATTACTTCCGCCGCTACTTCTGCTGCTGCTGCTTCCCTTATACCACCTATATTAATTTAGCCGCGACCACCCGTATTAATCTAGCCGCAACCCCCCATATTAACCCAGCCGCGGCCTACTACGGTCCGCCCTATCGCGGAGCAGCTAAATTATGGTCCTATTATTATAGTCCGCTATATTACGGAGTAGCTAAATATTAGTCCTATAGATATTACCTACAACTTCTATATAGCCCTATATTAGATTAATAAACGTATTAATATATTACAGCTTAGCAATTTACGCTTTAAAGCCTACGATAAATATGGTAATATAACCCTTCCTCTATTTTAGCCTTTACTAGAATATCTACACGATCTTTTAGAGTTCTATAGTACTTCTACTAGGCAGTTTAAGAAGTAGCTCCGCGTATATAATATAGCATTGGCTTTTACGTCCGTAAACTATACTATTATTAACTATAGTATAGCCTACGGCGGCCCAAATTGCTTCTAGATATATAGTAAGCTTTACTATCTATAGGGCCCGCTAGAGCCTCCTACTAATATTACTCTGCAGTATACCTACCTATACTTTTATAACTCTAGTTATACTATAGATATCTAGCTACGGGCCCGTTCTAATACTTAGCTAAATATAACTATTCTATAGTGCCTTATAGTTATATTATCTAAGATATAAAACCCTTTTATTACCCTTTATTAAACTATAAGGGAACGGCTTTAGGTTTAGCCCGTAATAACCCTATTATAGATTATCTTAAACCTATAAATATAGCTTATTTTAAAGGCTGGTACTAATTAGCGCTATAAAAACTTCCTAATAAGTAATAAGGTAGCCGTTATTATAGCAAACAAGTATAGTAATACTAGCTTTCGCGATATTATACTTATAGAGCGTTGTGCGCCTAATAAGTAGCCGTAATACTACCGTATTAACTTAACGCATACCGTATATATACCGCTCTACTATATACTGCTCTTCCCCTATAGTAATACTAGCTAGTACTAGGGTCTTTAGCTATACAGCTCTAATTAAGCCCGCTAGCGAGACTATTTAACCTAATAGGCGTACTTTTAGTTCTACCTATACATCTATATTTACTCTAAATTAGTCCCTTTTACCTACTACTAGCTATTTTAGCAGTATATTATAGATATATAGGCGCTATATAATTAGAATAAGCTTAATTAGATCCGCTTTTATTAAACTAGCCTCTATATAGAGCTATATAACGGTATTATAGATGCTCTTATCCGCGCCAATCTAAACGCTAAATTATTAGGCCGCCGTATAGTCCTTCTATTAAGCTTTTTTAGCAGAGCTCGCTTTATTAGCTAGTGCTATTAGAATTTAATAGCTATTGTCCGTAAATACGGCCGTCTAAGTATATTTATTATATTTATTACTAACCCTAGGCAAAACAAGATTACCCGCGAGCTACTACTTAGCTAAACCGCTATAGATAGGCCTAATTTAGTTATACGCGTCTTTTATATAACCTAAAACGGAAGTAAATCTTTAGCTAGTACTGTGGCTCTGTTTAAACTATTAAATACTAAAAATAGGGCCTACCCTATTTATACCTACTACTCTTTTTATATCTGTATAACCGCGATAGGCTGCTAAATATAGCTATTATTAACCGTTTTATATCCACCGAGCTTCTATAACTGGAGGATAATCCTACTAGCCGTCTTACTAAGATCGTAAAGTTAATAATAGTTTATGGCCCTTACGGCGTCTAATATCTACAAGCTCCCTATATAGTTACACTAGGGCTAGGCCTTCTGCCGACCTACTTAAAGCGGTACCCTAAGCCTTTTAACCCTACTACCGTTATATATAAGGACGGCTATCTAGAATACCGCCGTTATAATAATCTGCGGTTATAGTCTATCTACTTACTAGGGCTTATTAAAGCTATATTTAAAATAGATAACCGCTAGATTACTCCGTACTCTCTATATCTAACCGCAAAGTATTATACCTATATAAATGTTAAGGTCTACGCCTCTATGCGGTCTGTTAAGTATATCTATAAGTATATATATAAGGGGAGCGACTACACTACTTTACGGCTTATAGACGGTGATAAGGTAAGCTAGTATTTATAGGGCTGTTATATTGGCCCATCTAAGGCTATCTAGCGGCTATTTAAGTTTCCCGTCTATAAGGAGTTCCCCCCTATAATCTAGCTTATGGTGCACCTTTTAGGCGAGTAGCCTATATACTTTTAGCCGAACTAGTCTATATAGGAGATATAATAGCGCCTTAAGCTCTTCTACTCTATATTAACAGCCTTTTTTAAGTATAACGCGGAGTATAAGGATAGCTATAACTACCTATATTAAGACTTTCCTAAGTAGTACATCTTTTATATAAAGCGGCGGGAATAGCGTCCTTACTAGCGAAGTACTGTAATAGGCTGTATATATTACTACAGCCCTATTATAGGGGAGAGGTTCTACTATAGCTGCTAATAACGTCCGTTCCCAGCCCTACCTCCTTTAAGAACCTCTATACTATTACTAATATAGTTTATCTAACCTTTTAGACTGCCTATATAGCCCTAGGGCTAGTAGAGGATAATTATAAGTAGATTAATTACTTAGTAGATGCCGCTGTTTTTACTATTAGCGCCTAGCTACGCTATTTATTTATAACCCCTTTACTTTATAGCCCTATTACGGAGCTAGTTGCTTTATGGGACCGCTTTAAACAGTTTATCTATAATAATCTACCTTACTTTCTAGCCCGCTAACCTAATACTCCTTCTATAGTTAATGAGGATAACAACGCCTATCTTAATTACGGCCAATACCTTATCTATTAGATACTTACAGATTAGCAGAAGACGCTTACGGACTATAGCCTACCCCAGTTCTAGCACTAGTAGGGTATTATTACGGAGGGAAGTAACCTGCTTTTTATACTGTAGTTTTCTTATCTTCTGCAAATTATTTAATAAGACGGCTCCTATATATAAAAGTTCTATAAGTATAATTATATAACAACTTCATATTTTTAAAAATATTAAGTCGTAAAGTTATAGAGTTTATTAATGCGGTTCTTTTACAGTAGTAGGCGTTTTAATACCTATTATTATTGTAAATATATAACCCGTATAAGTTAAGAGTTTTTAAGAGTTTTTTAATAGGGTTATTACTAGGAAAGTAGTTTATAGTATATGTACACACGCGCATAACGAGGTAAGACACTATTATACTAATACTACCTTAATTATAAACTATTTTATAAAAATGTACATATAAAAGATTTTCTTAAAAAGATTTTCTATACCTTTTATATATATTATAAATCTATATAAGGCGTAGTTATAAAGATAGGTTTATATTATAACTTTTTTTATATAGGAGCCAGCTTATCGAAAAAATTTGCAGAAGATAAGAAAACTATAGTAGCCGAGCTACTACAATACGACCCTATAGAGGAAAAACGCCAGTTTACTAAGCTATGTTAGCAGCTAAATACAGACCAAGCAGCGCGCTTTAATACTGTTGTTACCGCTATAGATACTAATCCGTAAATGGCCCGCTTCTTCTTCTAGGGCCCTATAGGCACTAGTAAAACATTTCCCTATTACTACTTTTACCACTACTACCGTTTATATAGTAAGATTATCCTTTATATAGCTTCTTCTGGTATTACGGCCCTTTTATTACCTAGCGGCCATACTACCTACTCCCGTTTTTAGATACCTATTAATCTATATAAAGAGTCTACTTATAATATCTCTAAAAGCTTAAATCTGGCTAAGCTTTTACGCCGTACATCTCTACTTATTTAGGATAAGGTATTAATATAGCACCGCTACTACGTTAAAGCTATATACTATATACTTACGGACGTCCGTTCTAACAACTTTACCTTTAGCGGGCTCCCTACTATCTTAGGTAATAACTTAACTTAAATACTACCTATCGTCTTATAGGGGAACCGCATAGCTATTATAGGTGCTTGCCTATAGCGGTTATTCCTCTAACCTACCTTCTGTATCCTCTCCCTACGGTTAAATATACGTATCTACTAGGGCAAGATAAACTATTAGTTTGCCGCTTAGGTGCGAAGCTTATCCTATAATATATCCCTAGCTAATAGGGTTAGTGTTTTACCTAGTATAGCCTAGTTCCAGTCCTAGAAATCCTTCTATAGGTATATATACCCTTTATATCTACTTACACAAGCATATTATAACCTAAATACCTTCCGCAATTACGCTATCTTAACCGTTATTAAGATTAATGAGGTTATCTTTACGTAGCTCTATAGCTCCCTAAGTACCTTTTATTTTATAGACTCTATAGAGTAAAATAGAGAAGAAGAGGGTTATATAGAACTACCGCTAGTAGAGCTCCTGTAGATATTTAACCCTAATAGCCTACCTCCGTTAAAGCTTTCCCTAAAGATAGGCATGCCCGTAATCCTTTTACGGAACCTTTACCCTAAAGAAGGGCTCTATAATAGCGCCTATATAGTTATTACGCGCCTAGGCCGCCGCTATATTAAAGCTTAGATACTTAGCGGCAGCTTTTACAGACAGCAGCGGCTAATTCCTTATATTAAGCTTACCTCTACAAAGGGAGAACTGCCATTTATTATTAGTAAAAAGCAGTTTCTAATCCGGCTATACTTTGCTATAACGGTAAATAAGTCGTAAGGGTAGTCTTTTAACTTTATTAGGGTTAATTTACGTATACTAGTCTTTACGTATAGGCAGCTATATATTGCACTATTAAGAGTAACGGATATATGGGGGCTTTTGCTATTACTACCACAGGATAGGGATGCTATAACTACTAATATTATATATCTGGAGGTATTGCTGCCCTTTTAGTATTTTACTGCCCGTTACGGGCTAAGATATAAGGGTAGTAGTAGTAGTACTAGCAGTAGTAGGGCAGCAGGGCAGTAGGGTAGTAGGGTAGTAGGGTAGTAGTAGGGTAGTAGGGTAGTAGTAGGGTAGTAGTAGGGTAGTAGTAGGGTAGTAGTAGGGTAGTAGTAGGGTAGTAGTAGGGTAGTAGTAGGGCGGTAATAGGGTAGACTTAGTTTAGAAGGACAAAAGCCCACCATAGGCATAAGAAATCTATTAAATTTCTCGTTTTATATATACTGAATTAATTTTAAGCAAGAGTTAAGATTGGTTTAGAATTGGTCCGGTCACCTAGTGTCTTATATATTACTTTATTAAAAAATCCCCAACCTTAAATCCTACCCTACCCCTTATATCTTCTACCTTAGTTACTACTCTACCTACTACCTAAATGCCTTCTAATTATATATTCTATACTACCTATAAGGGTTATTACACTTCCGCTAACTTTATACTAAATAACTACTAAAGAGCTTTATATAAGACCTGTAAATCTTATAGGGTTAATCCTTTATTTACTCTTTTTTAACCTACTACCTTTCTAACTCTATATATAGGAGAAAAGAAAAGGACGGTTCCGTTAACGGCCTTTAGCGGATCTTCCGCAGCCTATAAACTAAACTATAGCCGCTACTGCTCCTACTACTGCCTCTACCTCTACCACTACCTCTACTACTACCTCTCCCTCTATTTCCTGCCTCCTTATACCGCCTATATTAATCTAGCCGCGATCTACTATAGTCTGCCCTATTACGGGCCAGTTGGATATTAGGCCTATTATTATAGTCCGCCCTATTGCGGAGCAGCTAGATTATAGTTTTATTACCATCTACCCTATTATAGAGTAGCTAGATCTTAGTTCTATAAATATTATCTATAACTTCTATACGGCCCTATATTGGATTAATAAATATATTAATATATTACAGCCTAGTGATTTACGGTTTAAAGCCTACTATAAGTACGGTAATATAAACCTCCTTCTATTTTAGCCTCCGTTAAAATATTTACGCGACCTTTTATAGTCCTATAGTACTTTTACTAGATAGTTTAGGGAGCGGCTCTGCGTATATAATATAGTATTAGCTTTTACGTCCGTAAACTATACTATTAATAATTATAGTATAGCCTATAGCGGCCCAAATTGCTTCTAGATATATAGTAAGCTTTACTATCTACAGGGCCCGCTAGAGCTTTTTACCGATATTACTCCGTAGTATTTGCAGCTATACTTTTATAACCCTAGTTATGCTATATATATCTAGCTATAGGCCCGTTTTAATACCTAGCTAAATATAACTATTTTATAGTGCCTTATTACTATACTATCTAAAGTATAAAACCCTTTTATTACCCTTTATTAAACTAGGTTACGTTATATATATTTTTTTAGTTCTATTCTATCTTTAGGGTCCTATTTTATTCTTATTATTTTAGTAATATCCTTTAGGTCCGTTTCTATATCCTTATTCTATTTATAGTCTATAAATATATTTAAGTTCCTTCTTAAAAGGAAGAGTAGATAAGCTTTAGATAATATTAGCGACTTAGTTAATTAAGGCACGAGTACAGCAAGAGGGACGCGTAAGCCTATATAATTAGATTGTCTATAAACGAGGATCTAAAGCTAGAGGAAGGAAAGGAGAAGAAGAGTAGCGCCGACCGAAGTAGGTATTACAGCACTGGCAGAACTTTGCGGTCACGCGACTAGAGGACCGCATAAAAGAACCCTTCTTTAACTAGCGCTGCTCTCCTTCTCCTTTCCTTTCTCTAGCTTTAGATTTTCGTTTATAGATAATCCAATCGTATAGGCTTGCATACGTCCCTCTTACTATACTTATGTCTTGATTAACTAAGTCGCTAATATTATCTAAAGCTTACTCTACTCTTTCTTCCTAAGAAGGAACTTAAATATATTTACAAGATTATAAATAGGATAAGAACACAGAATAAGACCCTAAGGACATTATTAGGACCATAAGGACAGGACCTAAAAAAAAAGAATAGAACCCTAAGAAAAGGACCTATAAGATATACACAGACCAGAACCCCTAAAGAAATTACCTAGAATTACCTAATACCCCTACCACTATGCCACGAAATATAGTAGTAGGTAAAGCAGCTGCAGGACCCTTAAATACTTTAGATAAAGAAATAATTAACGTCTTAACCCCCTAGGCGGAGCTTATAGTAGCTAATGCTAAAATTAAACAACTATAAGAGCTGCTTAAAGCTAGAGATACCCCTATATCTAATAATAAGTCATTATTAGATAACTAAAGACTTACTATAGTCCTTTAGGCCCTATTCTAGCGCCTTAGTAGATCTACTAAGGCCTATATAGTACTAAAGCGGTCGGTAAAGGTTATAGATCCCCTACTACTTATAGACGGAACTAACCCTATATTTAATAATTAGAAGCTTTAATTACGGGATAAGCTTAAAGTTAATATAGATTACTTCCCTAATGCCTAAGCTAGAATGGCCTACGTCTTTAGCTGTACTGGCGGAGATGCCTAGACGTATTTACGCCTATAATACACTAAAGACTCTATAGACCCCTTTATCTCTAAAGAAGAAATAGTTAAATACTTGTCTTCTATTTATAAAGACCCTTTTAAAGTATAAAACGTCTACCTTAGCTATAAAAGCCTAAATATAAAAATAACGGAGACCTTTTTAGCCTTTTAAACCCGCTTTTATACCTAGCCGGATAGGCCTAGATCCCCCAAAAAGACTTACTACTAGACCTCTTTAATAAGCTTACCCTAGACCTATAGTAGGCCATATTACTAGCTTATACTATAGTATAGACGTTAAAGGAACTTATAGACTATTGCCTAGCTATTAACTAAGGCCTCTATCGCATTAAGGTACGCGCCAATTAGCTAAAAACTAAAAACCTTATAAACTAGGCCGCAAGTACTATAAGAACGGCCCGTAGTGCCCTGACACGATTAGTAACCCCTATAGCACTGGCCGCTTAGCCTATAGTTAACCTAGCAGCTAGCCGTATAGCTACCCCTACTATGGGCCTACTATATACTTAGCCTATATATAGCGACCCCTATATATAGGCCCTTAGCGATTAAGGAGCTTGCTTTTTATATAGTTAATTAGGCTACCCTATAAGGAACTACCTAATAAAGGTAAAGATAAATAAGGTCCTATTAATTTAGGAGGATAGTATAGAGTTAAAAAAAAAAGGAACCCTAAAGGAAGACTTCTCTCTAGGGTTAAAAGGGATCGATATATTATATATTAATCTAGGCTAGCTAGTTAGTAGAAGAAGCTACACTATCCCTTATACTTTATTCTATAATAGATATTAAGTTTTAACCTCTGCTTTAGCTAACTTAGGAGTAAATACCTTTACCTTAATTAATATAAAGTGCGCTATAAAACTAGCTAACTTTTTAAATATACCCCTTAAAGAACTACCTAAACTAATCCCTATTTGCGGGTATAATGGACGGATAGGGCCACCTATTATAACTATCTTACAGATCTACCTTCGCGTTAACAGACGGAGATAATATAATATCCCCTTCCTTATTATGGACCTTAGAAGCTATAATATAATCTTAGAGAGAAAATAGCTAGCCTATTTAGGCTTATAGCTTAACGTACGGAATAGGCAGCTTATCTAGCCCAAAACTATACCCCTAACGCCTTCCTTTATAAAAGAGATTAGTATTATAATAGAAAACCTTAT
>Ga0307515_10022665_pt1 | contig 11053 bp, 1 predicted proteins | sample 17_EM_MG_FD_194513 | JGI IMG/M metagenome (GOLD analysis project Ga0307515, IMG submission 194513) | Populus trichocarpa ectomycorrhiza microbial communities from riparian zone in the Pacific Northwest, United States - 17_EM | ecosystem: Host-associated > Plants > Roots > Unclassified | place... | reverse complement strand
ACGACATTCTTATATACTTAGACGACGAACTTAAGTATTAAGTTTATATTAAGAAGGTCCTAGAGAGACTACGGAACGCGGGCTTATAAGTTAATATTAAGAAATGCGAGTTTAGGGTAAAACGTATAAAATACCTTAGGTTTATTATAACTATAAAAGGAATTAAGGTCGACCCTAAAAAGGTAGAGGTAATTTATAACTAAAAGCCCCTTTATATAGTAAAAGGAATCCAATTCTTCCTTAGCTTTTATAACTTCTACTACTAGTTTATTTATAACTATGGAATTGTAGTAAAACCTCTTATATAATTAACCAGGAAGGACACGCCTTTTATCTTTAATAATAGATATATAGAAGCCTTTAAAGAGATAAAGGATTAGCTTATCTCTTCTCTAATCCTTTATTACTATAACCCGGACCTTAAATTAATACTAAAAACAGACGCCTTTAATAGGGTTATAGCAGAAATCCTATTATAGTTATATCTAGACGGCGAATAGTACCCTATAGCTTTCTTTTTAAAGACAATAGACCTAGCTAAGTATAACTACGAAGTATACAATAAAGAAATGCTAGCTATTATTTAATTACTTTCCTAATGGTGTATAGAGCTTAAAGGTATAAACTTTAGGATTAAGATATATATAGATTATAAAGCCCTAGAGTACTTTATAACTATAAAGCAACTTACTAAATAATAAGCCTGGTGGGCTAAAATACTTTCCTAATTCTTCTTTACGATTATATATTGTTCTAGTAAGTAAAACTCTAAGGTTAATACCTTAACCTAAAGAAAACAAGATATAGGACCCTAGGATAAGCTAAAGACCCAATATTAGACGCGCGCCCTCCTTTATCTAAAACAGCTTAACCTACGTATCCTTAAGGAGCTAGACTTTTAGTAAAACGAGCTAGCACTAATAGAGGAGTCCTTAAATAAGCTAATAGGGCTAATTAACCGCCTCCTAACTGTAAACCGCACGGCTAATGCCCTAAGGGCCCTCCGTAAATAAGCTGTAAAAGAAAACCCCAATTTTAAGATGGAGGAAGGATTGCTCCTATACTAAGAGTGGCTTATAGTCCCTAATATTAATAATTTACGGACTAAACTAATCCACGAAGCTTATTGCTAAGTCTTTATAGTATACCCTAGCAAGAATAAGACCCGTAAAATTATTAACTGCCGCTACTACTAGCCGAGAATAGTTGTGGATATTAATCGATATATATAGAACTGCGAAGACTATTAGAGAGCTATAATCCCACGGGATAAGACCCTAGGACTATTTAAGCCACTCCTAATACTAGAGCGCCCTTAGTAGTATATTTTTATAGACTTCTATAAGCTACCTAGGGACCGTAACGGATATAATATGGTTATAGTTATAGTCGACCGCTTTAGTAAACGCCTGTTCTTAATTCCCTATTATAAGAACATTAATGCTAAAGAGGTAGCCCAGCTATTTGTCTATTATGTTTACCAAATCTATAGACTACTAGATACTATTATATCTAATTGCAGGCTATAGTTTATATCGGCCTTCTGGAATAAGTTTACCTAAATTCTAGGCATTAAGCTAAAGCTTTTTATAGCTTATTACCCCTAGATAGACAGTTAGATAGAGATTATAAATTAGTACCTAGACTAGAGGCTTAGGCCCTTTATTAACTATTTCTAGAATAACTAGTCTAAACTACTACCCTTAATAGACTACGCGCAAGCAACCCTACCCTATAACTCTATAGGGTTTACCCCAATTTAGCTAGAAATGGGATACTTACCCCGTATAAGCTTTGACTGGAAAAGGCTAGAGGAACCCTAGACTATATAAGAGAAGCTATTTTATACTAAGGCCTAACAGTACGCTAAATGATTGGAGGAAGCCTAGATGGTAGCCCGTAAGAACCTAAAAAAAGCTTAAAGGTTAATAGAATAGTAGGCAAATAAACACCATTAAGAGCCCGATTTTGCCCCTGGTAATATAGTCTGGGTTATAATAAGGAATTAGAAGACTAAACGACCTAGCTATAAGCTAGACTACTAGATAGCAGGACCGTATAAGGTTCTTAAGAAGATAGGTAACTCGTATAAGATAAAGCTCCTAGATTTAATTAGGGTTTACCCTATTTTCTTACTAGATAAGTTACGGAAAGCTATAAACGACCGATTGCCTAAATAAAAGAATAAGCCTCCCCTATTAGTTTAAGTAAACGGTAATAACGAATAGGAGGTTAATAAAATACTGGCCTATAAGATAGTATGTAGAACGCTAAAATACTATATTTAATAGAAGGGCTATAATTTTAACCCAACCTAGTACCCTATATAGAACTTTATAGGCTACCCCTAAAAGCTTAAAGAATTCTATAACTAATACTCTAATATACCTAGACCCCTAAAGTACCTAGACAAATAGATGGAATGCTAGTATAATAAAGATAATAAGTTACCGGAAGAATATAGGGATAAAAACGCCCTAAAGCCCTAATATAGCTATCTGCCAAATTCTGCCAAATTCTACCGCTTTCTGCCAGTACCGTAAAATTTTAGATATTAAGGAACTTCGACCGCCGTTTAAAGTTGTCTAATTAGTTAGATCCGTGCCAAGACTTTTAGCAGCTACTCTTTTTAGCCTAGTGCTTCCACTTAGCCTATAATCGCCCTTTATACTTAGTCTAAGCGTACTTATATCCCCTTTATCTCCTTACCTTATATTTTTTTATAATCCTACGTTTATAAGCTTAGTGCTACCCTATTTCTAACTAAGCCTAAGGGCAGGCTTTCTTTTAAAGAGGGGGGTGATGTAACGGCGCTACCGTACGTTACCTGCTAAAATCTGCCATATTCTACCGACCTATAATTAGCCCGCGTAAAGCTAGCGCCTTAGCGGCCTACCTTATATATTTATTTACATCGGTCCTAGCAACTCCTTTTCCTTCTCTTTAGCTTAGTATTTTCGTAATATAGCATTCTACAAGCTTCGGTTTAGAGGTATTTGTATAAGCCGTGACAATTATAAAGAATTAATTAGTTTAGACAAAGAAAGGACGAGAGATATTTATTCCTTATTTAAATAGTTAAGAGCTTATAACTCTAGTGGAAACTATACACTTAATTAGTAATTATATTACTCTAATAATAATTATTTCTAGCTAGAATTTAATGGAGGAATAGTTTACGGACTTGCTAGCTGGCTATTTAGTAGCTAGATTGGAAACTGGCTATAATAATAATAAATTAGCCCTTAATTATATACGCCATTTCCATTACTAAACTAAGGGCTTAATCGAAGGCAGGAATCGGCTCCTCTTAATAAACGGTTATGGCTCTTATAACACGTACGAAGTTATAATATACGCTCAAGGCTATAAAATACATCTATATGGGCTACCCCCTTATATAACGCATTTTCTGCAGCTATTAAATGTGGGTTGTTTTTAGCCGCTTAAATATTATTATAGCCAGGCTCTTAATCCGGCAGCTCGGTATCCCTTATTATATTAAAATTAGTCCTTATATTATTAATAAGAGCCTACTAATTAAATCAGCCTAATTTAATGGCCGTGCTTAGAAATATACGGCGTTCGCGCATGGGCTATAAACTTTGAGGACCTTAACGTAATAAGGGATACTAGAAGGGAATTTATAAAAACTAAATTCCTAGCAGCTATAGGCTAGATCCGTTATAAGACCTTTACCTAGCGTACTATTGTAGGCGCCTAGTAAAAGACTAGAATAGTTCCATTTAAACCTAAGGTTATTCTTACGTAGCTATAGCGCTAAGAAGTATAAGTATATAAGGAAGCTAAGCACCTATACATTAATCCTTCCATCCTAGATAAACTAGAGAGGGCCTTAAAGGCCCTTAGAGGCCCTTTTATAGCGTAATCTAGCCCTAGAACGGATAATATATATTAGGTCCCCTAAGATATATAGGATTTTAACTAACGTATAGCTGAGGTAAGTAGAGGGCCTATACCTCCATTACCTAGCGGCTAAGGTTAGTATACTCTGTTAACTGTTTATATATTAAAGCGCCAATCTAACGCTCTTTTGGATAATAAGATTTAGCCTAAGTTACCTTATCGTTTGTTTAAAGCAATTAAGACGACTCTTAAGGGCGCCTATGTATAAGCCTATGCTGGCGCCTTATTTAAAGGAGAGCTATTAAAGACGTAGGCTACGTAGGCTGCGTATAATAGCCGTAAATTAGGTAGCTGGAAGATCCTCCTAGCTAGAGGGCCTATATACGCTAAGGACGCTCAGCGTATAAAGAAATAACGCTAAGATAACACTTAATAGGAAGAAGCTTTAGCTTTTATAGCTAAGCTAGAACTCTAGAAAAAAAGGGCTAAGTAAAAGAAACTCTAACCTATATATATCTTTAAGGGCGATTACCGCCCTCTATTACGCGTATTTTGGGTATATAACTATAGGCCTAAGGCCCTTTCTATATATATAAGGGGCTTTATATATAAAGCTATGGGCCTAATAACCTAGGTAGAAAGGAAACGCGTAGCTAAAATAAAAGTGTACGCCGTGGTAAAACGGCCCCGAAGTGTAACACTAAAAGAAGATTAGATAAAAGGGGCCCTTCTAATAAATTTACTATGCGAATAGCTTTAATTCTAGCCTAGTTTAGTAGCAATTGGCCTAATATATATAAAGTTACGAATTATTTTATATTAAGGGTGTTTTTGTGTTAAGGGCGTAGGCCCCTACTAGGTGGGGGCTGCGCAGCATTTAAAGAACCCGACGGGGCCCGAGTAGTAAGGCAACCGTTTCTTGTACTTTTTATATATATACGCCTATAAGCCTATCTAGAGGCTCCATACTATATATAGCTTAGTGTTAAAGCCTCTAGTTAGTGTGGTTACTTAGTAGTAGGGGTGCTGGCGCCTCATTGACGCTTAGTGAATAGTAGCGAAGTAGCATAAAGTCCGTATAATATTTGGTGTAGTTAATTAAAAAGCTTTAATACCATCGCCGTCTATTTAATCCTTAAATTATTAGCAAAATATTGTCCTTATGCCACCTAATAGTAATTTAGTGGACTTTAATAGAGGATTTTCCTATATAATTAGCAGCTGGTTAACGGAAGAAGGGCAGAAGTCTATAGATATAGCGTTATATATTATAACTTCTTGCTTAACTTCCTTAAATATATATTAGTGTTTTTAGTGGTGGCCTTCTATAATATTTTATCGTCATTATAATATTGTCGTGTTTTAGTGGGGATTGCTAATAAAATTACGCTAGCTAGGGTGCCTTTAGCATGCTAACCTAAGTAAAAGCGCCAAAAGCGCCTAATACGAAAAGTGACTTCTACCGCACGAAGGGATAGAGCTATTATTCGCTCCTCTTAGCCACCATTATTAGGCTAGTTTACGAAAGCAAAGAATGCCAAGCCCATCCTTCTTAACGTTGGTTTTCTAGCACGTGAGGTGCTTAGCCACTAACTGGGAATTTGCGTTATTTAAACTGGTAATTTACATATAGAAAAGGACGTGCAGGGGGGTACTATATTAATATTAGATCTATGGTTTAATATAAGGAGATAGTAGGAGCCCAGCATACGGGCCTTAATGATCAAGTTATTACAAATATAAACGCTGTATTATTTTCCATAGCTGATACCAAGCCTTTTATCGCCGATCGGTTCGTTAGCTGTTTAGCTAAGCTAGATAATCGGTCAATGTCTTTCTTGGGTGTAAAGTAAGGGATCCCTAGGTGTAAATGCCGCCAAAAAAAAAGGCGGCAAAACCCTCTAAAAAACGGCGGCAAAGCTCCCAGGACAGTAGAGTCTCTGCGGTACTGTAAACTCTACTAAATGGTGAAAAACTAAACTAAGGGCTGGGTTGTAGTCTATTTAGATAATGGCTTAAATATAGCCTTAATCCTATTGTCGTATACCAGCTATATAGGCTACAGCCATAATTAGGTGATAAACTACGCGTCTCTTAAGACAGATTAGCTGGCAGCTAAATAACAAATTTCTTAATGGAATAAATTCGAACTTGTTCTCTAACGCACATAAACGTCTAGCTTTGCGCACCTTGCGCTGTCGCAGCCTAGCAAAAGATCTGTAATGATATCGGCGTCATAGAGCGCAGACAGTAGGTGTAAGTAGAGTTGTATAAAGAGAATGGGTTGAGATTTCGATGCAGATTGCGGAAATCGCAGCCATTTCACTAGACCGGCTTGCACGTGACTCTGGTAGTACGCCACAGCTACTCTGAAATTGGTATCCCTTCGACCGCTGAGACATAGTCTACGCTAGCAAGGGGGTCTCGCATGGGCTATAGCGCATAAAATTATGTACCTTTGCATATAAATTTATTAGTAATATACATTATTTAGATGCCAGTGTGCCTATACGCGTTACCTACCTATTTACGCGTCACCTACCTATTTACGCGCCTACGCAATAGATACTCCTAACCTACTACCTAAACTTAAGCAACAGAAAGCGTAATCCCTTAAGGATATACTCCTTAAATTTAGACTAATTACAGGCGTTTATTATAAGCCTTTTAAATGCGAGCTTAAGCAGATAGTAAGAGCACTTTTACCCTTATCTTTCCCTTAAAACCCACACCTATTTAACTACTTTAGCTTATTTTTTACCCACGATCTCTTCCGTACGATTACTATAAATACTAATCGATATGCGGGCATATAGAGACTACACGTATAGTAGGAGAAGGCGCGAGAATAGATAGATCTGCTAGTAGAGGAGTTATATGTATTTATTGGTATAATTATATATATAGGAATCCACGAAGAGCCTATAATTAAAATATATTAAAATGCGGACTTTAATAAGGGCCCTCTATATACGATTATAAGCTATATATCACTTAATCGCTTTAAGCAAATTAAGAGATTTTGCTATATATTATGCCCTAAAAGTAATAAAAGAGTAGGGTATTACTTGCTTAATAATAAGATCTAGTAGTATAAGCTTAAGCCTCTTACTTCCTCAATTTAAGCTTCTTCTTAGCGATATTACTCTCCTTTTTCTAAAGTGAGTATTAATAAGCTTATGGTACAGTGTTTTAGTAAGTTTGTCTTCTTCTTTTACCTTATTACCCCGCTAACTACTCTAGATCTTTATATATATATAAAATGCCAAATAAACCAATTAAGCAAGGATATAAAATCTTTAGAATTGCAGATTATAGATATATATTTAACTAGATTTAGAGCTCTTAAGAGAAGGGACTATAAGATATTATCCTCTACCCAAAACTAATAAATACTGGCTGTCTCGTACGAAGCCTTATACTCTCTCTTCTACGCTACTACCTTATAATATACCTAGATAACTACTTTATAAGTATACCCTTGTTTTTAAAGTTACGTACTTATAATTTTAGTGCTATTAGGATAACTAGGCTATATGCGGAGTTTCCTAAGGGGTTAATAGAGCTTAAGGCTTGATATTCTATAAAGCTTAAATAGAATACCCTTATTGCGGCAGTAGTTTAGGACGTGCTTTACCTAGCTTGGTAGGATAATAATATTATCCTTACTTTAAGTAATATCCATACTATAGATAAGGTAGAGGACTTCCGGGAGAAGGTTAGGAAACGTCCTATAAAAACCTTAATAAATGGGCGTATTATATAATAAGTATTTAGGAGTAATTACGTAAAGGAATTACAGATTCCTTACTTTATTAATAATTATAATTATTATATAGGAGGCGTAGATCTAGTAAATTAATTTAGGGAGGTATATAAGACTTATAAGCCTACGTATAGGACTTAGTGGCCTCTATTTTACTAGTTAATTAATATAGCTTATATAAATACTTATAGGCTATATTAACTAAGTATAAGTGGGCGTCTTCTTACGCACTTATAGTTTAGAGTAGAGCTTTATTATAAGCTCCTAAGCTACTCTATAAGAGCAAAGTTATATAGCCTACGAGTAGGATTAAGTAGTAAGAGGGTATTTAACCCTAACTTACAGCACTTATATTACTGGGAGAAGCGCTCTAAGGCTACTTGCGCATAGTGTTTATATATATTAAGGTGTTAAAAAGCCTTAGGAAAGGTAGTAAAGGGTTAGGCAAAGAGGTTGTACGGTGGTTATATATTCTATAATATTAACCTTTATAAGGAGGGGGAGTGTTAGGCGCGATGGCATTTAAATAATGTATATTACTAATAAATTTATATGCAAAGGTACATAATTTTATGCGCTGTGGCCTATGCGAGACCCCCTTACTAGCGTGGACTATGTCTCAGCGGTTAAAGGGATAGTGATGAAGAAATCTAGAATTAGCACAGTACAAGGGGGTAACCTAAGCGGGCCGCCGCCCTCCCTACTAGCGCTGGCGTGGGTTTAGGCCAAATAAAGTATAGTTCTTCGTATTATAAATACATACAGAAGCCGCTAGAATAGAAAGATAATATAAAATAATAGGGGGAGAGCCTTGTATCTTGTATCCTAAAATGCCAAATCTTGTTCGCCGGCAGCGTGGCCACCACCCTATTCAATATCCTATTCTTCGAGATCCAGGTACCCGACTATTCTACCGTGAGCGTAATATTACTTATTCCCTTTCTCACGCTAGCTGGCAACACTATGAGATTGCTACGTCCCTTGGTATACCTCGTAGAACTATATTAAGTTCTCTCTAGAAAGATATATGGACTCCTTATAAATAGAGAGGAAGGAAGCCGAATATTGATATACTAACACGACAGCGCCTTATCGCACGTGCTAAGCTTAATCGCTTCCATTGACAGAAGCCATTTAAAGAGATCGCATTCTTAGAGGGCGTCTCTGCCTGTAAGCGATCCTTATATAAAGCTTTTAAAAAGGAAGGCTACTTTCGCCGCATTGCTATAGAGAAGCCCCTTATTATACCCGAACAATAAGAGGCTAGGCTAAAATAGGCCTATTCTTACCTTAAATGGACTCCTAAGATGTAGGCAGTAGTAATATAGACTAATAAGGCGTCTATTCGAACCGGTGGAGGCCAGATCTTCGTTACTAGATGCGCTAAGGAGAAGTATAATATTAATTGCTGTATCCCTAAATTTAGGGGCTACTTAAGCTAGATAATTTATGGTAGCATCTCCTATGGGAATAAGAGGCCTTTAGTTGTTTTTAAAAAGGACTAGTCGATTAAGCTTAGCTATAAAAAGAAGATAATAAATGGCGACGTATATCGTACGTATATATGCCCTAATATTAAGGCTTTTGTATGGGAGTTATAGCAAATACTATAATACCAGCCTATTCTTATAGAGGATAATGCCTTAATTTATTTAGTAAAAGTAACCCGCCTAGCCTAGGAGCAGAATGGTATAGTTATAATAGAATAGCTAGCAAATTCTCTAGATTTAAACCTAATTAAGAATATTTAGAGGCTATTAAAGGGGAGAATATAACATAGATTTCCTATAATAAAAGAGGAGGTTAGGAGGTACGCAGAGGAGGAATAGGAGAAGCTCGAACCTAAAGACTTTAAGAAGTATACTGGCAATATAAGGGAGCGCTATCTTGCTGTAATTACTGCAAATGGGTGTTACGGCACTGGCAGAACTGGCAGAACTGGCAGAACTTAGCAGAACTTCGCACCGGCAAGTTGCCACAGATTGCCGCATATTGCGATTACGTGACGCGAAGATCTTATAAAACACCGAACGGCGCTGCTCTTCTTCTCCTTTCCTTTCCCTAGCTTTAGATTCTCGTTTATAGACAATCCAATTATATAGGCTTATGCGACCCTTTTGCTGTGCTTATATCTTAATTAACTAAGTCGCTAATATTATCTAAAGCTTACTCTACTCTTTCTTCCTAAGAAGGAACTTAAATATATCTGTAAGAATATAGAATAGGACCCTAAGGACATTACTAGGACTATAAGGATAGGACCTAAAAGAAAAGAATAGAACCCTAAGGAAAGAACCTATAAGATACGCATAGACCAGAACCCCTAAAGAAATTACCCAGAATTACCTAATACCCCTACTACTATGCCATAAACTACAGCAGTAGGCAAAGCAGCTATAGGACCCTTAAATACTTCAGACGAAGAAATAATTAACGTTTTAACCCCCTAGGCGGAGCTTGCGGCTACTAATACTAAAATTAAACAACTGTAAGAGCTGCTTAAAGCTAGAGATACCCCTATATCTAATAATAAATTATTATTAGATAACTAAAGACTTGCTATAGTCCTTTAGGCCCTATCCTAGCGCCTTAGTGGACCCACTAAGGCCTATATAGCACTAAGGCGGTTAGTAAAGGTTGCGGATCCCCCGCTACTTATAAACGGAACCGACCCTATATTTAATAATTAGAAGCTTTAATTATAGAATAAGCTTAAAGTTAATGTAAACTATTTCCCTAACGCCTAAGCTAGAATAGCCTATATTTTCGGCCGTACTGGCGAAGACGCCTAGATGTATTTACGCCCGTAATATACTAAAGACTTAGCAGACCCCTTTATCTCTAAATAAGAAATAATTAAATACTTGTCTTTTATTTATAAAGACCCTTTTAAAGTATAAAACGCCTGCCTTAGCTATAAAAGCATAAATATAAAAATAACGGAGACCTTTTTAGCCTTTTAAACCCGCTTTCTATACCTAGCTAGACAGGCCTAAATCCCTTAAAAAGACCTACTACTAGACCTCTTTAACAAGCTTACCCTAGACCTATAACAGGCCATATTACTAGCTTATACTATAGTATAGACGTTAAAGGAACTTATAGACTATTGCCTAGTTATTAACTAAGGCCTCTATTAAATTAAGGTACGCGCTAACTAGCTAAAAACTAGAAACCTTATAAACCAGGCTATAAGTACTACAAGTATGGCCCGTAGTGCCCTAGTATAATTGGCAACTCCTATAATTAACCTAGTAGCTAGCTACGTAGCTACCTCTACTGCGGGCCTAGTGTATACCCAGCCTATATATAGCGACCCCTATATATAGGCCCTTAGCGATTAAGGAGCTTACTTCTTATATAGTTAAATAGGCTACCCTATAAGGAACTACCTAATAAAGGTAAAGATAAATAAGGTCT